>JAABUS010003817.1_pt1 | contig 23279 bp, 23 predicted proteins | sample 5560161 | NCBI WGS metagenome assembly JAABUS01 (sample SAMN10711885, study PRJNA513376) | rock metagenome | isolation source: Antarctica rocks | place: Antarctica: Victoria Land, Trio Nunatak nord | collected 2016-01-04
CAGCCACGTGAAGATAGTTGCCCGATGTACGGATACGGAGTACCATATGCGCTATTATTGAAAATGATGTTACACGTAAGACCCAAACAGGAAACATAGCACCGTGACTGCATTAGTCCAGATCCGGCGCTACCGAGATTGCGGCTAATGTTGCCAGTCCTGTTTCCGCGTGGTACTCATGTCGAAGGGCTGGCCGTTTGAATGTGGGGCCATACCCCAGGTTCCGGAAGAGTTCGAATTGGCGCACTCCCCAGGATATGTTGCTGAAGCAGGACTTGTTTGAACGTCATCTGTGTTGTAATTCCCTGTGAGACGATCAGTATTTACATTCGTTGATAATCTATGAGGCCTAGCTTGTAACTTACTATAGACGTTTCCACCATGCATGGGTGTTGGCCATCCGTTCGTATCATCAGGGAGGAAACCAAAGTCGTAGGAATCGTCCGCGGTGGACAGCATTGATAGGTTGAAGTCGAATTGATGGGCTGGGTCGCTTCCATGATTCATATGATAAGGATACCTGTCTTGTCCGCCGACTGACTGGTTTCCGGTCATGTCTAGCTGCTCCACGCACTCACTAGGCTGCAAGCCGACGGGGGGTCCTGAGGGTATATCCGACAGCACTTTGTTATCACCTATCGCACTATATGCCATATCGTGTTGAAGAACCGCAGCCGTCCGATGCTGAGGAGACGGAGCCGTAGCCGTTGAAACCATGGTTGCAGAAGAAGGGGTGCTTGCGCCTATCTTTGTCGTCCGGGAAGTGGCAGGAAAGGACCTTCGCCGCTTCGAGCCCTTGGTGGGAGAAGGTTGTGGAAATACGCACTGGATGCCATTCTTACGACACCGATCACATGAGCTGCCCTCTTTCCGCTCCGACGTTTTATTTTCTCCCAGGCACTTCAGCTGGTGGAGAAGAAGGTTAGTATCGATGGTCTTAGAGTTCTGCTCTAGCGACCAATAGTAACCATTTTGCGCTGCATGACAGTACGATTGCGGATGGAGCCGTGGCCAACAGGATAGTATCATGGACTAATATGTCAGGAACGAACCTTTTTTGCCCGACAATGGTTACATGCAGAATGTCGCTGCCCATGGCCTTGGCCCGGTGGATCGTTTGCTTGCTCAATGCAGACTGTTTGTTTGCTGGGGTCCTTCGTGTATCGCAAAGTCGAGAACATAATACAGGCGTTGAAGCAACAAAGACTTTAGTACTTTTCAACTTTGCGTCTCGGTCGTAGAGGTGCTGCTGATTTTATTATTTCCACGACACACTAAGAAGTTCCTTGGCTGCGTTATGAGGTCGAAGATGGGGTGGGGCTGTTGGAAGGCCAGTCTATGATATGAATCCTTGCATCCCCTGCAACGGTTTCCCTGTCAGCTTGACCTCGAAGCGAAAGTGGCTTGTGCTGACTTGTTGGACCGATCCTAAAGGAATCCTACAGATCTGGGCCGGGGCTCCAATCAAATCGGTTGAATACTTGAGGCTTATGAGCAGCAGGAACTCAAATATTTAATGCAAATGTATCAAAATCAATTGGGGCCAGTGCCAAGTCATAGGCTCCTAGCTTCATCCCGGATTGTACTAAGAAACCGGTAGTGGTCATGTATCCCAGAATGGGGCGATGTGGTATGTTGGAAGCTGCCTAAACCCCCCACGGATGATAAGAGCTCATGCAACAATGTTGGGAAAACTGCATTTCTTCATAGTTGCATCAACAACGGCAAGCTAAGGACGTCCCGTGTGGAGGCTTATGGACGTTTGAGGTTCTCAGCCGTTACAAGACTAACCGGGCTTTGACAAATCTCATAACGCAGAGACATTGTCAGAGTCTTGAAAAGGCTTAATGCAGTACCGAGAGAGAGTCGGGGCTTTGCCAACTTCTCACATCCGTGTCAGCAGCCTTGCCAGATATGACATGTAGAATGATCGTCTGAGGCTTGCCGGGTTTGAGAGCGGAATGTTACGGAAAAGGGACCCACAATGGTTATGTCGCTGAGGGTCTTACTGACGAATGCAGGTTATTGGGGGCGTTCAAGAACTCCACGTGGCGCAACAACTCCATAATCAAGTGAAGCCAATGGCGAAGCAATGTCAAGGAAACTGAACGTTGACTACCAACAAGGATAATTTTCAAGCCAATGAGACGGTGCAGGGTCTCGTTCTCGCTTATGCGAAGAAATGGACTTATGCGGACCAATACTGTAGAGTAATGTACACAGAAGGTTTGGCGGAAGGGGGGACACGTTGAGCTTTGCAGAAATAGCAGAATAAGGCGGGATCTTCCGAGCAGCCTTATCGAACCCGTGCTGGCGCGTCCCGAACGAGAGGGCCGTCCCTCGGAAACTAGGGACAGCTCCACGCGCTCGTACTTCTGACGTCTTCCAGACAGAATAACAAGGACGCCACTATGGAATTGTGTCGGCCAATCCGTAAGCCAATAAGACATCGTCAGCGACGCTCATGCCTCGCGGATCTCCAGGTGGTGGTTCTGTTTTCGGATTATTTGTGGACTACTCCCATTTCTCGGAACCGGCCGCCAACTATTTATATTCTCGAGGGTCGGGCCTATGAAGGACCGGAAGGTGCTGCTTGGGCGCTGCTTGAGCAGATGGGAGACTTAGAGGGACCTCTTGACTGCTGAGGCAAATCTTCAGATGCTAACATTCCATCTATAAGGTTGATTGAATTGATATCTTCAGTAAGAAGCGGCTGCCATCCATGCTGATAGTCAGTTGTTGCGTAGTTTGAAATCTTACGAATACCGTCACAGTGAGACTCGAAATGCGTACGTGATATTGGGACTGCGTCTTCTTCGAATATAAAGCCCCCGAATGCGTATCCAGAATCGGCCCCAATCATCGGATCGACGGTAGCGTAAGGCGCAAAGGGCTTATGCATGTCATATAAACGGTCAATGACTGCCCCCACCAGCTGAAGAGTGGTGTCGTCAACAAAGTGGATGCTACCTGGTGTGGTTAGTTAGGAGTCAGATACCCCGTAAAGCTTCTCCCATCACTGGTTAGCCTTTTGTGGCAGAACGGTAAAACCTTCTGTTTCCATTTTCTCCAGCCCACCATGGTCGTCGTTTGGCCCTCCGAGCATGGGCCTGTGTCCGCCAATCCAAAGCAACGAAGTTGGTGGTTTTCTGTCAATTCTTTGCCCACAAACAACTAGCGAAAGATATTATGCACGTCATTGCATTGTAGTCATGTATTGTCTGCTCACCTGATGGATTGTTCACTACCTTATTCGTGGCGATCACGTTCATACCGAGCGTCTACAGCAAAAGTGTGGATCCACAGTACGACCAATCAAAACCGACATGAATCGACATCGAAACCTTGCGCTATCCTTTTCTTGATTGACGCGACTGTCTCTCAGACTGGCGCGACCTTTTTTTCCGTTTCCAATGCCTCTCGGCTTCGACAGGTTGGAGGAAACTGTCAATGTGAGCCATTCCAACGAATTCCTCACCGCTCGAACCGGGATTGGAACCGTCACTAGAATCGTGACTTCTTTTATTTCTCAGAAAGCCTTTACCGAGCCTTCTCACTTCTGACCGCTTGGAGATTCTTGGAAGGTATGAGTCTTCCCTGACTTCATCCGTGCCTTCTCCCAAAGTCCTGAACGAGATACCCTCCTCGAACAGTGCAGCACACCTAGTAGCCGCCTTCTCCACAACAGCTGACTCCCAGCCAGTCATGGAAGCGATACCCAGAACATCGCTCCAGTCTCGAAGACCAACTCGGGCCTTGCGACTTTGGAAACTCTGCGCTTTTCGACTTGAGGAAGATGTTCGTTGACTTCTTGTTCGAGACGTGGACGACGGCCTCGAGTTTCCTGCAATATCGATTGCAAACCCGACTGATGATTTGCCGTTGCTACTCGGCCTGCCTCTTCCCTTCCCTTGTTTAGACTGCCGTGGGTCACACACATCTTTCTGAGACTCGCTAGCAGAGTCATCCAGGGCCATGTAGGCGCTTCTTGCATGGCGAAGTCCCATCAGTAAATCGTCAAATTTGGCCAATACGTGGTTCATGGTAGGCTCCAAGATATCGCTTGCTTTATCATCGTCAACCATGACTTCTGGCTCAAAATCTCTGGGCTTTAGATCCAAACAACCACCGGAAGGCGTAGCCGCACTCTCCGCTCGCGGGCTCGCTTCTGCACTGTGGGGCTGCACATCGTCGTCGTCTAGCCCAGAACGCGCTGATGAGCTACTTTCACGGCTTGTATGCACAGTGGCGGGTGACGACGGATTGGATTTCCCACTGTCACAGTTGGATGGGTCAGATTGGCTTCCTAACTCCCTGCTTAGCTTGCCATCTGCGCCGTTTGGCTCGTCATCGTCCCACTCCCTTGCCCAGAATCTCTCTTTCGCTTTTTTGAGTATGTAAGCTACCAAAAGCTGCTTAAGAACATTACTTGTAGCGTCCCTCCCACCATAGTATCGCCCAGGCCGATCTCCTTCCTCTTCCCAATGTGAGATATCTGCGTCCCTAGGAACAACGTCCGGTGGCAGCGGCCAAGCTGTCCATACCTTCGGTGGAAGCCAAGCTTCTGCACCCTCAGAAACCCCTTCATGCTGCTCTCCTCCCTGTCCTCGTATTTTCTCGGGTCTACGCTGTAGATGGAAAGCATTGTAGAGATGCACGCTGAGATCATTCGCGGTTAGCTGCTGAAGGCTAGCTGCTAGCTCCCGCTCCGCAGCGGTCCAATTCCGCCATGTTGAAGGTGGGCCGTGGTATTTGTTAGGACGAGACGGTGGAACACTAGAAATCGTGTCGTAACCTGCACCCGGCGACAATGGCATTTTGGGCATCTGGTGGTGGCTATGCCGCTCTGGAGTATACACACTTCCACTGCTGGCATCATGGTCAACCGTAACCTCTGGCACGGCATCTTCGACAAATCGCGTCTCTATCGAGCCGTCGTGCGACCGAGGCGACCCTTCCACCGAGGATGTCAGTCCGTTGTCCGGAATGATTTCATTTACTTGTTGATGCTGTGTCGAGTGGAACAGCGGAGATTCGGGATACGAAGCGCTGCCACTTTCTGGCGTGGACATTGAGTATTCGGAATGTGAAAAGAAAATACGAGGATCTTTCAGATAAAATCTCCGATGAAAGGGGCGACTTCCGACGCTTGGTCAGGTAAATTATCTTCTTGCACGAATCGCTGCAACAGCACCGACACACTTGCTTCTATATCTAAATTGGCCAATTCGATATCTTCTTTTCACGCCCTCTCCGAAGACCGGTTATTATCTACTAAATTTCGCCTCGCTCTAATGCTTCATCAGGAATTCCATACTTCGATGCTCTGAACCCAATCCTTGTCAAAACTTCGTTTACACTTTCATCTAACGCTACGAGTACCTTTACAATGTTATTAGATTAACTAATTGTGAACATCTTCATTCAGTCTCGACTTTGAAAACTCTACACTGATTGTGCTCTCTTCATACCCTTTGCCAGAAATGGACGGTATGCCTGATATTGTGTCTGGCTGAGAAATCCTTACAAATCCGAAATCAACGTGCCGAACTGACCATATCATGAGACAAGGTGCCTCGGGAAAGTTGGGTAGAGCATCGAGCGAAATGTCAGTGGATTGAAGATTCATTGACCTATTCTTGGTGAATGAAAGATTCAGTGATTGAAAGACATATCAGTTACTGTAATCATAAATATGTTATAATCAAGGGTGGGATCATTAGTACACCTCCTTTTCCTACAATGTCTGAATTTTTCCCTGATAACATTACAGAGTTCATGTCTTCATTAACCAAGCAATTGCAAATTTTCTAAGACTCCCCATACTCAAAGGCCGACAAGCTCGCCTAGTTGGCTTTTCTCGACTTTCCTCATTCTATCGCTGGCGCAAACCTCAGCTCCTCCCATCCCAGCATCTCCAGCTTTTGGATCTCCCGTCCTTTCAAACATAAACCATCCAGATTCGGGCTGCAACGAGTCGAGCCCCGGTTCACCTTGGGGGGTTTCAGGATGATGTTCAACATGGATCACCTTCCCGTAACGATCCCGAATGTGGTTGCTGCTGTTGGCGTGTGTGCTAGTGTCATCTAGTGCTTCTCCTGTACTTTTGATACGAATACCCATGGAGCCAGCTACCATGATGGTTTCGTAGAAGACGCCGTTATCGTTGACCTTCACGGGTACAGATGAGTGGCCGGATGGGACGTTTTTGATTTTTATACAATGGTAGAAGGTGTTGTCAAGGCAGCAGCCCGCGTTTCGACCGCGCGATCGAGTATTGACGGGTCCAGAAGGAGGTATTCCGTTGGGCGCATACATAGACTTGCCGTCCTGATCCCAAAAGCAGAATGCTGTAATCCAGCCTGAAAGATATGGTGGTCCACTTCCACCCGCCGACCGGTCTGCGATCTTCTGCCAAAAGTCTTTCGTCTCCGACGAGTCTGGGCAGTCAAAGGACCTCACAAATCGACTCAAGACTGGTTTCAGCAGGTTATAGAACTGAGTCGCCTCTGCGCCAAGGTTTGGAAGTTTCTCCAGACGGTGGAGAATCTCTTGCCAATCTGCCTGGATGCCAAGGAGAGTAACCGAAGGGATACCACACATCAGTTCAAACCCGTAAGTAAAGAATTTCTGCAACGAACCCATCATGACGATGGATGCCACGACTTTGTCAGTCTCGGTTGTTGTAGAAAAGGCCGGCATGATCCAAGGGCGTAGCTCTGGGTCGACTACATTGGCGCTCATGAGTTCAGTCATGCGTCTAGCCAAAGCCCCAAAATCGACGGTATGTATGGTTCCGGCAGCTTCAACCCAAAGCTCTTTCTGTCCTTGATGGGCAACGAAGAAGGAGCGCAGTTCCTCTGCATGCGCATTGATGTATAGACTAAGTTGTGTAAGAACAGCGAACCAGATGTCCTCTGGGCGCAGTGTGAGATGATGATGGTCGCAGTAAGCAGCAATTGCAGCTCCTACAAATCCGTTGTTGGACGGATGAAGAGGTAATTCCGACGTGAATTTACCGAAGGAAGTTTGAATCAATGCCTTGCATTTCCGATACTCAGTAGGACTGGATTCTTTCAAGAGAGACTCGGCGGAATATACTGCGTCGGTAGATCTCCATGTTCTCGCAAGATGATCGGCAGGTCTGATAGTCACCGGCATCTTGCGTGACAAAAAAATTAAAGAGTTCTAGCAAAACTGTAGAGAGGATGTAGACAAAACGGAAAGGATTCAACAGTGAACAAGACAATGACTGAAGATCAGGTGTGGCATTGAGATCCAGCCTGTTGCCTGTTGCCTGATGCACTGATAGAGCCAGTGGAGCCAATGACTGGAACTCTTTTAGCGAGATATCAGATCTCTACGCAAAGGGTTTTGCGGGGTACAGCATCAGAACTGACATGCTGCATCTCCTGTACGCGTCATGCATATTCGATGTATTTCATATGTAAACAGCTGAGTTTAATAAGCTGAATGGGAACTTTCCAACGATACAATATCCACGAAGAATGAAGCACTTTTACATGCGTAATGGGTTATGCTGCTCTGCGAGAAGTTTCTTTTATTCTTATCTTATCTCATCTAATCGGAAACTCAGCACCCGTGATTGCTCTCCAGATAGAACCCACACCAGGATGCTGGCACGCTGGGAACAGGTCTTTGACCTCACAGTCTTGGGTGAATTGGGTTGGGTTTATTGGGTGCCATCCAAAACAACGGTCACACAATTTAATCATTAACAGAGAACGCGAAGAAAATGATTGTTCTCGCGATGAGTGTTGAAGCGTAGGAGCAATGGGAGAAACAGTGGGAGGAGGAGTAGTAGGAGCAATCTGCTCGCTGACCAAATTAGTACTAGCGCAGATATGTTCCTCGCTCCGCACAAAACATACAAAACATACAACGTAGTAGATAGCTTTGTACGTAGAAGAAACACGCCTCTAGGCAATCAACAGATTTACACTTCATCAATGAGAAGTGACCGTCTCGAATGAAATCGATCTACATACATTACCAATGAATTGCAGAACTTCTGACCTTGTTTCTTGGTAGCAGTCCGTTCCGAAGAACTTTTCTTGTAAGGTGGCTGCCTGCAGTGGCAGCATTTGCTGGTAGCAATCTTCTGTTCTTCACGAACCGTTCACACCAGTCGTAACCTTGGCTGTTGTATGATGCTCTCGGATGAATGCCCTTATCGTAGGAGATTTGTGTGCGGCAAGCGACGATAGGTTTTCGCCCGCGTCAATGTCCCAGAAGAAAGACTGCCTATCTACAACAGTGAATGGAATCAGTAACATTCAATCGGACTGGTGAAACCCATGTATCTTCACCTTCTATACGCGCTGCCCTTAATTGCAAACAATTAATTTGTGGTAAATCAAGTCTCATCTCTCAGCCTTTTGGTTCGTGCACAGCGATGCGCAGGAGTCTATCTCTGATACTGTCTTTTGCCACAACTTGTCTAAAATCGCTACTGTCGAAGGGGAACTGCTTCCATCGGGCCTTGTTATCGATGGCTTGAACCCGTTCATATAAAGTTAGAACCTCAATACTTGTGTACCGGCAAGTCTCTGGCTGATGGTCGAATTGCCAGGATGTGCTTGAATGTTTGAATGGTCTTCAAACTCCATTCGCTGCGCTGGAGGAAAGGCGGAGGCTTGGGTTGAAGCTAGATGCTTCAGCCGTCGATGAAATGAGTCAATGGGTTCGTCGAGCCGGCCACGAAATACCCTCTCTACGTATATGTATCATCATGATCTCAAGGCTAATCAGCCCGAGGTTTCGGAACTGAATCGTCTCAAGGTCGTACACGTCGCCGGTATCAAGGGCAAAGGCTCTACCTGTACCTTTGTCAACTCCATACTATTAGCTCATCAGGTTATACACGGCATCCCTCATAAGATTGATCTTTATACCTTGCCTCATCTCATTGCGGTACGCGAACGGATAAGAATCAATTCGGAACCTATAGCCGAAGGTGTTTTCGCAAAATACTTTTTCATAGTTTGGGACGCTTTGGAGGAGTCTGCAATGACAGATGGCGAGGATCTCAAAAGCAAGCCGGTATACTTCCGATTCTTGACCTTTGATGTCATCTCATGTACTCATCCGGGAAGAAGCTGATATCGCCGTTTGCGAGGTCGGAATTGGAGGAGCGTGGGATTCAAAAAATATTTTCGAAGCTTCGGCAACCACTGGTATCACAACTCTTGGTATTGATCGTGTTGCCGTCTTGGGTGATACCATTGAGCAAATAGCATGGTATAAGTCTGGTATCTTCAAGGCAAATTGCCCAGCCTTTACTGTGGAACAGATCCCGGCAGCTGCTTAGGTGCTCCAGACCTGGGCGGACTGCAAGGGGGTTTCGCTGGAGACCGTAAAAATCGACCCCGTGTTATCCGACCTTGACATCATGCCAGATGCAGATTTACGACAAAATGCTTCGCTTGCAATTGCTCTAGCAAGCCTCGTTCTGCAGAAGATTGGACCCAATTCTCTCATGAAGGGCACGCCTTCCTCGTTCATCAAACAAGGCCTGGGAAACACTGTTTGGCGCGGTCGATGCGTGATTTTGCCTCTTGGCAACGTAACATGGCATCTTGATGGTGCCCATACCGTTGACAGCCTCAGGGTGGCAGGCCACTGGTTCGCTGGGCTTGCCCAGGATTCCCCACGAATACTGATCTTAACCAACAGCTTCGACCCGAGGCCACCTCTGTTCTTCAAACCCTACACGGGAGTAACCATACTGACTTCGGGATTCGATTCGACCATGTTGTCTTCTGTACTAATGCTACTCGGAAGTCAAGCGGTTATATAACAGGTACACCAATACCGCAAAGTGTTCTCGTGGCCTGAATGCTAAGACGACACACTAGATCTTGTAGACCATAACAACGACTCTGCTGCTGTTGCTGGCCATACAGTACAAACAGCCTTTGCGGACGTTTGGGCTGGCCTGGATGCGTCTTCCATAACCCATGTCCTATCAAGCTTTCAGGAGGCGATAGATTTAGCAGGAGACTTGTGCGAGAGTTGCCATGGGACTCAAGTGTTTGTAGCTGGTAGTCTCCATCTCATTGGGGGTGTATTGTCGATCTTGGAAGGTGTCGCCACGCCTGAAGGAAATTGAACCTATTATCCCTCTCTCCGCACAACTCTCCTAATCCACTAATCGCCAAAAATTCCGTCCGAATTGAGCACTGATCTCAACTTGTCAGACCCAACAACCCCATTGATCCCAGCTTCGAAACCCCAATGCATACTCTACCCCCTCAACCACCCTTCCTCAATAGAGAACAGCATGCTGCACACCAAGTCCGGATGGCGCAAAGCGTACCGGCTCGGGTGTAACAGGGTCAACGACGACGGGAGCCTTCCAAGTAACTGCTCTTTCATCTTCTACAGTAGTCAAGTCCTAATCCCCCGCCTTTCAAGTGTATGAAATCTTTGCCGTCCACAAAACCCCTCAGTTCCTGGGTATTCCCAATCAACAGAACCAAAAGTCTTTCCGTCGATCAATACTCGAAATCGTGGCTCCGCTCTCTTGCGTATATCATTCCTCGCTCAGTCAGACGTACGGTATTTACTTCCTTCCGTTCCATACCCGGTTCCGGTATAATCCCCACAAGGGAAATTTTCATGAAGCGAAAACGAGTCTCGTGGAATCAAGTATGGGTAGGCGATGGAGTTGAATCCAATTGCTGATGACGGGTATAAGTGCAAGAGAATGAGACCTAGGAACAACGAGCCATGCACAATCAAAAAAACCACGCAAAACCATCTAGCCTATACGTTTCCATCTCCCCCAACGCCTTCCTATGCCTATATCCCAGTTACGGTGCACATCGCAACCTCATCACCTCCTCTCAAGCACATCCAAAAAGCCCCCCACAAGATGCAAACTCCCAGTCACCAGCACCCTAACCTCCCCCTCACCCTTTGCGATCTCCCTCACCCTCTCCACCGCCTCCTCAATAGTCCCCACAACCGCCACTTTAGCTTGAGAGTCAATATCTCCCCAGGTGGCCGCCAACCGCTTCTGCACCTCCAGCTGCTTCACCTCTTCTGCGTTGGTATTGACGCTGACCAAATCGGGGGAGTAACCCGCATCTCGGAATGTGAGGTTGGGGCAGAATATGGCGTGGGCAAACGGGCGGTCGTCGTGCAATGCAATGGCTAGAGTGCGGTGAAGGGCACGTGCAAGAGCGCCCGCGTCGCGGGTTTGCTGGTTGAAGATTAGAATGCGTGGGACGCCATGTCCTGGTTGAGAATGCTGATGGATTTGCGACGCAAACCATCTGCCTGCGGCTTCGATGCTTTCGAGCGTGTGACCACCGTCGATATGCCATGCGATATTGGCCTCGTGTCGAGTTTCGCATCGGCCCGGCCAGTGCACGTTTTGTAGGCCGTGAATGAATTCAGGTGGAAGAGTGAATGCAGAGTGGAATTTGTCCTTGTGGAGACCTTCCTCTTGGGGGTCAATCTTGTGGCCTTTTCCTCGATCGATTCGAATATGCTCCTTTTGGAAATTATCTTTGTAAACTTGTCCTTGATCGGTTTCTATATCATTTTGTCCATGGTTTTCCCTGTCGAAATTTCCTTGCCCGATGTGCAAATCATCCTCTTGGAAACTTTTCGTGTTAGATTCTCCATAGTCAGCCTCTTCGAGAATTTCTGTTTCATCCTTTTCTTCCTTCATTTGCACATCTTCATCTTGAAGGGTTTCCTCCTGGACTTCTAGCTCGCGGCTCCTTGTTATAGGATGACCAAGGGCCTGAAGATGAGCTGAAGCTACAGCAACAGCGAGGGCGGCATTAGAGACTTGGAAATCGGCTGCGAGACCGAGCTTGATTTTTGAGAGCTGTGGGTTCTTCTCAACCACTTTTAGAGGCGTAGCTTTTTCGGCAGCCCGGTTTTCAAGAACCCTAAGAGCCTCTACAGGCTGAGGAGACGTGAAAGCAGGGGCACCGACTTTCATTATCCCCGCCTTGTGCCAAGCGATTTCCTCAATAGTATTACCGAGCATAGCGACGTGGTCGATACCTAAGCTGGTGATGCCTGTGACGGTGGGCGCCGTAACGATATTGGTGCTGTCATATTCACCACCAACACCACACTCAATTACTGCCGTATCAACCCCTTCACTCATGTATGTATGGAATGCCATTAATGTGAGGAACCGAAAGTACACAGGCTTCGCGGTTACATCTACTGCCTCTCCCCTAGCTTTTGCAGCATCTTCCAAGCGGTCCCATATCTCAAAAAAGTATTTTGCAAAGATTTCCTCGGAAAGAGGCTGATTGTTGATCTGGATACGTTCGCGAACGAAGCGGAGATGTGGGGAGGTGTACAGGCCAATTTTGTGTAGTAATGGCTTGGATTGAGAGAGCGAAGGCAAGTATTGTCCCAAGATCGAGGAGATGAACGCGCTTGTGGAGCCTTTGCCCTTTGTTCCTGCGATGTGAATGATTCTCAGCCGGTTGAAGTCGGAAGGCTATGAATTCTCAGTGACTGGTCTCAAGTAGATCCACAGTAAAGGCGCACACCTCATACCCTATCTTACGGCACCACTCAATCATCTCAGGTATTGCTTGTTGGTTCATGCCTCTGCCGGACTTCCTGATAGCGTCGATAACGGCGAAGTTCGATTGCAGGGTATTGAGAGCGGCAACAGCATCTGCATAAGAGCGCCCCATCCTGTTGGTGTGTATGTTGCATCTGCGTGTAGAGAGTGCTGTTAAGATCTTTTTGGACCTCCATGATATCTGCATGAGCGAATGCTCAGATGTTTGCTTGAGCGAGTGGGGCGGGTTGTGGCTGCCAAGCGAGAGATCATGCCTCACTGCCGACGGTGCACTACTTTAGGTTTCCAATAACAACAGCTCCAAGATCAGAATGACAGGATGTTGTCCACTAGATAGATTCGTTCCAGACGCGGCTAACCGCAAAGACATAACAAATAGATCAGAGTAGGATCAAGAAAGATATATAGAGGACATAAACTATCTCTCATCCGATCATTCGAAAGTTTACTTCACATGTTGCTAGTGATCACATGGATGATCAAATATGGAGGAAGCTGTATGAATGCGTGCCAGACTGATGTTGTGGCACGGACTGTTCGTATGACAACCAACCCATAAATTCCTAATATTACATTGCATTCGCAATATACAACCATTTGGTCCATAATATGTAGGCCATCCAAGTACTCTATCCGAAACGCCACCGATATCCTCGAGTACAAAAAGGTTTCATATTATCTTCGGCATTAGAGCTTCACGCCAACGCCCCTTCCTAAATGCCTTCATCCAGTATTGTGCACTCATATGGGTAGTAAAGAATCTCGAGGCAGCCATTTCGAGTTCTTCCTAGCTGCATCGTTCCAGCCGCCTCTCACCACAATCATTTGCTTTTAAGTACTTGTATTATACCTCCCTTGCTGCTGAGCGGGCACACCTTGCAGGGGCATAGCCACTGCAGCCATGGTCTGATTCCAATCTTCTGCCGCCTTTACATTCTTTTGCAGACCAGAGGACTCTCCCAAGCCATAGTCACTGAAGACATCAGTAGTAAAGGCCAGAAACTTTGACACAAGCTCAACGACCTCACCAACAGTACGATGCCGGACATTGCACAGCTGCTGTAGGTGGTCATGAATGATTGGCTTCATGCCGGAGATGGCGTGCCGGGAAAAGATGGCACTGTTTGCAGCTCTTCGTTTTGCCAGGTATGGTGATCAGTCATCCCAAATTTTCTAGAGTTGTCCCTAACATGGCTGCGGCAGGCGACCATTTTTCTGGTCGCGCCGGCTGGCCAGCATAAAGGACTTGCTAAAATTCTGGGTTCATTGATATGGAGCTCGTTAAGATTGATACGCACAATAGGGTCGTATCACTGGTGCATGCGGTCCACCTCCGAAGAGAATTGCCCTCCCATTCCTCTTACCAGGTCGAAGTAGGCTTCATATCAACTCGTCGCCGCAGTAAGTTTGGGACTGGGGAATTGAGCCAGCGGGTGGAAATAGAAGCGACAGCGGCCGAGTGAGATGACATAGAGAACTGTAGTTGTGAGCACAAAAGTAAAAAGCTGCTCTTGACGCGAAATTCACATTGAAACCAGCCATTACACACGAGATAGCAATCTTTGCGCCGTTTCAGAAGGACAAAACGTCCGCCGATTGAGTGTAACGCAATATAGTTATGATAACGGTGATATTGCCCCGAGATAATCAAACAGAAGAAAAGCACCTCCGTAAGGATCGATAATTGATGTTACGATCTAGCTCAGGAAGGCTGACGCGGAATGGTTGAAAGGCGGTGAGCGAGCTGACTCCGCCCACCAATCTTTGATTGAGCTCAGGCTGCGGTCCTTAAGAGCAAAGGAGGAAACAGTGCAGAAATGATGTGAAAGTTCTTGAATAGCTATTGACTGCTAGATTCTGAGCGCGTAAAGAACTCAATCTGCGGTACAAATCAAGTTAAAAAACCGGTGAAGGAAAAGGCGGAGAACAAGGAGAGGCGATAATAGGGCGATGAAGGTATTGCGCAGTGATTAAAGCCTACATATGTATGACCGAGGTGCGGTTGCTGCAAAGGGGAACTTACCTCAGGAATTTGGAGGCTCAGCAAGATTCGAGACCACCTAAATTTGGTGGAATCCGGGCCGTGTCGGAATTCCCCTATAGGCAGCTTTGACTGTTGTAGGTGGTGGTGGAGGAAGATGAAAATGACCACGACGCGTTATATGTTTATCGCTATGAAAAAGATACATGAGATTGGGTGGCAGCGTGGCAGTCACACCGAAAATGAGGCACCTCCAGTGAAGGGTCTTTGCTGTCAGCCTGTTTCAGGTAACCTTGTCGTTTGCGCAGCAACTGCAGGCTTCTCAGCCACCATGGCATTGGGCGGCAGGATACGAAAGCCTGCTACGAGCTGGCATCCTACCTGAAATACACCAGCTGCACGAGGCTGTCAATATGCCTACCATTCTCTCATTTTCATCCTTGCTTTGGTCTTTGATTAATCGGGTCGATCATATGCTAGCATTTTCACCTCAGCATTCCTCATCGTTAAATTTCCCTCTTGAGGATGCCGAATCCCTCCCAAGAAGAGGCGCGCGATTTCATTGCAGAAGTAAGGGAGGACAATGGCGGCATCACGGCGGAGGACCGAGACTTTCTAGTTGCTAATCGGCCATCTGCGCTTCGAGCATTGCAAAAGACACGAAGACAGCTCGCGGATTCTATCAAGATGTATTGCACCTTCCCGTGTAGAGAATCTGGCTGACCTTTGCAGTGTTGTCGATAACCTCTATTCGAAGGAAACTCGCTTTCTGTATGAGCTCATCCAGAACGCTGAAGACAACTCTTACTCTACAGCGACGGCGGGCGGTGAAGAGCCGTTTCTAGCCTTCAAACTCTATTCACATAGGATCATCATTGACTCGAATGAGGATGGCTTCTCGAAGAGCAACATCAGAGCCATTTGCTCCGTCGGCAACTCTACCAAGAAATACAGTGCGGGATATATCGGCGAGAAGGGCATCGGCTTCAAGTCCGTTTTCAAGATTGCACAGAAGGTGCACATCCAGTCCGGACCGTTCTCGTTTGCCTTTTCGCATACTCGAGAGGACGATGACGATGGTCTGGGCATGATCACACCGTACTATGAGGACGCTGAAGAGCTTCCAATAGGTGTGCGCACGCGCATGATATTGACGCTCTTAGATTCAACCAAATTCGAGGAGCGGGCTTCTGAATTCCGGGATGTCCCTGACACTTTCCTAATGTTCTTGAGTCGGTTACAGCGACTATCCATAGAGCTGCACCCGCCAGACAATGCCCCTACGGCCACTCAATACTCGAAACGAGAAACCAAAGAAAATGGGCTGTACACAACATTCCTCGCAAAGACTACGCGCGAAGGCAAGGAAGAGTCGACTTCGGAAAAAAAATATTATTCCATGAAGAGCGACCTTCACGATCTCCCTTTCGACGAGGCGAGAAAAGACAAGCAAGGAAACAGCATTGACCGGGCAACAGTCATTCTCGCTTTTCCGATGGATGAGCACGATGAGCCGGTCCTCGAGCAGCAGTACACCTATGCTTTCTTGCCCTTGCGTCGAGTAGGATTCAAGTTCTTAATCCAAGCTGACTTCGTCACTCAAGCCAATCGGGAAGATGTAGTACATTCCAAGAGGAACCAAGCCGTTCTGAAAGGGGTCGCCAAAGCATTTGCGGATGCCGTGGTGGTGTTCTGCAAGCGTCCATCGCTTAGGTATCAGTGGATGAGATACCTTCCTGAAGATTTCATTACAGATGATTTCTGGAGGACATTGTGGACCCTGGTTCGTGAGAAGCTCGAGCAAACTCCTCTTTTAGAGCCATGGAGCGGTAATGGTCTCTACAAGCCTTCCGACCTCGAGAAGCTGTCCGAAAGTGTCATCGCCGAAGATCAAAGTCCTTTGTTACCGGATCTAGAGGGTGCAGAAATTTACCTCTCACCGAAGTACACAGAAGCAGACTTCCAGATACTTAAACGCTTAGGGACAACAACGCTTCAATGGAGCAAATTTGTTGATCGTCTAGAAACTGATCTCCGCATCTCTGGCGGCTCGAAATGGAGATCGATGAAGAAAAATGCCGACTGGCGTACTCGGATCTGCAAGTTACTTTCGAGAGCCTTCATTGAGAACCGTCCCATGCCACAGAAGCGCTTAAGAACGCTTGCCTTGATTCCATTGCGTGACGGCAGATGGGTATCTAGCGCTTCTGGGAACGAAATATATTTCCCCAAGACTGATGGTATTTCCATTCCTGCAGATATCGGCCTCGATCTCGTCTGCCCCATGGCTGCCGAGAATATTGCTTGGGCAGATCTTCTTTTAAATTTAGGCGTGATGAGCTGCCCGCGGGATTCTGTGATCAGCTCGATTCACAAACGTTACAGTGCTACGAACCTTGACAACTTCAAAGTGTTCAATGCTGTTGCTCACATCCGATATTTATATTGGTTCCTTCCGAAAGACCATTTGAGCTTGGCTCCGCAGGTTCGACTTGCCAATCAGCACGGCTCTCTGCTCAAGAAAGACCAATACCTGTACTTCCCTGACGAAGGGGATGACTACAGTCCATCAAAACTCTTTAAGCAAGATGCCCAGCTTCCTGGCCATCCGGTACATTATCTACATGAAGACTATTTGAAGGCGGTTGATCCTGAAGTTATCCACAACGGGCAGTCGTGGATGAGATGGCTTGAAGAAATAGTCAGGGTTCGCCGAATACCCGAGCTCCGTGCCACAGGCTATGATGGACTGTCGAAAGAATTTCAGTATATCGTTAACCATCGATCGAATAAGCTGCTAGGAACTCTGAAGCGTGGATGGGCCTACTATCGCCTTCAGACCAACGATGTCGTGGAGGGAAAGCTGCGGAACAGCGCTGTGCTTCTTGAAAATGGACGCAGGACATCTCTAATACGCACGTTCCTGCCCCTCCCCAAGCTTAAGCAAATCGCTGCGGAGCTCCGTGTTGCCGACGCATATCCTTTCATTGCCATATCCGAGCTTCTTCGGGATGAGGAAAGATTAGATTGGATGTTTGTGAAGGACTTGCAAGTTGGAATTGAGGAGAATCTGGACTTCTACCTCTCTGCCCTGAACACGTTCAAAACAATCAACCCTGCGCTCAACACTACTTCTGCGAGAGACCAATTGGCTAGGATATACCAGAACATTCAGTCGAAATGTAGTGAAGGTCTTGATCATGTTCGGTATGCCTTTGTATGATTTGGCCTCTTTCCCGACTAACGAACATTCAGTGATATGTTCAGGCATCCTATCATTTGGATACAGCCATCAAACAGGAATCACTCTACATGGCTTTCGACTGCAGACTGTGTTTGGGACGGTCCGCAATGGCTCAAGTCAAAGCAGTGTCTGAAGCTCGAGCTCTATCTTGAGCTTGAGCTTGAGCATCTTTTCAAGGTGTCCCTAAGAATTCCCGATGCTTCTCAAATAGATGTCCTTAATGATCTGCTTATGTTAAAGAGCCATAGCGGAGACAAGAGTGCCTTGAGAAGCCAATCCACCGTCTACACTCAACCGAACATTGGAACCGCCGGCGCGCCATACCAAGTCACTTCAGTAGAGGAAGCTTCCGGCATCACTGAAAATTACCAGAGCATTACTTTCATGGAGGCATATGAAATGCAATCATTTGAGGTAAAGGGATCTTCCCCTTGACGAACAAGACTTGACTAATTTCATTTGAAAGGAGCTCCGTCTAAAACATTATGACATAGGGAGAAACTCATGGAGCACTAAGACCTCAGTCTGTAAATCAAAGGCATTCGCTGGACTCGAAATCGATAAAATCATCGAGGAAGCTGAGAAGCGATACGATTACCTGTGGCAGAAGCATTCGTTCCCGATGAATGGCGAGAACCCAGAGAGCCGGAAAGCCTTGCGGTCCACCTTCGAAGATTCTGCCTTGGTGTACATTCCAAAAGAGAATGCTTGGCGCCCTCCGTCGCAATGCGTCTGGGTAGAGTCGAGTGTTAAGATTCCGTGGAAAACTTCCGTTGCTGACGTATATCCATTGAAGAAGACATTCTTCACAACAGTTCTCAAGATCTCGGAGCCAACCGTCAAGATGTATATTGATTCACTGGAAGCTGAAGCTAAAGGAAAAGCATCAGTAGTGCAAATCAAGGAGACTATGACACTGATTTGCGGCTTGGGTATTGGAGAAACTGATCTCTCGAGCCTTGTCAAGGCTAAAGTCTTACCGGTAAAGCTTGCAAATGGGGTGGGCAGCTTCGCCTCAGCTTCTTCCAAGGATGACTTCGTAGATTTTGCGATTGTCGAAAATACCATTCACTGGGATGCCTTTAAGGGCAAAATCGTGGTTTTGAACTTATCTCTTGAAGAAATCAGGGATACCAGACCACTTCTCGTAGCCATGGGCTTGGAAGAACGATTTTCTTCGAAACTTGTGAAAGAAGTCACGGACGTAAGTGGAGGCTCCCAGGATCATGAGATGACCAGAAATCTCCGCATCAAAAGTCAGGCTATTGTCCGGTATGTCATTCGTCACAGGACCTCGATAGGAACATGAATTAGCAATGAGGCTTCAGTTGGCTGACGCTAGTACAGATGTGCTTTTCATTTTACTAGCCTGAACAAAAGACAGGACGTAGCCTCGCTATATCGAAAGTTCAAGCGTGCAATTGTCTACGTGAGTGACGGCATCAGACGCTCACTGCAGATCACGCAGGATGGACGCAGCATTGAAGGCGCATCAAGCCGAGCGAACTTCCATTTTGAGGAAGCAGAAGGTGCCCTGCGACTCTACTTACCGAAGGACGAGGTTGAACGCGATGTTTGCTTCGAATCTGACCTTCCTCGCAGATTGTGTACATTCCTGAGCATCACTGATTCAGGTGCACCAGGCGTTATTGGAGGCGTGTTTCGAAAAGACAACCCGGCTGTCATAGACAAAATCCTCGAGAACGCAGGAGTGGGCCAAGTCGATTGTGACTTTGCTGCTCTGGATGAAGAGCTTGGGGTAGCAGACGCGGAGTCGGACGTTGAGACTCTGGTCGAGGCTACCAGCAATATCAGGCTTTCCACTCCAAGTTCTGGTCCACGTCCGTACACACCCTCTGGTTGGGCGAGATGGAGAGAGAGGCAATCCGGAAGTGAAAATGCGGAGGACGTACGCGATAAGATCATACCGAACCCCTCATATCAGGAGCAGCAGAGAGAGGCTCAGGAGACAGCTTACAAGCGTATCCTCGAACATGTCGTCAACGTTGCAAGACAACGTGTACATTCTGGCGTTTTCGAGTCGACGGGGGTCTCCATTCAAGGCCCAGTGGCCACTATAGCTTTGCCTCAGGGAACTATTCGAGAAGCTTTCGCAACTCGCACGCAAGAACGGGATTTCAAGGTTGGAGCTGCTGGGGAACTTTACATGTTCGAATATTTGAAGGGACTCGGTCTGCCAAGATTCGGTTTGGAGAACTGGAAGAGCGAGATCAGAGACCGAGTCAAGATACACGCCGACTATCATGACCTAGAGAAAGACATTGATCGAAGGGCCATTGCTGATATTGAGTACCTGGATGATTCACGCAGGCTTACCCAATTCTTGACCCAGAAGGGACATCTAACACAAGGGTTGTGGGATAGCCAAAGACCCCTCTATCACATCGAGATCAAGACAACAACGAGTTCAAATTGGCAAGAGCCTTTCTTCATGAGTAAAGCCCAGGAACGACATGTAAGAACCTCTATCCTTCAGGCTTGAAATCGCTTACATGGTATTAGATTCAAGACAAGCGAATTGAAGATGGCAAAAGCCGTTCGAGCATCTATATGATCTGCCGTATCTTTAATCTGGGTAAAGGCGATGAGACAGGCATGCATATCTATCTCGACCCCGAGACGAAGAGGAGAAATCGAGAGCTGGAGATCAGCACACACACTTGGGCTGTAAAGCCCTTAACGCATCCCACTATGCCGGTCGGAAACGGCATCGCCAGGGCAGCTGCAGCTCGGACAACAAGGATAGTAGCAACAACCGCTGGGACAAGCAGCGACACTGGGACTAGCGATGATGAAAAAGAGTCTGTAGTTCCAAACTTTGCCAACTTCGGCTCCTTTGCCACCAACAGCGTCCCGAGAAGCAATAATTGGACATTCGGATCATCAACGCTTGGGTCTCAAAAGAAAACGGAGTCCCCGGGGGGCCATCCATTTGGTTCAAACTGGGCACCTTCTGGCAACAACGCATCCACCCAACCAGCTTCAAGGAGTAGTTTATTCGGATCAACCAAACCCTCATCGACGGTAGGTAATTTCTCTGGTTCCAATGGCGTATCTCCCAACAGCGACACATTCAAAACCCCGTCCCTAGGCCTGTTTGGCTCAAATGCCACATCTTCCAATAGTGACGTCTCAGAAGCTACACCAAAGGGCGGCCTATTCGGCTCCAATGCCATGTCTGCCAAGGATCACACTTCGAAGGCCAGTTCTACAGGCAATTTCTTTGGTACAACCGCAAACAGCGACGCATCTAAGGGTACGCCTTTCAGCACGACTGGTTTCTCCGGGTTCGGTTCCTTCAGCAGCATCACATCCAAGGCTCCGTCCGCAAAGGGTCTCTTTGGAACGAATGATGGTAGTCCCAGTAGCAATAGCTCTCAGGCTCCGTCTGCAAGTAGCCCCTTCGGCACGAAAGCTGTCTCTTCGAACAGTGAGACTTTGGGGCCCAATAAGGATAATCCTTTCGCGCATCGATATCCTTCGCCGTCGCCCGCGCCGACGCCGAAGTCGCGCAGTCCGCAAGCACGAGCGGCGAGGAGCAAACCTGCGACGGCGGAAACGAGAGATGATGTGAGTGACGAGACGCAGACCGGTGACTAGCAACAGCAGGCGTGACCCGTGAGAAATTCGAACTTAGTCCCGAAGAATTTGTACGGCTTCTTGAAAGATTCTCCAAGTATCTATGGATTCCAGTCTTGCCCAATATCCTTATTGTAGAAATAGCACATCAATGAAAACAAGAAAAAGAGCCATCGGCTCCCTTTATCTAAGGTAGTGCTCAGAGTTCGCGCTAGGCTCGTGTTGTGACACAAAGAGATGTTATCTTAGAAGGTGATGAAAGTGCCTCGATCAGAGTGTTGGAATGTGACGGACCAGATCTAGAAAATTCTTTGTTTCTTCATGCAGTCACGATGCTGTTTTCTGTGATTTTAGATTACATTCATTACCAGTAGCTCAGGAAAGCGACCTCTAGCGTTGGTCACGCGACCCGTAGAACTACCTACCTTAGTCTCGCAAAGAACTGCGAATTATTTTAGCAAGTTGATGCCCTTCGTTATGGCCGCTGATAGATCTGTAGGACGTAACGTCCACTTATACGATGTCGAAGATCGGGAAACAGTACTTGGAGGCCTGCTTTTGACCAACGGTGTGACCAAATCCAATTTTTACTCCATGGTAGAAATTTTGCTTCTGTTTCAATCCTCCTTTTCTATTGAACACGAAACCTCTGCTACATTAGAGAGAAACGAAGAACCACTGCGTCCCGGGAACTATTATGTAGTTGGTGAGCCTCTGGACCTGATCCTAATGGGGTCTGTTGGCTGATAGTCTACAGGGTCCTTCACCGTCAACAATGAGCCTTGTCTCACACGTACAATTTCGTTGGCTACAGGCACTCGTCTTCACTCATTCCGCGACGAAGTACGTAAGCGAGACGGCAGATGTGTTATCACAGGCACGATAGCACTGGGTGCTTATCGTGATTGGTGGACGGGTTTCGAAGCTGCACACATCTTTCCTCTCGCCTATGAAGATCACTGGATTCAGCACAATTTTGCTCGTTGGATTACTATTTCGACTGCTAACGGGGATACGATTAATTCAAAGCAAAACGGGCTATTGTTAAGAGCAGATATTCACGGACTCTTTGATCATTATGGAATTTCAATCAATCCTGACGTATGACCACACACGCTCACCCTTGGGTTTTCAGCTGCTAATAATTGTAGAATAATCATAAAATCATTTGTTTTACGGATGATGCAGACGACATCGCAGGCAAATTTCTTGATGAGCAGTTTCGCAATGATCCCGGTAGACCCTCTGATGAACTTCTTCGATGGCATTTTCGACAAGCTGTTTTTGCGAATATGAGAGGTGCTGGAGAGCCAATCTTCGAAACCGACTTCCCTCCTGGCTCGGATGCTCTAGGTGAGATGCGCAGGGGCCCAAAGGCCGCGGAGCGAATGGAGTTTGAGCTGTTCAGCCGTTTCGCAGTAAGTTCTGTTATTACCTGGCACTATGGCAGTGAAGTGTCGAGTTCTAACCAATAATGTGCCCCAGTTGTATGCAGCTCCTTAGCAATAATAGAAGAGCTTCTAAGATGATCGTTGCAGAGATACAACACTGAAAAATATGTACCAAAACGCACATGTTGAGTGATTTCTTTCTACCTGTAAAACTCCCCCCCCCCCCCCAGATTCTCGTGTATTTGCTACCCATGACGAGTGTGGACTTCGTTCGCCAGCAGTGCAGCTGTGAAAAACGAGAGAACGCCCTCGATGAGACGCTTGACAGACTTTATCATGAAGACTAACACCTGGATTTCTCCTCTCATGTTTATTTCATCAATAGCATACTCAGTCAGTAATAATATGTAAGGCTATATTCAGGTGCGAAGAGGTAACTGGTGCCCACTCGTCCTAATGATTCAATATTCGCCCGTA
>JAABUS010003818.1_pt1 | contig 23279 bp, 21 predicted proteins | sample 5560161 | NCBI WGS metagenome assembly JAABUS01 (sample SAMN10711885, study PRJNA513376) | rock metagenome | isolation source: Antarctica rocks | place: Antarctica: Victoria Land, Trio Nunatak nord | collected 2016-01-04
GAACTTTTTGGTTGTGGTTCGGCATTGGGAGATGGGTGGGGGGGGGGGGGGAAGATGTCGGAAGGAGAGATAGGCTGACTGTTTGGATTGTAGGCGCTGCGGGTGGGATGGTGGCGGGCTTGACGGGGGATAGGGAGAAGCAGCAGAAGTATCGGACGATGCATGATGATGGGAAGACGGCGCAGAGGAGCGCGGAGGCGGATATCCAGAAGCAAGCTTAGGCAAGGTCGACTGGGGGTGCGGACTTACGATATTACGGCCTGCATAATACCCAGCATAGGTACTTGGGTGGTAAGACTTTGCCTTGAGCCTTGAACTCTGCGTGTTTTTTCAATTCTTGATCCTAGATCACTCGCTCGACCTCCACGTGCTAAGTCTTACGCTGCTTATGCCACAGATGTCAGATCCATGTATCAAAATAGATTCCCTACGAAAGATCCAACACACAAGCATCTGCTTCGATGGCTCCATCTGAGCTTTGAAGGACCAAAGCGCGATGCTGAGGTAACGTACATCCTCACACCAAAACTCTTACACTGGACCCAAATTCATTCTCTACACATAGGATCCCCTTCACTGCTATAATCCACTTCTCTCAGCCCTCATTTGCACCGCCCACCCACCACCCTCCTCCCCATTCCTCAATCAAGCAAGAACAGACACCTCAAAAACCCAACCTATCCTACCGACACACCAGGCAACAGCCCCAACAGAGCAGACTATCATCCTCACCACCCTCCCACCACAAACCTCATAACAAACAGCCACGTGCCATAGTCATCGACAAGTCCGGATGATCGAGGTAGCCGTTGCCGAGACGATCAGATGGTTTTCCAGCCACATCACTAAGCTTGCTTTCCTTGATATGAAGCTCATCGAGCTGATCGGTTTTTGGGGGTGGTGGTGGTTTGAAGTGGTGCTGTGACTTTCCCTTGGGTTTTAGGAATCGATCATATGTATGATGTGTGCCTGTAGGGGCTTCCCCTGGTAGTCCCGTCCAGCGGAAGGTGTGTCGTAACGAATGTTGGAAGGGGTGATGGGGGAGTTGTGTACGGGGTCTTGCTGGCGTTGGGGCTATCTTGCTTAAGCTGTATCGTTTGATTGGCTTTGCTCATGTCACGTTGAGGTTGGAAGGGTGACTACCACTGCACTGCTTGCAGTTGTGGAAGCCGCGTCGCTCTTGGATCTCGCTTGTCGGGTTTTTCGCACAATGTGCTGTAGGATGTCGGGTTGGACACTTTGGTGAATAGGCGGTAATGACGGAGAATATAGGCTATTCATGGGGTATGAGGTAGTAAGCGCTGTTTGGCATTTTCTAGGAAGGGGTCAGAGCACCTTTGGCATGAGCTGTGGACATGATGAACTTATCGAACGAATAGAAATACGCATATAAGCTCGTGTTGATGTTAAAAGAGAGGGTTTGCTATAAGGAAGCGCAATCCGAATAGACGAGAGGGCAGCATTGAAAACCAGAGGGTGATTAGGGAATCAAATGGAAAGCAAACACATGCTAGCACAATTCCCAGCCATCCTACCAGATGTATCTGGCGCAGCATTGAGACCAGTATGTTCACCCAACCTATCTCCCTAAGTTGTCGTATGACCACCTTCCCAGACTCATAATGTGGCTGAATATGAGGTAAGAATTCGACCGATTGGTGCAGGTATAGGCACTGCCTGGCAGATCCTCAACCCTACGAACATCTCAACAATAACGAATGTCCTGGCGACAAGATACAACACCGACATTGTTACGCTAAGCCCACATTGCCGTGGCAAAGGGAAGGTGTCGGATGTAGGCTGCGCCCGCTCGAATCAGACCACAGAGGTAGTCGCTCGACAATGAAGATATGAAAGAGAAAATCAAGGTTCGTACTTCTTTTCCCTCGCTTGCAAGAGGAGATTTATGAGCAATGCACATAACGTCGACATCAGAGAACAGCAGAACTTGAGGACTTCTAGCGTGCCTTTCTCAGTACGCGTGGCGGCCAATGTCGGCAATCATTGGTTTTGAAGAAAACAAAAAAAAGGCTACTCGCTTGTATGAGTTATCGGTTGAGTAGCCTCAGAGGGTCCCTGCGTGCAAACGTCGCCTTGAACATCTCTTCCGACCAATGCCACCGAGTCTTGACCACCCCATAAGGTCTCCAACAGCAGATCAAAGCTTGTGTTCAGCGCCATGAATGGAGGACATTGTTCAAGTGACCGTCTAATTCCGTCTTGACAAATACTCCACTAAGTCAGCTGTGATTCTTGATTCGAAGGACGTCCAAGCTTGCGAGATCGTATATGTGAAACCAGCACGTTTGGTTGGAATGATTGCTGTGACGGTTCAAAATCAAGAATCTATCAGGCCGTCTCGGAAATTGGAAGGCTCGTCGGCTCGTTAAAGGGTTCCCATAAGGCCTCGCTTGGGGATCAATAATAATCGGTTGATGTCGGGATTCCAAGAACGATTGGTCCTAGACGGCGTCCTTCTGCATATTAGCCGCCGGATTCAACCAATGAATTGAGATCGTGTTGCGAAGTTTTGCAATGATCGAGTACTACTAGTATACTCAGTGAGAGAGCAGTTGGAATTCTTTTCAAACCTTGTGATACCATTTGAACTCGCACAAATGATCGGACGTTGCAGTCCAATTCTTGTCCAGCATCAAAGAGCTACCATATGATAGCTCAGATAGTTCTGCTATTATAAAAACCCCTACAGGTAAGCTGCGATTCGCGAGCCGAAGACCTATCAACGCATTCAGCTTTCACCCGCTTTCGAAGCGAATCGTCTTCATCAAACGTATATCTTCCTATCTTCCGACTCCGGCTCTGCACTTTTTTGGTCCTCCCATCTATTATAACAGCAAGGTTCCCGGGATGTCGTCTACGGTACCCAGACCAGCAGGCATTCTCGTCCACAGAAGCAAATTATAAGGATGCAACCGCCAGGGATAGCCAATTGCTTAGATGGGACGACTTGCCGGCATAGGCCAAAGACAACGAGTACATCCACACTGGTTTCTGTCCGTTTACTAGGTCGTACCTCGATTGTTTCATGAGCTGTTTCTATATCCATAATGAGACAGGTAACATCTATAGCCACCTGTTGGCCACGTTATGGATGATTGCTTTACCAATCATGTGTTATCCGTACGCAAGGAGCATTACGCTGAGGCCAACCTCGACGGTTGGATCGTGTTTGGCCTTTTCTTCCTTGGAGGTACGCTCTGTTTCGGCTTATCGACGGCCTACCATGTGGTTTCGAATCACTCGCATGCCCTCCAAGATGTCTATCACCGATTGGATCTGCTTGGGATCAGCACCGTTACCGCTGGTTGTTTCCCACCAGGCGTAAGGTACACATTCCCGTGCGTCTCAAGGAACACGTAAATATTCTGGATAAGCGTTCGTGAAATACCTCGGAACTCCCAGTGATTCAGGTGAAATGCTGACATCGACAAATAAGCCAACCTTGCTGCTCAGCTGATGGCAGCCATCTTCGTTCTCTTCGTTCGACGCTTCCGTCAACTTGCATGGCGTCCTTTTCGCGGCTTTCTCTTCTCATTTATGGCTTCTTCTGCGTTCTGTCCGATCATGTACGCCGGTTGTTCGAAGGAGTACATTTAAATTGATACGGAGGCTGGAGCTTCACGGTGCGCTCTCACGGTATTTGTGTACGTTACTGCAGTCACTTCCTGTGGTGTAAATAAAGATGCCGCTTTGTAAGGCCCTACATGGTGTTGACTGCCGAGCAGACTCGGATAACAAAAGCATGGAGGCCGAGAAATTTCGGTTTATGGGGCCAGTCCCATCAGATCTCTCATGTGCTGATGGCTGTAGGACTCGCGGTACATTTTTCGGCATTCGCAAAAGCGTTTGACTATACTTTACTCACACATTGAGGCGGTAGCAGCTTACTACTTTCGGTCCAACAAGCCTTGGCTGATACTGGGTCGTTCCTGCTATCCACACTATGCCAGTATCGATTATGCATTGGATACTGGCACTTGGATCCAAACATAAAGCTGTAAAATTCTTCCAGGAGATCAAGAGGATTATGACAGTACCAAATCAGAACGTGCAGAAACAGAAATACTCAGAGCGCCAAACGATCGCTGTGCAATTGTCAACCCTGCTTGAGCAAGTCGCAGGTGCCAAGTCATTCAGATATCATGGCAGGGTCAAAAGCTACAATATCATGGGCCTTGACCCTTCGCTTTGAAAGGTAAAGGCCGGATACATCTTCTGCAGTGTGTGATGAAAGATATCGGGGATTTTGATCATCGATTCACAGAAGAGGCATTCTGTAGCAACTTGACATGATGAGACAAGTGCAATACAACTTAGTTTATTGATTTCTGTCCGAAGTTCCCGCCTACATCCGAAGTAGCAAGCGCACTGGCGCCGTGGCGCCCTCAACATGTGCCGATCGTCTGGCGGTTGCCACTCTCCACTACATTGGCTGGTTTTATATCTTCTCGATCACTGTCATAGACAATTATTTCCACAACCATTGCAATAGCTTCAAGCTACAGGGCTCTTTGCAGCTAGCAATATGCCCAAATCCGATGCTTGGTGCGCTTGCTGATGCGCTCTGATCAAGAAAGCTTTGCGTTCAAAGAGCCATCAGCATCAAATCTACCCCCGAGTCCTGATGCTAACTTTGCAAGGGTAGTGGTCAGCGGGGTGAGCGGCTCCTTCCTCGATTTGATATGCCCTTTCACCTCTATACATCCTCACTTCCGGCGCTCCCTTTGGGTATTTCAAAGAATCGTATTCTTCATAGGCGGGTGAAAAGTCGAACTGTCGGACAAGACACGCTAAAATAACCTTCAACTCTATCATAGCGAATGACTGCGCAACGCAGTTCCTCGGCCCAATCTCAAATGCCCTGTATGCGCCTTTGGCGGGATAAAGCTCGTGGTCTGGCTTGACAAGCCAGCGCTCTGGAAGAAAGGCGTCAGGCTGGTTCCAATAGACTGGAGAGCGTTGTAGCTCAGAGTGGATAGTGAAGACAGCCGCAACGTTTTCTGTTGGACATTCCTTGCCAGAGTCAGAAAGGAGTGTAACGGCGGATTGGCCGGCACGGCTACAACCCCCGGGAGGAAAGAGACGAAGAGCCTCCTTGATCACTGCAGTGGTGTAATGGAGGTCGTTGACGATGTGTGGCTGATCTCTGAGGAGGGACGGCGAATCACATAGGGTAGTTCCAAGGACGTGGTCATGCTCACGCCGAAGCCAAGAAAGTCTGTCTGGGTTTGTGTAGAGCAGATGCAAAATGTAGCAAATCGTACTACTGGTGGAGTCATGACCTGCAAAGACGAAGAGCCTGATCTGGCGTATGGCGAAGGCGCGAAAGCTGGGGTCAAGATCGACCCCCGTGGCTCGGGAACCTTGGTCAAGCCGTTCAGGAATGTAACCTTGTAAGACCAAATCGATGATCGCCTTTGTGCGCTTGCCCTTTTTATCGGCTTTGTACTCACTGTAGCGTTTGGTAAGCTCCACATCGATGTACTTATCCATTTGGCGTCCATTCCACCAGTGTACGGTTTTGCGGACGAAGTTGAAATACTCGAATGGGTTTGCCTCTGCGTTCGCTTGGTGCCAACGAATCTGACCCAGCATGCAGTCTGCTAAGGCGTTGTATCCTCTTTGAGCTCCAAGGTGCGCATTCCTAGGCTTCATTGTCAGTTGTTGGCCCTGGAGGATAGGTCTATCAAACAACGCTAATGCTTACAATATCGTCTTCCCGATAACGTCGATCGTGAATCGCAGAGTGACCAAATCCAGATGGAATAACTTTTTCTCCTCCGCAAGTCGTCGTAATGTCTCACTGTACACCATCGTCTCGTCGACCATTTCTGGTATCAGTGAGAGAACGTGTTCCGTACTGAAAGCTTTGCTGAATACTGCACGCCAGGGTTTCCACTCGTGCTCACGCATATCGAACAAATTAGGTCCGCCAGTGATAGGCTTGAAAAACCGCGGCAGAAGCGGTGGTCGTTGCATTGACATATTTGGGTTGGCATGTATTTGGTTGGCGATGATCGGTGAGACGACAATGAATAAGATGCCGGTGACAGGCCACATATCTATATAGTAGCAGCCTTCATGCTGAAAATGCTCTCGTGCAATGTCACCCAAGGCACTTTGATAATGAGCACCTGGAGGAAGCTTGTCCAGAGCTTTCTTGAAGTATAGCAAGTGTCCCAGAAGGAAAGAATGGCCTGGAGCAACGGGCTAGTGAGCTGTCGGCTGGTTCCTGGCAAGTGGAAGGCGAGCCTACCAAACCTAGCTTCTGTTTTTCCCATATCTGACTGCGAGCGACGTGAAGCCTGGTGAAGAAGTAAGTTAAGCAAACAGCAAGGAAGCTAAGCAGAGCTGGAATCAAGTGTGGTATGGATGAGTCCATAGCAACAAGAAGCTGTCAAACTGTGTATAGACGATGAGGCACCAGTGTAATTAGTAGCGACAAGCGTTGCTTTTCTTTGATTATTTAATTGCATACTCTTTCTTGCATAGCATTCTAGCACTGGCATCATCTTTCGCCCTATACGGCTGTACCATGAACGTCACGTGAATAGCCTAGGCCCCCTGGCATCCCGTCATCTAAAGTATGAAAAGGTGTTTCAGCTCTCATCCAATCCTTGGGTGTTGGCCGTGTGCCATTGGTTGCGCTTGTTCGATGCTTGCTCCACTATTTCAGCCTCGAATTACTTAAGTATGCACCTATGCCTCTTGCAGGGTAGTCAGAGTACTAAAAAGTATGCAGCTGTGCCTCATTAACCCTTGCTCGGCTTCCACACCGTGGTAAATGGCATTAACGATCCATTGCTTGACATTGGCTCATTGGGTATTTTTAAGGCACACGCTGTCCTCGTGAAGCATATGGTAGCCTTGCGTGCACCCTCGTAGCTGGCAATTTACGGAGCCCTTCAGCCGTGTTGAGCTCCCCACTTAGACATCGTAAGCTTTACCAAGGTATAAAGTTGTTTGTGCCCATGGCGATCGTTGCATTGTCCAAAGTTGCCGGCTCCGTTGCTATGATCCTGTCTCAACAACAACGTTGAACATGTCCCATGCTAGGACAATTTCCCGTTGTTCGCGTCGTACCATCATGACACTTTATGATAATGCTGGCCGCCTACACAAGAGGATATTTCTTGTGAGTTTCTCAAGCCAAACAAAATCCTCCGTCTCTGCTCACGCTTGTGATCCCAGAGATCGAGTCTGGTCCTGTTCGCTCTTTGCATGATCAGCGCCTGCGCCCGCTATTATATCCGGATTCACGTCCAAAAACAATTCTCCAGCGATGATGGCATTGTTCTCTTCGTTATTGCATGTCTCATAGCAGCCAGTGGCATACTCCTGAGTATTGTCGACAAACTGTACCTCGTTGGCGCATCCGAATCCGGAGATCTCGTCACTGTCCCCCTTCCGGGCGATTTCATTGAGCAGGCATGCGAGTTCCAGAAAATGGTAACTGTTGCTCTTATTCCGACTTGGTGCGCGATTGTATCGGTCAAGTTCAGCTACCTGTTTCTATTCCGGAGACTCATTGGTAGACTTCCGAGAATGATTACATACTGGTGGATCGCTGTTCTTTACAACGCAATAATATCGATATATGGTGCCATTGTTTATGGTGTTGTATGTTCAAATTTCTACTCTCCGACAGCACGTGAGTTTTCCCTTATCGTAATCCTGGTAGCCATTGACTGACGAGCTCTCAAGTACAATGCGCCTTCGGCAAAGGTGTCCACCAGTCAATTGCGTTTTCGCAAAGTCAAATGGTTCTGGACATCGTTGGTGATCTCCTAAGTCAGTTTCCATAAATCCACATGCTCAAAAATAAACGAGTGGCCTGACTCTCAAGACCAGTCATTTTCATTCCTCGCCACCTTATCTGGTTTGTCAAAATCCGTTGGACTCAGAAGCTCGCCCTCCTCTCTACTCTTTGCCTTACCGTCCTCACCATTATGTGCACTATAGTCCGTATTGCCGGCATGCACACCGGCCGCACAGTCAAATCTATCGACTCCGTCTGGGGGACCTACTGGCAATTCATAGCAGCTGACATTGCTCTTACGATGACGGCAGTGACTGCGTTTCGCGCCTTCTTCGTCTCTCGAGGTGCTGAGGATCGTTGTCGCCTTCAAGGTGTCCAGGATTGTGGCTCCAAAGACACGCTGTACAGCAAAGGGCAAAGGTTTATTCGCTCCGTCTTTTCGACGCGCTTGTGGTATTCCTGGCGATCGAAGGATTCTCCACGTAGGCGAGATGATAGGTCTAGTAGCTGGGACAATGCACCTTTGGAACTGAGACAACAGATCCCGCGAGCGACTCTCACCGGTATGTGAACATTCATAAACGGACGCAGAATGTCGAATATTGACAGAGAAAGCCAGATGATGCGGTCTGCTGGCGAGGAGGAGAATCAGGATGATTGGCGTCTCTATTAGAGGAAACACCGGGACACTGTTTGCACAAGCACTCTCAGGTTAGGACGCAGGGTGTATAGGAATGACCATTGCTAGCGTGCTTCGATTCAGGGCCAATTTGAAGCTCTAGAGTCAGCATTGATGCAATTCACGGGTCGACCCCTTGAGATGACCTTGGCTTTACCTTCGTTAGTTCTTGGTAAAACCATGCTCAAGTGACTAGGACAGTCCGCCAGGCCATAAGCATGTGGATCTCTCTGGCGTGGGCGTAGCGCCTACGCTTGAACTCCAACTCGAGCACATGATCCTTCACTTCATCGCCCTCGCGCTAGTAATCGAAACCTCACGCCCACAGCCTGAAGTTGCAAGGATCGAACAAAGCCTTCCGGATGTAGGGGTTGACATTCGAGATTGCGAGTCCAATAGTGCGGGCGAGCGTAAATTTGAGGACAGCCGCGCACTATCATAGGCTTTCGGCAATATCTGGAGATAATCGTCAAGTACGTGGCTGTTGTTCGCTGTAAAGTTTTTGGTATTTCTGTAGTCGGCGGTCGCGCGGCAAGCGCGCGAGGGGCGCTTGCGACCGGCGGGGGTTTAAAGCCATCTGATTTGCTGGCTTTAGAAAAGCTTGGTGGGGTCATGTTCAATTGGCACCACTCATTGCTGCATTGGCAACAGTCTTTGATTGAGGTAGTTTCATACGAAGAAGCAATGCCAGAGAAGGCCGCTTCCGTGATTCAATAGTAGTGTCTGCAGTTGTCGGTTCACAGTGATTTAAGTTTCAGCTCAAGAACTATGCACCCAGAGCAACCCGGGTCGACCGTAAAGATCGCAAAGATAGCTTCGTGATGACGTTTCGCTCAGTAAAGAATGTTGAACAAACATGATGGCCGTCCTAAGAAGCACTCCGAGCGCTGTTGATTGCGTGTCGGAAACCTCAACATGCAGACTGGACTCCCTTTCGGCACCTACACCCAATGTAGCAGCGCCTTGGCACCTTGGCGTCCACCAACTGCCGAGGGTACTTACTTTACGCGAGTCGCGTCTTCAACATTACCTTTTTCGACCAGCCAGAGCATTGAGCTCGAAGTACCATTACATAAAGACGCCTCTCCGACACCGCATGTTTGTTCTGCTAGAGTCCGAGCACACCAGTTGCCATTCATGAATTAGATTGAACAAAGTCGAATAGAAGCAATCGTCGCGGCACCATCTGCAGGCTGCATCGGCGCTATCGGCCAGCTGCTGCACAAAGAACCTGAGCCTCCATGGCGCCCACGCCTCCAGGCTCCATCTACTCCGCAACTTACAGCAATGTGAGGTTTTCCCCAAGACTTCAAATCTTCGCGCAGTACTACTAAAGCGTGATCAGGTCCCTGTTTTCGAATTCAATGTAGACGGCAACCACGTGATGCGTCGCCGTCACGATGACTGGATTAATGCTACCCACATACTCAAAGTAGCCGACTACGACAAGCCCCAGCGTACAAGGATTCTGGAGCGTGAGGTGCAGAAAGGCATACATGAAAAAGTCCAAGGAGGATATGGGAAATATCAAGGTTGAACCAGAACATCCCCCAATGGCTTAGGCAAGGTCGCTAAACTCTTACCGATAGGTACATGGGTTCCTTTAAACGACGGTCGAACTCTTGCCGAGCGCAATCACGTACTCCACAAGTTACAAGCACTGTTCGATTACATCCCTGGCGACAAAAGTCCCCCTCAGGCACCCAAGCATGCCACCAACAAGCCCAAGGTTCCCAGACTCATGCCTCCTGCGAAGAAACAAAGTATGTGCTCCTTTCACGTTCGAAGCTTGGAGGTTAATCGAAGGCAGAGACAAAGGCCAGGCCGAACCCAAGCCAAATGAGCGACGACCCGTATGACAATATCAGCGCCCAACTTAACGATGATGAATCTATAGAGAACTCTTCGATGATATCGGGATCTTTCATGGATGAAGATGACGTATATCGTAACAATTACGCCGGCGGGTCTCGTAAGCGCAAGCGTGCACCAGAAGTTGCTGTCGCGGAACAGCATCACCAAATGTACGGCGATACACTCCTCGACTACTTCGTCCTGGCTTCGGATGACGCAGCACCTGGAGGTCTTGAACCGCCATTGCCCCCAGTTCCGCCGCCAGGATATCCTCCGGACCGGGCCATCGACGACCAAGGCCACACAGCTATCCATTGGGCAGCCGCCATGGGCGATATCCCCGTCGTAAGGATATTTCTTGAACGTCACGCAGATATCGCAGTTCGTAACATCCGCGGCGAAACGCCGCTGATCAGGGCCGTCATGTTCACCAACAACTACGAGAAAGGGACGATGAGCCAACTGGTCGAGCTCCTCAAAGAATCCATCTGCATCCAAGACAACTTCAACGGGACCATACTCCACCACGTCGCCGCAACCACCCAAAGCCATAGCCGGAAGAAAATTGCACGCTACTATCTCGACGTTCTCCTTAACCGATTGAGCCAGCTCCTTCCACCCCACGAGTTCTCGAACTTCCTCAACGCCCGTGATCTTAAGGGCGACACGGCATTACATATCGTCGCTCGCAACAACGCTCGCAAATGCGTTCGTACACTTCTGGGCCGCGGCGCCATAGGCGACCTTCTGAACAATGACCGGGAGACGGCAGACCAGCTCATCCACCTTGCCCGCGCGACCCGCCATGACGATTACGCCCTTGCTTCTTCCTCCCCCACCCAGGACCTAGCCCTGACCAACGGCTACGCCTTAAACCGACCCAGCGCCCACGCCCTCATCACCCAACCCTCGCCAAACTACACCACCGCCGCCGCCCGCTCCTTCAGCTCCTCCTTCGGCCCGCTCGTTTCCGGAAAAGGTCTCCAGATCGCCCTCGCGCTCGACAGCGAGGTCCAAGACAAGGACACCGACATCACAGAAGCGCAGCGCCTGCTGCAGAACGCGGAACAGGAACGCCATCTCGTGCGGCAGAAGACGTTCGCGCTGATGACGAACATGGACGTTGGGGAAGACGAGCAGGAGCTCGACGACCTGACGCGCGATCACGTGGGCTTAAACGCCGTGGCGCAGAGCTACCTCGAGCAGACCCAGCACCAGGAGCTCCACGGCGAAGTCCGCGCCAAGGAGAAGCGGTTACCGGCTGAAGCCCATCGGTCCCAAACCAACGGCGTGACCTTACCTTCTGACCAGAGCGTGAAGGAGAAATGTCAGTTCGCGAGGGACCTAGCAGCGGAGCAAGAGGGAAGGAAGGAGTCGGTGCTGGCGGTCGTGCAGGCGCAGGCTACGGCGGGCATGAGCGACAGGGGGGAGAGCTGCAAGGAGCTGATTGCCAGCCTGACGGGTGTCAGCCACGAGGAGGTTGTGGGGCTAGTGCCGGAGTTGCTGGAGGAGCTGGAGATGGCGAGGATGGATGGGGGGGCGAAGGTGGGGATTGTGGTTTGATTCGTCGCGTTTTTGTGACATACTCGTCGATTTATGGCGTGCGAATATCATGCTCCACGAAGCTATGGGAGGATGGATGGGGTTTTTCATGTTTGTGCAGATCGCATGCATGTATGAGAGATACCTCAAAACGCTATTTCTGTAAGTCACATATGTGTACTTTTCAAGATGCAGAGATATTTCGAACGCTCTTGATCATTGCTACGTTGAATCCTAACATTAACACATTATGTCTCAATACCTGTAGCACACCACAGTACCCCTCGCAGCGGCAACACAAACATCAGGGAGCGGGGGCATTGACTTAGATCGCTCCACTTGAATCCGCTCAGCATATCAAGTGTGGGAGTCCAAGAATGTGCGTGTCGATTGCTAACTACACCTCTCATTCGCTACTCCGTCTTCCCGTTGCTTGATTCCGTTCCAAAAGCTTGAAGATGTCGAGTTCGCAATCTGAACGAGAGCTTCTTTGTGAACGAGAAGGTAGGATGAGAAAGTGCGAGGCTCATTAATCGGACATTCCGTCAGCTCTTACAATCCTCTCCCCGGAATTCTGGACGAGGACAGAGTTTTAAGCCAATACATATGTGGCTTCATTGCCCCCTTCATGCTAGCTGCAGAGAACGAACGAGTGGCTTCTCAATTATCTTTCAGCGGCGGAGCGATTCCATTGGTGTTGATTCCAATGAAAGAGCAGTCCCAGGTACAATAAAAAGCTCCGAATATTAAGTGAGGAGGTCTACTTGAGGTATTATTGGCCTCGCTATCATTGAATTTCTCTCTCTCAAGAAGCAGATACTATAAAACCCTTTACCCCCTTTTAAGCTTTCGCAAATCTAAATACAAAAGTCCATTATCACATTACTGTATTTGGTCGTTTATTTCATGTACGTGAGGCCGTGCCATGCTTACTTGATGTCTGCAGCACTGGGCGGTTTGAGGGATGGGCCGTCGGTGTCGGGCGCCAGGCTGCCTTCTATCCTTCGTTTTGCTTCTTGCCGTTCCTCTAGGGTGACGTTCTCCGAGTTCTTGCGCATGTCGGGTGCATACTGGGCTTGACCTGGATGGTGGCCGATGGACATTCCGACACGAAGCTGAAGTGTTGTTAGCACGCTTGACGCCTCTGTTGGGTTTAGAAAGAAAGCTTACTAGTGTCTCGACAGCTTGGTTGGAGTTGTCAACGATATCTTCATCGAACCTCATTACCCCGGGCTCGAACAGAAGCAGGAGTGTACTTCCTCCGAATTTAAAATATCCGAGCTCTTCGGCTCTGCCAACCCTGTCCCCGGGTTTGCGTGTGATGATTGTACTCCCGACCATCATGGCCCCCACGCAGATAACCATCACACGACCGTGAGCGACGGAGTCAATAGGCACCACATATCTGATGTTTTCGCTGTATACGTCTAGCGCAGAGCGGATGGCCATCGGGTTGACGGTGTAGTACTCGCCCTCGATGAGCTTGGGCTTGTCCATGATGCCGTCCACTGGTATGTGGAAACGATGATAATCCTGGGGCGCAAGTCTGAAGATTCCCATAGCGCCATTGGTGTATCTTTTGGCGTCGTCAGGGTAGGCATTCCCCAGAAGTCGTGCAATGGAGAATTCCCGACCCTTCACCCATATTTTGGTGGCTTCGTCGATGGTATTGAAGACCACCGATCGACAATCAGCTGGGGATACGATGATGTTCGGGTTATTGGGTGCTGAGCACGGTCTTGCCCCAGGCTTCAATTCTCTGTAAAAGAACTCGTTGAAATTTTTGAATTGTTCAATGGGCTTCAAGACTTCAGACATGTCCAGCTGATGGAAATTGATGAAGCCTTGGATTTCTCGTGCAGACGCTGGATCGTCGTATTTTCTACCTTGCTTGAAACTTAGGGATCGGAGCATTTTGCGGACTGTGACGGATTAATATGGCTCTCAAGATGTAGGGCGGGTCGCATACTTCGCTTCTTCTCCATGTCCCTACTTTTCAAGCCCTTGTACAGCAGCCGTATCCCGATTCGCACGTACACGCTCATCCTTTCCTCGTTGATCTGACCAGTCATCCGATCTTGGACCAGGATATTTGCGGAGTTCGCACCAAGCTTGTAACCTCCATAGGATATCTTAGTGATAACTTTGGAATACCACTTCCGCTGTGCTTGGCTTGAGGTAACGAAACCTGCCATGACAAGGTTGTTAATCTGCCTCCAGTCTTGACTCGCACATGTTGCAATATGGGTGATAATGTCCGCATCTGTCTTTTTGTTCAGTCGTGGTTGATGGCATATCGGACATTCTCGAATTTCTATCACATGTTCTTCCCCTCTCTCATCGACCAGATCATCGCGATCCAAGAAGTCCCCGTTCTCCCCAGGTGTGCCAAGATAGTCTTGCGAAATTGCTGGTACAGCAGAACGATTATCCCTCTGGTTCAGTGGTACATCTGAATTACCCTCGATCGGCGGGGTTTCTGGCGTGATGTTGGTTTTCTCTCCATTGCTGACCGTTGAGAATTGAGCGTGGGGCAGGTGACCTTTCATCCTCTCCCTCCACGACTTCTTCTGATTCGTTTGTTGCAACTGATCTTCGAGACATATGACAGCTTGATCGAATGACAGGTGTGGTATGCCAGTCTCATCCGATTCGTCTTGTTCTTTGAACCTCTCGAACCATGCATCAATCGTCGTGTCTTTGAGTGTGGAGCCTAGAGTGTCCAGCATCGTGGTCAATTCGACTTTACTGAGCCAAGCGTTGTCGTCAGAATCGTATTGTTTCAGCATAGCCCGCCAGAATTGCTGCCGAAGAGCTGGATAAGGTAGATACTTCGCCTTGATATACATCTGCGGGTTGTGCTTGGCCTCCCAGCGATCCTTGTTCTTCAACGTTAGTGGCAAGGTGTATGCTTTCAAGTCTTGGTCCTCGGCGTGAGCGCAGTTCTCGTCATGCGCCTCCTGGATACTAGTGTTCGGTGCAAGGTGGTTCGACTCGGAGTGGTTACTGGCTGGAGGCTGTGATACATCCAATTGCGAGTTGCCAGACATCGAAGCTTGGGACTCTCTTGGAGTGAGAGAAGGCCTAGAAAGCTTGTTGAGGCTTGTAGCAGAGGAAGATCGAGAGATAGGCAACTTGAATCTAGACCTATTTGTGGACGGTATTGCCATTGCTTCCGGAGGGTCAGGGAGTCGATACAATCCGGTTTCTGGATCTGCGTCCGGTGCTGCGTCGATAACGGTAGACAGGGGAAGGCTTGTGGTGCCAACGAAGTCGTTCCCAGACAGCTTGTCTCTGTCAACGATAGAAAAATGAAGTGTGTAATTCTGTTCATATTGTAAGACCTGGAAAACCATCTTCTCGTCAAATACTGGGTTCAAGTTATGGCGGATAACTCGAGTCCGGTACGTTTTCCTACCAAGCGAAGTAACTACGAAAGGATCCATGTCGAATGATGTTCTTGTCACTAATTCATCTGTCAGCCACTGCTATAGTGTTTCTATAGTCTGCGAGAAAACCTTACTGTTTCGTTCTGGAGGCAGATCTACGATTCGTGATATTTCCAAAAACGCCATACCAAGGACATCGCTCCCACCAGAAAACTCATATGCCCTGGCCTTCGTCTTCCTCCTCAATCTAGCAAGTTTGAGCTTCCTCTTTCTCTTTTTCTCTGCCTTACCCGGTTTTGCAGGATCGTCTGTCTCATCGGACGTCTCGAGCTCTACGTCATCATCCTCGTCTTCGTCCTCCGGATCAAGGCTAGTGACCCTCGATATTTCTTGTTCCACCTCCTCGTCGCCATCTTCTTCAGTGGTCATCCTGACCATAGCATTCAGTCTTGGAATCACGTCAGAGGAGGTGGGATTATTCGGATCCGCGAGGGTGAACTGCATCTGGACTTCCCCGGACACCAGGTCTTTCTTTTTCCCTGCACCGCGTCTCGATTTCAGTTCGTACCATTTTGGCTGAGGATTTTAGCTAGGCTTCCTGCAATCCTCAGGACCATGGCTCACCTCTTGCGCCGTCTGCCCGTTTGCGAAAATCTCATCAAGAGGTATCGCAAATTCTCCAAGGTAATCCTTTCCCAATCGATCCTTGTCCCAACAGACGGCTTCTAGGAGCAAGCTCTGCAGGCCGACGATTGGAAGGTCGAACTGTTGATTCCATTCTGGATTGAGGGTCCTGCTAATCGCCGGCGTAGACTGGCCTGCATCGCCTAGAGTTACGACGAGGTACTGTTGAACGTATGTGTCAGCTCGAGACTTCTTGCCATCAGAGAAGTGGCTTTTACCGGGTCACTCGTTCCGCCTCTGTCTTTTGCTGCAAGGTTCCGGGCCTAAGATCAACGAAGCCATTTAGCCTCACCCTTTTCGACATGTATGTTGCCGTCGCCTTACCCTCAGGACATTGGTTTTGAGGACGAGGCTTTTGCCGTCTGCAAGCCCTCTCACAGGGCTGGTGCTTCGACTAGGATGCTGGCTGCTATCGGTATTATGCTTGCCATTGTGGCTTTTTAGGCGGCTGGGTAAAGCAATCCGGACCATATTTGAGATTGAACAAGCGATCGTTAGGCTCCAGGAATGGACGATTCAGAAGTGGTACGGAGAGCGTAGTAAAAGGGTAGAATTGAAGGATGCGGATACCCCAGTCTAGCATTCGTAGGGGAACCACGCAGACTTGAGGTAGGGCAATCCAGGGGGAGTTACACTATTGAAACATGGACGCTAGAGCCGGCGACTGTGCAGATGCTCATAGTATCTGGTGGACCTGCCAGCATGCTTGTAGATGTTTCAACCGCAAAAACCAAGTTTGCTTTTGTGAAGCTCAGGCAGCTAGGGGAAACGAGGGGTAAGCGTAGGCATCGTACTTCTACAAAGCCAATGAGGCCCGAAGGATCATAGATAGGCGCACCCCTGGCGCCGCTTGGGGATACATCGGTTAAACACTGTCATCCACTCATCTGAAGTCGTGAGACTTCTTCACGCGTTGCTAAATTAGCATTCTGAACATCGCTTATGAAGTAGGTGCCGATGATGGATCCATTCTCAGCAGAAGGAGGTAGAAGGCCCAATCCACACTTCTTTGGGGTCGGCTAATACGCATCGCAGAATTGCTGAACATCTACAATGCGTTTCATCAAGGTCAGTACCAGGAAGCCATTGACTTCGACAACACCTCTTTATCTCCTGAGAATGTCGTACCTGCCCAGGTCTTGAAGTATCGAGCCCAGATAGCCAGCGGACAGGCCAAGACTGTCTTGGACACTGTGAGCAAGGAGAGCCAGCCAGAGTATGCGGCCGTCAAAGCGCTGGCGTACTACAGCATAGGCAAAGTGGACCAAGCTCAGCAAGAGGTGGATAGGCTTCTCGAGGCCTCTTCAGAAGATCCGATTGTGCAGGTACTCGGTGGGACGGTTCTCCAAGCTCTTGGCAGGGCTGAGGATGCGCTTGGATTATTGAGCAAGCATCAAGGCAACCTAGAAGCGTTCGTCTATATGTCTCTATACCGCGGCTGGGAAAACAGAAATCTGATACACTGTCTCGTAGCATTGCACTCATTGTGCAGATCCACCTGCAGCAGAATCGGACCGATCTAGCTCTGAAGGAGGTCACTGCTGCAAGAAACTGGGCTCAAGATAATCTCCTCGTCAATATCGCAGAGTCATGGGTCGGGCTTAGAGTCGTAAGGAAGCACACGAGCTGTTAATCTACGTTGACTATCCAGGAGGCTAACACATCTTTTTCGCAAGGGTGGAGAAAAGTATCAGCAAGCCTTCTACGTCTTTGAGGAGATGGCACAAACACAGTCGACCTCCGCAGTGAAAAGTCTGATAGGCCAAGCGGTTGCCGAACTTCATTTAGGCCGGTTACCAGAAGCTGAAGCAGCGCTGCAACAGGCGGTCGAAAAAAATCCCAAGAACACCGAAGCAATCGCCAATTCCATTATACTCAATGTACTGTCTGGAAAGGACACTTCAGAGCTGACAAAGTAAGTTGTTCAACCACCATAAATACATACTGGCTATGTGTCTAATTCTTCTAGCTCGCTCGAATCAATCTCACCACAGCATGCGCTGCTGACAGACATCAAAGAGAAAAGCGACCTATTCGACCAAGCAGCTACCAAGTACTCGCCTAAAGTGGCTTCGTAACAGCACGTGGTAAATAAAAAGTTGTGCAGAAGTCTAGAATTCCTAGAGAATCTCGGCCGTTCATGGTATGAGGCCCCATAGCTTTTACGATCGGCATGCTTGGATGGCAACCTTCTCAAGCTGACCCTGTCCAGTTAATTACAAACTCGTCACCCTGCTAGGATTGGCATTTGTGCAAAATGTCAGCTTTCCAGTAGAGAGGTACGTCAGAAGGGTCTTACCAAGGAGTCGCGAACAAAGAAGCCGTGTCGTGCAACTCACCTTCCCACCGGTCAGAATCCTCCGATCGAGAGTGGTGTCCAACCAACAGAGGTTGCAGCTGCTAGAACAGCGGCTTCAATCAGTCATCATAGCCTTTAAGACCAAGTAGTTTGTCGAGAAATCGATGCTAGAACTGCCGGTTCTTTACATATGAGCAGATCCGTTAGAGTGGATACGTTGCCTTTATATCTGAAGTTTCTTCTCTTGCTGCTGCGGCGTATCTAGTGCCATGCATAGGTTTGACTGTAAAGGCTTTCCCACTGTTCTTTGTCGTCCTTTATGTAAACCATGTTGAATTTGCAGTATTTAAATTCTCTGGTTTCTGTGAATAATTAAGAGGAATTCTGTCATACAGCACCTAACAAGCTATGTGTCATACACTGCCTTGTTCACCTCTGCTTTATCGAAATTGGTAACCTGTGAGAAACCGAACGCAGACTGCTTTAAAGTCTTATTTGCAGGTACAGAGGTTCTTCAAACCCAACGACTTGCGCCTACTATCAAATAACGACAAATATGGCATACACGCAAGCTGGACTAGCCATAGGTCATGAGAAGTTCGGAAAGCCTACCCGTTTCATCGATGTGTACGGGCTCCCTGCAGGTAGGCAAAGCCTATCAGACTCCAGTCTTGAAGAGCAATATCGAGTAGTACGAACGCTAGATCCTGGTCGCGCGAACGGTGGGGTCGGAAATCTTAACGAAGGGGTTGAGCTGGTAAAGAAGAAAGATTCGGGGAAGGGCCAGCTGTGCGTCTTAAAGCGCATCAGAGTCAAGCCCAAACATAGCGCAATCCTGAAAAGGGAGATCGAGATCCTGCACGTGCTAAAGCACCCCAACATCGTCGGCTTCATCGATGGATATATCCCGGCGAACTTCAACGGACAGGCTCACCTGGTGCTGGAGTACTGCGACCGTGGCAATGTCCGCGACTTGATCATAGCCTATGTCGAACACAACAACGACGATGAGGACGACGAAAGTTTCTTCCCCGAGGGTTTTCTGTGGCATGTCTTCGAAGCGCTTGCTAGTGCTTTGGCCTACATTCACCATGGGGTGATGGGCGAGGACCTTCGCATACCTTCGGTGCTGAAGGACAGGGATGAGTGGCCGTTGATATTACATCGGGACCTCAAGCCGGAAAACATCTTCCTGCAGACTTGGTCCCCGGGCGGCTCAAGTAAATTATTGAATAAGATGTCGGCAAAGCTATTAAGAAAGCAGCCACAGCACACCAGAAACGAGTCTCATTACCCCAGGGTGGTCCTCGGCGACTTTGTAAGCCATCTTCCATCCAAGAAAGCACCGATATACTGACGTGAGCTCCCGACGCATCTAGGGCGTTTGCACCCAAGCCAACGAGCATGACTGGGCGGACACAAAGGCATGTAGCGGAACAGCGCACTGGATGTCCCCCGAATTACCGGACATGACCGCCCGCGGCGAAGTATGGGCCGTCGGCGCAGTCATCATGTCTTTATGCTGCCTATTCAAAGACGGGCCGATCAAAGGACCGCCTGCGGGAAAGAGACATATTGCCCCCAACGAATATATCATGCTTCCTTGTGCGCGAAAAGGTGTGAGGGACACGTATCTTGGAAAGTATTCCCAAGAATTGTGCGAGATGGTGCGGAAGGCTATGCGGTACAACGCGGAGCATAGACCGTTAAGCCATGTTTTACTCGACATGGTTAGAACAGCCAGGGTAGAGGCTGATGTTGAGTTCGAGCCCCTGCCAAAATGGGCTTTTGCTACAGACTAGGTGGTATCTCTACTTCGTTCAATCTTTTCTTCAGGCAACATGACACAGATATCCTTTCACACAGTCCTTGTTATGCTTTAGATATCGATGAGGGACATGCAATGAGAATCTTCAATTCAGAAGCTTCACCAGTAAACGCCTTATCAGTAGCTTATAGGCTTCAGCTAGCCGTACTAAATCGAAGTTCCCGACTTCAACGGCCCTGCAGTATTGGCACGTCCACTTTTCAGCAACCTTAATCTGATATTGCAACTCCGCAGTCCAAAAATCACTCGCCAGTATACAACCACTCCAGAGATGTCACTACACATATTCCGAAGTCCTTCGTGCACCATGGCTTCAACGGCGTTTGATATTGCAAGCTTGTCTCGCAAACCTCCACACAACCTCAGGATCAATCCGACAGTAAAGCATATTTATGTATCAAACTTCTACACGATACCACTTCAAACAGGCAGGCTAACGGCCCCCACAACTCCATCAATCACCTAAAGAGCCGACACAAAACGCTACACTATCACCATTCTTCCCACCTCGGCCTTGACGATTTGGTCCTCGTTCCACTTCCCAATGTGTGGCACTCCCGTTCTTTGTCTCTATGCTGCTTCTTCCGTGCTGGTTGAGACCCGAGCGGAACATCGCGCTCTTCCTCTCTAGTATCAGCTCGCGCCTTGCCCTTGCCTTTAGCTGAGCCACCTGCTCCGCCTTCGGATCGCTTTGCTGGACGGTTATCCTCCGGCGAGTAGGCTCTCGAACTGCTGCCATCGGGTGTTGACGTTCCTCCTCTCCTTTCGGTCTTACCTTGGCCTTTGTACTGTGCTACACTGCCTTCGAGCTTCTCTTCCATGCTCCCGGACTTCGTGAACGATTGGTGCAACAGAGATGCTCGGCGAGACCGTTTCGAGAGACCATCAGCTCTAGGTGAGTGGGCGTTTGAGCTATCGCTACTCGATGCCGATGTCTTGCTTTTGCCGTCATCCTCCCTATTGCCCTTGCTTTTCGCTATACTGCCCTTAGGTTTTCCCTCCGTGATCTCGGACTCAGTGGACGGCTGATAAGATGTCGAGCGTTGACGAGAACGTTTCTTTGGTAGCTGAAGTGCACCCGTCTCGGGGTATCCCGCCGAATTCCGCCGGACTGGTTCTTCCGTCGATGTGGTTGAGGAACTATCTTCTGGATCGGAGAGCTCACTCTCATCTTCAGACTCCGCATCCAGCGGGGGTGGCCTGTGTCGCAGTCCCCGCGGTCTTCCGTTGTACAGGCGAGGTGCCGAGAACGACGCGTCTCCCAACATGCCCTCCTTGCGACACGAACCGGACGTGTACTTCGGCGTCGAATGTCTGGCCCCAGCACGCGCTTCCAAAGCAGTGTCTGCACTACCATCCCGGATCCGATGTGGACGGTACCGATGCCCAAGATTTTCAGCCGTGGAGTCGAACGTGACTTCGTCTTCGAACATGATAAGATTTTCCGTGTTTTGTGTTGGGGGCTCTCGACGCCGTTCACTCCTGCGCTCGCTGTACCAGACTAGGACGCCCACAGCTGTGGTTATCTGAGCGAGGCTGCTAAGGACCTGGACGAAAAGCCATGTGTGACTTGGGGTGATCGTGAGCTCCATGACTGGCGTTGTATGCTTTCCCAAGTCGGCAACTAGCTAGGTTCTCCAGGCCGTAGGTTCTTGGGAGATCTCTTGTTATGTAGTTGAGGCCTTTCTATATCTCAGTGTCCTGATGTTTGCTTTGGCATACCGAGCGTATCGTCGGTGTTTACAGCTCATTCATCAAGTCCATCAAATTCGTGCCACATCAGTCCGCCTCGCAAAAATTCGATCTCGTCTTAAGCAGCCGGTCGCCAATACAGCTTCAAGACATACTATTCATCCAACATCAAGAGCGACGATACACACAATCGTCCCACGGCCAAACCGCAATCCAGCCAGATCGCCGAGCTGGATCTCAGTGACGATAGCGCCAGCATAGCAAGACAAACACGTCGATCTCGCCATGCAAACCCACACATAGAGAAGGCAGTCCCTTCCTAAAGCCTCACAGCAAGCATACAAACCCCTCTGTCCCACCAGCGCATAACACTCAACCTAGCCCGCCAACCCCCTCTACCACCCCCAGACCCAATGATGGAGACCCCCATACCCCCCCCAAGCCATCCTTGGCCCCTCCTCCAGACCCTGTCTCATCCTCACCCAAACCCACATTCCGTACACTCTGCCACCACCGTCTCCGCGGACCCCCCAAAGCACCCACAAACCCGCACGAGCCCCACAGCCCCTAACGGCAATCACCCAAGCCGCCTTCGACGCCGCAGAGGTCCAGTCCCCAAAACCAACCACCCACACCCCCCAGCTGACGCGCCGCAGCCACAGTCCTTCGAGCTGCATCACCGCCGCGCCCTCCCCGACGATGGCCTCGTCCAAGTGTGTCGTCTGACCCGCCGCCGCTGTCGTCGTCATGGCGCTGGTGAGGATACTCCGGAGGAGGCATCACTGTCCGGCGATTCATCGCCGGCTTCAAAACAACGCGTGGGGACTGTGCCGGCGGAGGAGAGCGAGGGTTCGGAAGGGGATGACCTGGGGGGGCGAGAGAGATGGCGGCGCGGGGAAAACGGGCAAGCGGCATGGGCGGAGAGAGGGTCGGGCTTGGAGGGCGGGGACGCCGATAGGACTGCGATGCAAAGGTAGAACGGAGGGAATGTTTTTGCCAGGGTGTCAGCAATGCCTATTCACCATCGCTAGCTAGCGGCGGGTGGGGAAGCCCAGCGTGGTCGATTGCTTGTGGCTGTAGAGCTTTGAGATCGGATTGATCTTTGATTCTTTGGTCCTGGGATCCGGTGAGTGGTTCATGTAGCCATCCATCAATGAGCTCGTCAGTGGGTCAGGTCACAGAACCATCGAGTCATTGAGTCACAGATTGCGGATACATCCTACCGTCATCCATGTTGATTACTTGCCACCATCAAAAACTCACCCATATAGTAGAGCCCGAACAGATTACGGCAATGGTGTCAACAGCTCCAGGAAGGTGGGTACGATGTTCATTGATTGCCAAAAAAAGCCCAAGCAAGCTCGTAATGCTACTCCTTACAATGCCCACTCCTTTCCTCAGCCACTGTCATCATCATCTCGTGTGCTCCCCTCCGTCAGAACCCCCTCATCAACATCAACCATCCTAATCATCAAAAACCCCCTCCCCTATAATCCTAACTCCCTTCCAAAAATCCCTACCAACACCCCCAT
>JAABUS010003820.1_pt1 | contig 23273 bp, 21 predicted proteins | sample 5560161 | NCBI WGS metagenome assembly JAABUS01 (sample SAMN10711885, study PRJNA513376) | rock metagenome | isolation source: Antarctica rocks | place: Antarctica: Victoria Land, Trio Nunatak nord | collected 2016-01-04
GACAAGTCAATGCATCGACTTTGATGTTTTGTTTGTCTGAGCGATACATGATTTTAAAGTTGAAGTCGACGAGCTTTTGTATTCAGCGCATTTAACGTCTACTTAGCTCTTTATCTTTCATTAATGACGTTAAAGCTTGATGATCAGTGAACATCTTGATGAGTAGCTCAGTCAATTTCAGCTCAGATCGTCAATGCTCAAAGACACGAATGATTGCTAGTAGTTTCTTGTCATAGATCTCGTAATTGCACTCAGCGAGACTCAGATTCTTGCTGTAGTAGATCATCGAATGCAATGTTTCTTCGTCGTCGTACTGAGAAAGTATGTCATTGTTGACGTAGTTGAATGAGTCTGTTTCAAGAATAGTCTTTCTATTCTGATCAAAATGACGAAGAATAGAAGCTTCAGTCATTCATTTCTTCATATGATCAAAGATCATTTGACAAGCTTGATCTCATTCAAATATCACCTCTTTTTGAGTTAGTTGAATCAGAGAACAAACAATCTTCGAAAAGTTCTTTATAAAACGTCGATAGAAGTTGCAGAAGTCAACGAAGAACTGCATCTGAATGAGGTTTGTAGAAGTAGATCATTCAACTACTGCTTGTACTTTTCTGAGATTCATCTTTAGTTCTTCAATGAATAGCAATAGTTTCAGAAAGAAGATCTTCTGAACGTGAAACTCGCATTTGTTTATATTCATCTGTAAATCGATCTCTCGTAGTCTATGTAGAACTAGTCATACATGTTTCTTATGTTTCTTCAGTGTTTTGCTGTAGATGATAATGTCATCTAGATAGATCTGACAAAACTGATGTAGATAATCAAACAGCACGTCGTTCATATAGTGTTGGTAGAAAGTCGAGTCGTTGATTAATTTGAAAGACATCACGTGATATTTGTAGAAGTCAAAAGAGGTAATAAAGATAGTCAAATCTTCGCTACTTGAATGCATGCGTAGTTTGTTGAAGACAACTATTATATTCAATCGAGTCAGATACTTGCTATCTTGAATACGAGCGAGAGTTTCGTCTATTAAGAATAGAGAGTAGCGATCTCGTTTAATCAAAGCATTGAGCTTTCTATAATCGACGCAGAAACGCAGACTATCGTCTTTCTTTTCGACGAATAGTATGAGCGAAGCATATGAGATCGAGCTAGAAGATATAAAGTTCTTATTCAGATGTTCAATCAGATAATTCTTCATCTTTTGAAGTTTGTAATCAGACATATGATAGAGACGACTTCGAGAAGACGTTTTCTCGCCTGTCAACTCGATTTTATGATCATAGAGACGATGAGAAAATAGTTGATCAGTCATAGCTCGATCAAACACGTCTAGATAGTTATGATATTTCGAAGAAAGCTTAGCTTTGACTTCTTTCAGAGTCTCTTCGTGTGAAAGCTCTTGTAAATTTACGTCTTCTGATTTATTTCTAGCTGTTTTTAGAAGTCGATCGATTTTCGTGATGATGATCGCGAAAGTAGTCACATTCAATCGTTTGACTAGTGATCTATATGCTGCGACCTCTATCATTGCTATGTTCATTGAATCGAAAGACGAAGCGAAGTTGACTGAATTAGATGATTTCACGATTTTACTGAATGAAGATGACTTCTCGCTGAGTCGAGTGATGACAGAAGAGATAGATCTCTTTAGTATTTGAGTAGAGATTGAACTCTTCTGTTCTATCGCGATTTTCTTGCTCGAAAAAACAGTCGAATGAGCTTTGATAGAAGCTTTGATATGAGCTTCGAAACTAGAAAATTGAAGACGATCATTTCTCATATCAATAGTCATTTCAATCTTGTTCATTCATGTTTTTTCAAGAATCATCTGATGCTGATTCAATCGAGTAATCAGCATAGAGACGAAACGTTTCATATAATCTTGAACAGTCAGATTCGAATAAATCGCATGAGTAATGAGCTTTTTTGCATAATGATCATCGAATTTCCTTATTGACTTGAGCTTGATTAAAGATAACGATTCAATTTGCAAATGATCACAAACATTCTGCGCGATTAATTCATCAATGAACGAATAGTCAGCTGCTTCAGTGTCAATCAATGACTTGTAACTAATTTCATTGCTAGATAGTACACATTCAGTAGTCAAAAATTTCGAAGCAAAGAGATCATTTGAGCTGCTCATTGTTGAAGAAATTAACACATCTTTCATTGCATCTTTGATGAAAGTCACTAGTTTTTTGCCTCATTCTTCGATTTCTCTGTAAATAATTTCTTCTCTTCTTTCAACATGACGATCTCATTGAGACAAGAGATGAATGCACGAGATGTCGAAGTACTAGTCTTCAGCTGAGAGCAATTCTTTGAAAGATGACTTGAAACTTTGCAGTTGAAGCAGATGATTGACATTCTTGATTATTCAGATTCAAGGGTGAAAAAAGTAGCGAGTCGAACATAGCTAGTAGTCAAGACTGAAGCTGATGTCGACGAAGAACTAAAACGTTTTTTTGAAGCTGCTATTGATTTGACTGTTCATTGCTCGTCACGTAGCTGATAATTGACTCGTTGTTTGTTATTCACATCTTGAAGAAAGATCTTGAGCTTATCAAGCGAGCTAAACTCTATGAGGCAAACTGACAACGCGTTCTGAAGACGATTGTTGATTTTATTCTGAATGTCGTTCATCAAAGTGATATCGTCGTAGTTCAGAAAGCTGAATATTCTAGTGAATTCTGAATAGAAAGAGCTGAAGAGCTTGTTGAGCTGCTTCAGAGCAACATATTCACGATGACACTTTCGAATCAGATTCTGATCTTCGTAAATTTCTTTCAGATGTTTCAGTAGCTCTGATAGTGATTGATAGAGTGAGAGAGTGTCAACACGATGCTTTGCATAGATTTGCTGATCAGCATCGCTCTCTAGTCTGAAAATCACATAGACAATACGAATCTTTTCAGTAAAGTAATGATTCACATTGACATTGAGCTTGTCAGCTATTTTGATGTTTCATGTTTCTCAGATAGAGTCATCTGTTTCGATGAAGATGAGTGAATTCAAAAGCTTGATGAACTTGTGATGATTGTTTTCGTTTTCAGATAGAGTAGAAGACTTTCGTTAAGAGCGAGCTTTGAAAGTCGAGCTTCGTTCAACTTTCTGATTGACTCGTTGCTCAGCTGACTGAGTATCTTGACGAGACATAGATTGATTGACTTGACGTTGTTTCGCTCTGAAGTTCAATCGCTCGCCTTGTAGCTGACTGATCTTTTTCTCTAGCTCATCATTCTTATCAAAAGCGACTTCTAGTTGTTTCGCTCTCTTTTTGTGATCTTCTTGTACAAGAAGTCAGTGTTCATTGAGTTGTAGAGTTAAGTCTCGCTGACTTCGAAGCTCGTTCAGCATATTGATGACTTCGTTGAGTTGATTGCTGACTCAATGAAACAGTTGTTCTTCGATGTTTATGTTTCATGCGATGACAGCTTCGACTGAAGCATCGATGAGTAGAAGTGAAACTCTTCTACTGACAGTGCTTCTAAGCAGGCGAGTTGTTCGAGACTCAACTGACTCGACGTCGCGTGTCATGATGAGAGAAGGTAGAAGTTGTTGAGGTAAGAGTAGATGAGAGATTGATGTTTTGAATTGATGTTTTTTGATGAGTGAAAATTCAAAGAATTTCTTGTGAATTTCAGATAATAATTGAATGCTTTATTCAAAGAATCTCTTGCGAATAGAATGATGAAAATGAGTGTAGAATCGAAGAATTTCTTGTGATCTAAAATGATGATGCAAATTTGAAGAATTTCTTGCAAATTTTCCTTACTGAATAAATTGTTTTGTATTGTCTATTCATCGATAGCAGAGTAGTAGATGATGAGCATTTATCTAATGTTAGAGATCTGTCTAGAGCGAGTCAGATAGAAGTGTCATTTAACTAGAAGATAAATGCTAAGAAAGAAAGATAGCTACAGAAAAGAAGCTGACTACATATGTGTGTTTCTCAGTCGACGCTAGACTCAATAGAAACTAGTCAAGATGACGAAGCGAGAATAGATCTGACAAGGCTAGAAGACTGAGTCTGACAAGGCTAGAATCGTGACAGAATTATATAATTGCTTCTCATTGATTACGTATTTTGAGTATCTATTATAGAATAAGATTAAACTAATCGTTGAGAATTGAAGTCTGTCTTCAGTCGCGCGTTGTGACGAGTCAGAATCATTCAATATAAGGTATATTATGAAATCTGTTGCATTTCATACTAAGATTCTAAGATAAAGAAAAAAGAAGAAGAAGAAGAAGAAGCGACGACGACGAAGCAAAGTCTTTTATGCGCGCTGCTAGCTAGCTGCTTAGCTAATCGAGGCGAATCTTCAGTGACAGCGCATCAGCTTCGTCACACACGTTGTCTAGTATACTTTCTATATAATAGATTAAGTTCTAGTTAATATATTCTCAATCTCTAGCCTAGTTTCTAATAGTATCAATTAGAATATTATTTTCAAGTCAATTCTAATCTATCGTCTCTACTCTTCTAGATTCAGTTCTGAATGACTGTTCTCAAGAGTCTGAGCTCAGTTCTTTCTTGAAGACTTGACTGCTCTATTACTTTTGAAACGCTGACGAGTGATACTGAAGTCTAGTGAAGGTGAAAACTTTATGCGTATTGAACTTTCAAGATCAGACATTTGTAACAAAAACTCTAAGAGAGCTTTTTCTTTTGACAAGATAAGATACTGTTGATTTCAGATCGTTCATGCGCACGATGATGTCGAGTAGAGAAAGGCACGACTTTCTGTTCTACTGAGACAGCGTAAGTTCTTAGCACGTCTGAAGAAAAGTCTTGCGTCAGCATTTGACTGACTCGATTCATTAGCTTATTGTAGTGATAGTGATAAAGAAAGAAAGAAATAAGAGAGTACGACACAGAAAGTACTACGTAGTCATGTAGTCGCTTATAAATACTTCTAGAAGAGTGCTATACTGCGTCACACTTTGATAGATTTAGAATAGTACAAAGAATGAAATATATGCAAATCATGTCTCAATACAGTGTAATGTAAGCATGCTGATGCGTGCTAAATTAATTCGTACATCAAGACATGAGACTGTCGTTTCTTCGACATGACGAAATTCACGAAATACATATTTCTGAAGATCAAGTGTCTTTAAAGCTTGAAGTCATGTTCTTTTGTAACGAATCTATCATATTCTGACTTCGAAATCGAAAAATATATGATCATTGATGCTAAAACACTGAAAAATCGTTGAAGCAACTTACGACTTCATCAGCGAAATGATCGACATTATGATCAAGATCGCTGTAATTTTCTCTCTGCATACTGATGTCTGATGCAGAAATAGCTAAAGAGCAAACGCAGTAAGTATCACGTCATAATCTTGCAAGAAACAGATCTGAGTTGCCTTCATAATGAATTCATCTCGACACGATGAATTTCTCTTCACACAGAAATAGACGTTAAACTGAAAAGCGATCAGCTCAAAAAATGATGAGAAAATTTTCAATAATGTTATTGATAGTGTGAACAACTTCTGAATATGAGAAAGTAGTCGCTGAGAAAGCATTTCTCATGAGCAGATTCTTCAAAAATAAGATTGTGATTCACTTTTTGAAGAGATAAGCGAAACTCAGTTCTTCACGTGACATGCTCAAAGTCTCTGAATAGTAAATTGACAGACAAAGAATACGATTCTTTCTAGACTAGTCAGCTTTAAATCGATGTATCAGAATCATACATGCAATCTCTGTTATGATGAAAGATCATGTTTCATGATCTCATAATTGATAAGTATATTATCTTTCATTCTTGCAAATGATTGCGTCTTTGCTTTTGCGATGTAAGATATTCTGTATATTTTTCTGATGCAGAAGACTCGAAACGAGATAAAGTGCAAACATATATTAAACTAAGCGAGATGAATGTTTGAATCTCATTTCTTACTTTTTCTCAACTTCTGTTCTGATGCTCTTCAAACTTCAACTCTGACTTCTCTTACTTCAATTATCGCTCTTCATTCTTTAGTTTCGACTCTTCTTGCACTTCAACGAATTTCGCAAGATGTGATAGTCTAGAAAACACATTGACTTGACTCATGATTGAATCAATGATGTGATGCACACGTGTCTTATTCTAGAACTCAGCATAGAACTGATGTGAGTCAATGAAGAAAGCAAACATATCGTAAGACACTATATGTCTTGAAACACTATGTCTTGAATCGTTGTGTGTCTTGAGTCACTATATGTCTGAAGACACATGTCGTAAGACATCATATGTCTTGAGACATATGTCACAAGACACTATATGTATTGAGACACATGTAGAAAGACATTATACATCTTGAGACATATGTCACGAGACACTATATGTATTAAGACACATGTAGAAAGACATTATATGTCTTGAGACATCATATGTATCAAGACACTCGTAGAAACACACTACATGACTTAAGATCAACGTATTAAACACTTCTACTTTTCTCTCTCTTGTACATTTAATGAAGATCGTACAGAAATGATTTTTGAATCAATACGTATTTCATCTTCGAATACATGTAATCAATTTTCTTTGATTCTATTGTAAATATTACATCATGAGCAGTAACAAAAACTCAAGTTCTTGTTACTCAATTCTGTCATTCTGATAAATAGTATGCAATCATTCTATTGCTTCGAGAACTGATATTTTCATTTCAGCAGTTTTATTCGATCATTCAAATAATCATGTACAAGACTTCGTAGATCATCTTGCAACTTATCGATCTCAAATACTAAATCACGATCAGTCTTGATATGCAAAGAGCAAATTGTACTTACTCATCATCAGCATCTTTTTCTTCTCGCTCTGCATCTTTTCGTTGAATTCTTGCGCATTCTCAGCGTTTTCTTGCGCGATCTCGATATTCTCTAAATGTCTCATGTTCATCTCTGTTTGTAAAATCTTCTGCAAATCTGCGAATTCTTGATAAACAGTCTTACGTTGATCAAAAGACACTTTGTTCTTTTTCAAATAGATCGAAAAGATTGAGATGAAGAGAATTTATTCTGCGTGTCAATGAATCAAACGAAAGCATTAATGAACGTCATCTTATTCAGATTGTCATCTTTCAAGACATTATTAAGCAGCGACTCTACTGCGAGAGCAGTCTCTGTCATTGTAAGTTTCTCATCAGTGAATTCTCAATCTCGCTTCATGCTTATCAATGTGTTGTACTTGTCAAATCACACGAATTCGAAGAGTATTAGTCTTGCAAGTCTTATAATCATGAATCAGCTGTTTCAGATATGAAAAGTGTGCAGTCATCTTGAACTCAGCGACTATCAGAAGAATGCTTTCATACTCGCTCACAGAGACACTGATTTCATAAGACTCATTGAATAGTATCAAATGAGAATCAATCACGCTCTTGTTCTTGTCAATCTTGACGCGATACAGAAGTTCTTGTGTTAGTTCTTTACAAGATTCGATGAAAAGATTCAGTCTATTCTGCTTCTTGTGTGCTCAAGAGATCATCATGAAAGAATGACTCTGCACGAAGAATCAGAAGCTGACAAAAGAAATTCATAAATTGATGTATTGCTCAGCTTTGATCTTCAATGATCAAGAAAGATTGATGCTAATCTTGACAATGTCATAGACGTGACTAATGAGAACTCAAGCGCGATCGTGACGAAACGTTTCGCTTCGTCACAGTACACTGACGCATTGAACAACAGATGTGAAAAGAAACAGCGCAGCAGAGATATAGATGTACATGCAAGGAAAAAGCGACTTGAAGAACAAATGATGTCAGATGAAACAGACAGAAAGCGTGATCAACGCTTGATGCATACGAAGAAATATTTCGTAGAACGATCAACGCAAGAGAGAATGCAAGAGTAGTAGAAGAACACACAGCGATGATTTGATCTGAGTACAATTAGTTAGAAACGACGATGAAAGTAGTAACAAAGACTAACTATTAGTTCAAACAGATGCTCTGATACTTTTAATGAGAAAGTGATTCGATTGATCACGACGACGAGTACGTGAAAGAGATTGAGCGCGAACGTCATCAATCTCGTCGAGCGATGAACGCGTCAATAAGAATTCAAAGATGATTCGAGAAGATCAGTCAGAAAACTAAGATGAGCGTCTGCAAAGAGCGAAATCATGTTGACGAGCGATAGATTTTCGACTTGAAGATCAGCTTTAAAGATCGTGAAAACTCGAAAGCTAAGACAGAAGACATTGATCGTGATGTAAATCAGCTGAATCATAACGTTGATTCAACTTCATGAATTCAAAAGTCAATGATGATTCAGAAAGTACAAGTAAGTAAGATGCTTGAATGTAAAAAGAAAGATCTTTTTTCAAAATTGCACTGTACAAGAAAGAAAATTAACAATAATGAAGACAAAGAAGAAGTCGTTCGCGACAGTAACATATATCTGAGTGACATTCATGAAGATATGAAGTCGAAGCAGTATTACAGAGAAGAGATGAAAAATCGAAGCAGATCAAAAAAGTGATAAGAAAAAAGACTGAAAAGAAAATAAAGAAATGTATCGAGATGTCAAGACTCTTTTAATACATGAAACTGAGATTGAATAAAACTGATCATGAGAACAAACGTTAAAAAAGTTGAGAAGAAGAAACATCAAGAATATTAGAAAAGAAGCAGAAAATAATGACTCATAAGAGCAGAGCTAAATTGTCATCATTTTCGATGATGTGCTATATTTAGAATTCATTTCAAGAAACAAAAAGAATTTCAACTCACTAAATCGACGCAAAAAGTTCAGAAACAGAGATTTTATAATTTTAGATTGACATGTCAAGATATTTGCGAATTTCTAAAAAGAATCGTCTATACTGACTTGTGAAGTCTTCATGCAAAGACTTCAGCTCAGTTCATCATTCACTCAAGTCAATTCTTTCGTCAATCACACTGAAGCAGTTGATGCTGAAAATGTTAGATTCTGATTGAAGTGACTAGATTGTGACTCATCTTTATTAGCTCGTTTATCAAAGAAGCAGACGTCATTGTTAACAGAAATTCGATGACATCGAAGTTGAAAGATCAACGATTCAAATTCTTGACATCGATAGCTTCATCGTCTTTGATGCATTTCTTCATGAGTTTCATCATGATTCTACTGAATGCTCTTACATCTCTAATACTGATCTCGTTTGACAAAGCAATCTGACAACAGCATTCTTGATTCACTGTCATGTAATGTTAACGAAGTCTTCTGTGAACTGAGATTGAGATTGACTGATTTTGACGTCTTCTTCGATGCTTAAAAGAATGTTGAAGCAACTGAGAAACTCATGCTTCATTCTCTGAAAGATAAGATAGACAAGATTCTCAAGTATCTATTGTGATTAGCACATTCTTCGTGACATCTCGTCTGTCAGATTTATCTGTTCGAGTATGACTGTCAATTCTTGCTCATCAAGATAAAGAGAAGAAGCAATGATTTGAACAAGAGAGATGTTCATATGCTCGAGAATGACATAGAAGAATTTCTCGAAACTAAAAGATTCTAGAACGACAACGAAGTTGTTGTGTTGAATGTGATGTAACATGTGAAGCTTCTTGTAAGAGTCTGATTTTGAAAAACTTTTCATGACAACATGTTTGCAAAGAGATTCTTTTCAAACAGCAACAGTAATGAAACGATCAAGCTTGAGCTGAAAGATCTTCTTGTAGCTTTTTCACAAAGATTCGTTTTTCATTCTCTTATATTCGCGAATCTCAAGCCTCGTATCTATCTCAATTCTTTGCAAAGAGAGAAATCTTTTTCTTTTTGAATCTTTGTTTTTAGAGATCGAGTGATTCTGAAAATGTCGTTTCGATTCTGTGACATTGTTACGAGACTCTGTAGTCAAAGTAGACTGCTCAACTTCTCTCAGATCTCTCATGTTGAACAGAGTGTCACGCTTGAAGAGTTGAAAACTCATGCTGAGTATTCGTGAGAAATGAGAAAATGTTTGAAGATTTGATGTGATTGTTGAGTAGAAAATACAGTCGAGAAGAGAATGAAATGTTGAAAACAATACGACGTATGAGTAGATTGACAATGATCAGAAAATTATTTAAAGTACAGAAAGAGAAACAGTTTCAAGTAGAAGAATGACAGCACTTTTTGAAGTCTGTCAGAAACGACGCGCAATACAAAGTACAAGCATTGTCAGATTGCAAGACACTTTAATGTATCTGTCTGTTTTTCATTCTTCATCAAGTAAATCTTCTTGAAATGTGACGAGCTTAAGCGTACGATGAAGAGTCAAGACTTGAGGCGAAAAAAGAGCTTAAGTACAAAGAAACGACTTGCGTCAGACTCAAGTGACTGCATTTTCGATGAAACGAGTCAGAGAAGCTCGATGACACGAACGTAGAGAGATTGAAATTGATATTTCGAAAAGAATGTCATTGACTTGACATATGTAATCACATCTGTGCTGTTGTTGATCAGCAACATCTCGATGCTGCTATACTGATTTCAGAAATCTCAGCGAAAGCATTGCTGACTAAATTGAAGAGCGAATATTCGAAGCTAGTTTTTTCGATCGACTATCAGCTGAAATATCTGCACGAACGACACAGAATTCAGGCAGAAAAAGAAGTTCTTTCTTCAGCGAATAAATGATGAACAGTGAATCTTTATCTTGCAGATACGATGAAACTCTTCTCAAAATCAACACTTCTGATCTTTATCTTTTACAGACATTGATCGCGAGCTGAAAACATATCTGATCGAGAAGTATTTCAACGAAGAGAAGTTCGTTGACGATGAAATCTATCACAAGATACGTCAATATCACTTTCAACGCAATCTTAGCTTCGAACGACGATGATGAAATCGTCTGACTGCGCACAAGAAGAGATGTTTGAGACAGCTTTTTCAACATGATGAGCTGATCGCGACTTGCAATGCTCTGTTGAACATCACTGATCTTTGAGAGAATTGAAGAAATAGCACACTACACACAATCATGATCATTAAATGTGACGAGATGAGCAGATACTCGACAAGTGCTCTGATTTGCTTATTCTTCGATAGAAAAGTCTGCGTTATCTCAATCATATCAAGAAGATCTGAAAGATGCTACTTCAGCAAGACAAGAATGCAATGCACAAGATGAATCAAGTCACAGTGAAAGCTCTGAAGCTGAAAGCATCACGACTATCAACGCTGAATGTCAAAGTTTTGCGAGATCAAGTGCTAGAAGGGAAAATATTCGACGCTTTTAGCGAGCAAGAGCGTGTGACAATATGAGACAGACTACAAGTCGTCGACGATTTGATTTCTTCTCTGTTTACTTTCTTCGAGAACGTCAAATATCTGAAAGCGTGCGTCAATTGCGTGAAACGATTGACAAGTCTATCTTCTTGAGACATCATGTTCATCACGCTGAAAAAGACGTTTTGCGACGCAAATCAAAGAGCAGATCGAACTGTCATTCAGATCATGAAATTCAGCTTTACGTCTAGCTCGACAAGCTTGACGAATCGAGTGAATCTGAGCTATCGACAGTTGCATGTCTATGTCATGCGTCACTATCTTCAAATGTCTAGAAAGCTCAAAGAAAAAGAGCTTCTGACGAGATTGATGATCAACACAGATGAAACGATGCTGCGCAACTTTGCTGATCTGACTGATCGATTAAATTTCGAATTTCTCGAGATTATTGCTCTAAAGCAATGTTCAAAGTCAATGATTGCAAGAGCGCGATTCAAAAGATCAAAGTCTCTGCTAGTCATGAATGATGTCGATGAGATAAAGAAACGAAGGTGTGAGCTATCACGTGTAGAGAATTATGTAGAGAATAACGAGTTTCTGTTCGTAAATCATTTACACAACGAGAAGAAGAAACAAGACGAGAAAATTACATTCTTTTTCGTTCAAAAGTTCATTTACTTTGCATTTTTTGAAAGATCATTACTCTTGATCTTGAATTCAATCTCTCAAGTTTCTGATTGCACAGACGAGAATATGAACAAATTGCAAGATGCACACATATCACAGAAAAGACAGAAGCAAGAGCAGCAAAGACAGAAGCTGAAGAGACAGAAGTTGAAAAGACAGAAGCTGAAGAGACAGAAGCAAGAGCAGCAGAGACAGAAGCTGAAGAGATAAAAGCAAGAGCAGCAAAGACAGAAGTTGAAGAGACAGAAGCTGAAGAGACAGAAGCAAGAGCAGCAGAGACAGAAGCTGAAGAGACAAAAGCAAGAGCAGCAGAGACAGAAGCTAAAGAGACAGAAGCAAGAGCAGCAGAGACAGAAGCTGAAGAGACAAAAGTTGAAGAGACAGAAGCAAAAGCAGCAGAGACAGAAGCTGAAGAGACAAAAGCAAGAGCAGCAAAGATTGAAGCTGAAGAGACAGAAGCAAGAGCAGCAGAGATTGAAGCTGAAGAGACTGAAGCAGAAGAGGCTGAAGCAAGAGCAGAAGAGACAAAAGCAAGAGCAGCAAAGATTGAAGCTGAAGAGATTAAAGCTGAAAAGACTGAAGCTGAAGAGACTGAAGCTGAAGAGACTGAAGCTGAAGAGACTGAAGCTGAAGAGATTGAAGCTGAAGCAGAAGCAGAAAAGACAAAAACAGAAGATACTTAAAAGACTAAAGCAAGAGAGACAAGAGCAAGAGAGACAAGAACAAGAGAGCTTGAATAAGAAGAGATTAAAGCGAGAAAGACTACGAGAGAAGCAAAAATTGATAGAGCAGAAAAGATTAAAGAAAGAGAGATTGAAGAAAGAAGAGCAAGAAAGAAAGAAGAAAGAGAAGCGAGAAAGACAGAAGCAAGAGAAATGAGAAAGACAGAAGCAAGAGAAACGAGAAAGACAGAAGCAAGAGAAGCGAGAAAGACTAGAGTATCAAAGTCTAGAGAATCAACAAAGACTACAGAATCAGCAAAGACTTGAACAAGAAGAATTACTCAAGAAAGAAGAACTTGATCAAGAGAAAACAAATCAGCAAACAGAACAAGACGTAAATCGAGACGAGACTTCAGCAAATCTGTTCTCGACGAAAAAAGCACGAAAGTCTGAGACTCAACTTGAGAAGAGATCAGATAACACAAAGATTCGCATCAACTTTAAATTTCGTGAAGAAGACTTCTGAAAAGATGCATCATTTCTTATGATCGATTCATTCGATTCATTCAAGGTCGAGAAAGTAGCGAAGAAGAAAATAAAAGAAAAGATAAGACTTTTTGATATTGAGCTGCGCATGTTAACTTCACAGAAGTGTTATCAAGTCGTGATGATCAACGAAACTTACACTGTACTCTTAATTCGAGAGTCAGAAATCTACATCGACAACGAGCTACAGATTTCTGCAATGAACGTTTGCATTGACATTTTATCTCATCAACAACATATGATGAAGAGAGTTGTCATCAATGATATATCTCAACTGCATCACGTGCAAAAGAAACATCACGAGAGAGTCTTTATATGAAAGAAAATCACTCTGAAAGACACAAGATCATTGATGAATTGATGACATACAGAGCTAGAGTAGATTTCACACAGATCAAAGATACGCACTTCAAGAGCAATCAAGCACGAAAGAAACGTGAGAGAATCAAGATCAATAATGTCAGATCATTGAAGAATAATGAAAGAAAGAGAGTTGTCAATGATGACATCGTCAAGAAAGATGACATACGAAAGAAGAAAATTGTATTAATCTCGAATATTTCATTTACATGTCTTAACATCTTTTGCTATAGTTCATGTTTTAAACAAATCTACTGCTATCAACACAATCTGTGTTTCATCAATTGTATGTGCATCGACAAGCGATCAAGTAAAATATGTCTTAAGTATAACATTAACTCAAGAAATGACTGCTGTCTAGAATGTCACAACTCGTCGACTGCTTCGAACTCATCGCTTTAAGTATCAGACTTGAACGAAGCGTCTGAAATGAGACTACGCAGTTTCAATGTTCTTGCAACGTCTTGTTCAAAGATTTGAATCACTCATTCATTTGAAAAGTTTATCATCATAGCTAAACTTCTAGTCTTCTCATTTTTCATCATTCATTCGCAAATTCAAAGCTCAATCAACGTCTCAATACTGCATCGATCATATCATCTCTTCTATCTCTTTAACTCGATCATCAAAGTTTGCAATCAATCAATTTGAGATCTCTTCTAGTCTCTTCAGATGATTCTCTTTGACAGTGAGCTTTTTCAAGATCATTCTCTGCATCTTCAGCATGCATTCTTTCATGTCTAGTGCTTTCGAGAGTTTCAAGTTCAAGACGAATAATTCGTTGAGTCGTTCGCGACACTTCGCTCAACTTTGACTGCAAAGCTTCTTTCTCTTTTGAATTTTCTCATCTTGAGTGATCAGTCATTTTCTTCAAGGTCGATTCGACTTTTCATGTTCTGTCGTGAGTCTCGATTCTTCACTTGCGTTGAATTCAAGATTCGAGCGCAACGAACGATCTGAGTATGATGAATATGATTGCGACGTGCTGATGAATCTCGTCATGTCAAATTTGAAGAAGCAACTCGCGAAGTAAATCAATGCAGCTTTAAATCTAATTGCGTCTCTTCTCGACAATACAGTAGTTCAAATCAATTCGTTTCTTATTTATCTTCATCGATGATTCAACTTTTCATTCTTGCTCTTGCTCGATATTCACTTCTGACTCTGACATTCACTTCTGACTTCAGCATCTACTTGTAGATATAGATATCGCTGTCTACTAGCTCAAGTCTATTGAGTAAATTGCTCTCATTTCTAGACTTATAATAAGTAATGACGACTATATACTCTGCACAAAGACAATATACAATCTTTACGAAAACGCAGTGTGTTTAGCATAATTTTATAGTATCAATTCGACATTTTCATAGAGTTCTTCACATAGAACTCTTCTAGAAGCTAGATCAGATTAATAGTGATCGAAGAAACAGAATTCTATTTAGTTAAACAAAACGCAAATCAAGAATCAGTGCATGTTTATTTAAGCGTGCTATCATATATTATTGCAAAAAGACAGTCTTTTAGCGAGACATTTGACTCTAGACGCGCTATTCGCTCGAAGCACAAGACACAAACAAAGCTGAAGCTTTCTCAATACTAGTATTCTGCTGACTTACTGCTCATACCTCGCATTCGTCTAATAATATTACAAGCGAATACAGTCAGCTTCTTCTTCGTTAGAATTGTTATGACAGTCAGCAGCTGTTCTCACTTGATAGTTCATCATGTACTCTTCGCAGCTTCAAGCCTGAGTTTGATCATCATCTTGACTCAAGTAACTCAAATTCAGCTGTTCTTGTTTCTCTAATGAACGAGACATCTGAATGAATTTGAAATTCTCTACATTGTTTCAATTGCTATCTTTTTCAAACCTTACATTCTGCGAATAAAGAAGAGTTTCATCGAGCTGATCATCTTTGCAGTCGAGTTTCGTGAAAACATTTAAGATAAGCGTTGAACGAGTGTAGATCAAAGAGTCTTCATTGATTGTCTGCATTATGATCAGAAAAAGCGAGTTTGAACACTAGTTCATATTTACTTACATCAGCATTAGATGCTTGATTGTCTCTCATCTGAAGAGCAGCAGACTCACAAGCACTTTGAAGTGTCGATACAGCATCGACGAGTGCATTGACTAGATAGTAACAGAATAGAAAGACGAGACAAGTCTTTAAGACGCTGATAGATATCATGTTAATTTATCAGGTGAAATGTGAACGTATGACACTTTGCAAAATCAATAGATTAAAAGAATTTGACTCGAGAAAAGTTTTTATCGTGACAATATTTGATCACATTCAATTCTCACTTCTATTATATTTGATTTTGAAGCTTATGTAGAATTTTCATGAACATTCAGAAAAGACTTTCTGTGAAACATCAAAAAAGAGACTTCTTCTCTACAGAGTTCAGAAGAATGCTCAATTATTATATTCAGAAAGATTCGCGAAAAGATGTTTCTTTAAGCAGCTATGAATGAGCTTTCAAGTCATCATTTTCAGTTCGCTGCTGATTTCTCGTCAGACATTGTGTTTAGATCAGACATATTTGATTATGATGTCACAACAGACAACACACGAATTGAAAGTGAGACATAAAGTCGATCGTCATCGATGATAGAAGAACAGCGACAAGAAGTAATTCATGACGAAGTTTCAAAGATTGCAATGTCAAAAACTACATCTCTGAGAACGAGAATAATCAGAGACAATTGACATGTCATCTTTCAAGATTCTCGAGTAAAGCAACGACTGTCATCAATACATTCTGCATTTCATCGACGATCAATTTTTGACAAGGCGAATGATGTTGCTGCTCTGAATGATCAGATCGCAAAAAATGAAAGAATCACATTCATTTACAAGCAGCTATCTCATTAACTTCAGATATCAAAGCAAAATTGCTCTGCTTCTTCAGCGAAGCGCGTGATAAAACTTACAAGAATGAATGACTATTTACTGCAAGAGCTGACTTATCACAAAGATACTTGAGCAGCTGATATGAAGTTTCACGAGACAGTGATCGATTTGCATGTGAAATTGAACGATGCATTGAAGAAAAAATCTCAAAAGCGAGCAGACGCAGAGTCTACTTTACTAAGCTATTGAGATATTGATTTTGATGATGAAAATGTCAAGAATATCATTTTCTAATAGCTTTCATCTTTATCTCATTTTGTAGAAACGAGCGAGTTCAGCGCTGAAGAAAGACTCGATCTGACTGAAGTATCTGATCTTCGTTGCGAGATACATAGTAGATCAGAAGCGTTGAGTTCAGACATAGCGATTTCATTGAGCTAGTCTTCGTTGTTCACTATCAGATCTAGATCTCATCTCAACTCTAAAGTGTCAGAACTGATCATAGTCTAGCAGTAAGCGAACTATATAGCTATTCGTAGATGAAACATTAGCTGAAACGTGATAAAAGAGTTCTTTCTCAGACACAGCTTCTTTTAAGCATTTGAAAGTGAATTGCATGACATTCATTTTTGTTTCGCGATTCTGATGACTGAGCTTTTTGATAAGAATTGCAACATTGTTTTACAATTAGAAACATTCAGAAAAGAGATGACATTCATTCACTGCTTTCGAGAATCGATTTATTTTTCAAGAGTATATATTGTCATTGTGACTTCAAAAAAGAACGATCAAAGCATCTTTCTATATCTTCATGACAAAAGTTAGAACTCAGCGACACATTGATCGAGAGAAAGTCAGAAAGCGAACAAAAAGTCTCTTTAAAAAGATGAACGAGTTGACACAGATAATGAACGCAAAGATCTACTTCGTCATGAATCGCAACGAAAGATATCAAATCTACAAATCGACTGATCAACTCGAGTGATGGTCGTTGAAACAAGAAATGATAAATCGCTCAATCACAAAGATTCACGCATTGTTTAATTCTATGATTCTAGAAGAAGCATTATCTCATCTCAAGATATAAAGGTTTCGCGAACTTTGAGTCTGCAAATGACGAAGAAATCAACGATGAACATCTGACGAAGCTCAAGCTTGAAGATGACGATGATTTCATTAATTATCAGCGACGCATTTTCTCTGTTTTCAAGTCTTCAGTTCTGTCGAGATCATCAGCTGAACGAATGTATTTCTCGTCTCGACTTTCATCTTAGATAATATGCAGATCAAACATCTATCTGTCATAAAGACTCAAATTGCAATCGTCTCATTTGAATTTCAAAAGTTCTCTGTGAAATAGCTCTCTCTCGATTCTCATTCAATTCAACCTATGCTCGACTAACAAAATGTGAGCTGTCTTCTTCGTGTCTTGTATCATATGAAACACATATTGCTGTTCAAGACTAGTGCTACTCGTATATTTGATGTCACACTGTGTGACAATGTTCAAGATTCTTCGATCACACTTCAGAGAATAATGTCGTAAAGTGAGATCAGATCTCTGCAAAGTCTTCAACAAGAAGTTGTTGAAGCAGAGACATTACATTCTGAAAATTCTGAATGAAGTGACGAGAAGCAAAAACAAGAATCATCATCAGAATGCATGATTAGTGATTGAAATTGAGATTCTGAATTAGATTTCACAATCAAGAAGCAATCTCAGATCTTTCAACGTCGTTTTTACATGTTCACTAACGCATTCTTGTATGATGTGCATTTACATGCTTAGTTGACTTGCGTCTGTGTCTTAAACAGAATTCTAGTTGCGAGAGAATGATTGACAGCGACAGAGATTTGAAGTTGAGATCGAACTGTTTAATTGAATGACTGTCAGCATTTGCAGTGTCTCAAATAGAAACGCGCACGATCTTCTTCATCAGAACGCGCTCTGCTTTACATATTCTAAATGCTGTCAAAAATGAGCTTCTTGTTTTGAAATATGTGTTTTGACTTCGACTGCGTCTTTCTTCTTCTCAACAGTGTAGCACAACATCATTTTTGAATGCTCGCTACTCATTTCTTACTGAATCTCACTTTCATTGTCTTTGAGATTTCTGCTTTCAATAAATGAAAGTCAAATTACATTCTTCTACTTGACATCAAACTCTTTCATATGTTGATCTCGATCAATCTTTTCTTTTGTCATCAGTATTTTTCTTCGAAGTTCTCTGATCATTGCATCGACATTGTTGCAGAAAGCATCTGCAACTTTCTGTGAGTCATCAGATTCTCTTTGAACAGACTATGTCTAGTTTTCTTCGAGTGCATTTGAAGCAGCTCAGAAACAAGCTTTCTCGAACGGTTGAAATGAAAAGACTTCGCGACAGAATCTTCAAGAATGATGCTGATATTATATTGCAATCAACAGTCTGAGAAAGCAACTTCGAGATCTTTACACTCAGTATCAACATTTGTGCGCAGTCTACAATCAGGCTTGAGAAGACGTGAATACTCAGATTCGATGATTCAACTCTATTGATTCAGCTCTCAATATGAAAAGAAATGCGCAGGTGAAAAAGAAAATTCAATATGAAGCAGATAAACAATCATTGTCAAATTCATCGATATTCTTCATGCTTCGCGAGTTCTCGATGAGAACGTAAGAGTCTGACTCAAGACAGAAGCACTGAAGCTTGATCTTTTAATCGCGATGAAGATTGCTGATGCTTCAGTGATGTGATAGACGATTGATAGACATAAAGTGAATAACATAGCATACTGAGAAATCGCGATTGTTCAAACACATCGTATGCATAAAGTAATCACGATCGCAGATTAATGAAGCTTATTCTGCTTCGATTTGATCTATCTATATTACAAAATCTCTATGACATAGTAGTAAATAATAAGCAAAAAGATCATGTTTCTAGATACTTTCTTCATTGCAGCTCGATCAGAAAATGAAGTTTCTGATGATCATATCTCAGAACTTGAAACATTGATTGCTCAGATACTGTTGTTCGTTGATCATATACTCAAAGAAGAAATCGCGATGAGCACTGAAGTGATCGATTCATTTTCAGTTCACGACAGGTCGAATGTTCGCGAAGCGCTCGTAGAAATTGTCTGCGCAACACTCGTTGTGACGCTGTCGTTGACTGAGTGACGATTTGAAGAATTTAAGCTGAAGATTTCTCTGTCTTTGTCATGAAGCGCACAGTTCTGCTGTGATGATGAGCGATAGAATCATGCTGAATTATTCGTTGTTATCAAGTAAGAAATCATCAATCTGAAGAAATTGACAGTGCTTAACAAGTCGTTTGCTTGACAGAGTCGATCTAAAAAGATCTGAGCTATATGATTTCTGAGATTCACTGAGATGAACAAGATGATATCATTGACGAAAGCATTCAATTGATTCGAAGTGAACACAGTCTTCACGTCAATGTCAACGACGATATGATGAATTAATGAATTCAAAGACATAGTTTCTGAACTATGTTCTAGTGTTGTTGTTTGCATACTGACGTTGAGACTTGTTGAGTTTCAGCTCACGTTCAACTTAAACAATAACATCTCAGATGCACTATCGACATGACTGCTAAGTAGAATATTAGCTGACTCAATCTGCATGCTATTCACTTACATTTCAGCAATCAATGCAATCAACAATGTCAATGATTTCAGCTTGTTCATGTCTTCTTTTGCAAGTTAAGATATTGATGTTGTCAAAGTTGATAACATTGAGAAAGAGAGTTCTGACTGTTGTCAAATGAAAAGATAGAAATTCTCAAAAACGAAATTTCAAAGAGTCTTGATTTGTGAATGTTCAGAATGTATCTTTTGCAAGATTCTATTTGCAGTCAGAAAAGCTCACAGAACGATGCAAGAACTGATGATCATGAAAGTTTGAGTTGACTTATCAGTGATTTATAAAAGAGCACAAATTAATGATTCAAAAAAACATAACATTACACAAATAAAATTTTCAAAAACAGATCGATTGATTTGATTCTTGAATACATCTACTTGAGCAATTTTATCATCTCAAAAGACAAGCAATACTGCTCTTTTGTATGAGAACTGATTTGAAAAGAAAAAAGAGAAAAAGGAAAAATTCTTTCGATTGAATTATGATCGATTTCAAAACGAAAATTTCATCAATCGTAGAAGTTGAAGAAAAGACGCTGAGTTCGAATTTCAAGCGAGTTGCGATCAACAAAGCACGTAAACAGACAGAGCAAGCAAAGATGTTCAACAGTCTTTCAACATCAGAAAGCATGTTGAGCTCAGACATTGCTCATCTTGAAGATGACAAGACACGTCGACAGACAGAGCAAGCAAAGACGTTTCAGAGTCTTTCAACGTCAGAGAGCACGTCGAGCTCAGACACTGCTCGTCTTGAAGATGACAAGACACGTCGACAGACAGAGCAAGCAAAGACGTTTCAGAGTCTTTCAACGTCAGAGAGCACGTTGAGCTCAGACACTGCTCATCTTGAAGCTGACAAAGCATGTTGACAGACAGAAGCGACAAAAGCACTCTTTGACGAGATAAACTTGAAGAAAACATTGAATCAAGACACTGCTCATATCAAAGCGAACAAAGAAAAAGATCGAGCAGAAGAGTCTTTGAAAACAGCTTTTTCAAAATCATTCAATATCTTCATCGATAAACTCAAAGAGTTTGTTGAAAATGCTTACAAGAATGAAGATCAAAATGACGAATCTGATCGCATGAAAATTGAGCAGAGCGAAGCTTCAAAGTCAGATGATCTTCGTCAGCAGATATATGAAAAAGTCACATCATATTTGAGAAAGCTCATGAAGAATTTCAAGAACGCTGAAGCGACATCAAAATTGAACAAATTGAACAAGCAGATAAAGAAGCAGAATCTCAAAGACAAGCTCTCAAAGAAAGATCTAGAGAACTTTCTCATTCAGATTCTCACATTCATCATCAACTTTGAATTGACGAAAGATTATCGCAAATCTGTAGTCAAGAACTCAGCTGATGATATAGCGAGAGAAAAAATAAACAACATCAACAACATTTTGAATCAGTTGAATGAGCGACATGAGTATCTCAGAATCTGACTTATACATCTTGTATCTCGATCAGACACTGATGAAGCAGACTTTGCAGTAGCAGAGTCATTTGAAGCAGCAGAGTCATTCGAAGCAGCAGAGTCATTCGAAGCAACAGAATCATTCGAAGCAACAGAGTCATTTGAAACAGCAGAGCTCAAAGTCGTCGATCAAGCTGATCAGACTTTCATCAAAGATGATGTGAAGATCAAAGTCAGCGTTGAAATACTCAATGAATCAGACGACTTAACGTCTTTCAAAAAAGTCATGATTGTTCGAAAAGCTGAGTTTGAATCGCGAGTCATCGTGAATCATGAAACGAATGTGAATTCGTATTTTGAGATACATTCTGAAGTTGACTTTGAAAAAGAAGTCGTCAAAGAGTGATTGAAAGATGAAACGTATGAAAGCGAAGATTTGTCAAAGAACGCAAAGATCAATCAGATGCAAATTCATGAGCGAGTCAAAGTCAAGAAAACAGATAGTAAGTGAATTAACAAAATTGCACGTACTCAAAGTGAAATTCAATACTACTTAATCAAAGTTCTGAATACAGATTACATAAGCATCAGATCGATGCTCTCTGAAATGAAAGAACTCAGTTCTGTCAAACTTAAACGTATCAATGCACAATTGAATCGTCAAAACGAGCAGTTGCTCGCGAAACTTGATCAATGTCATAAGAAGAATGAGCATTTGAACATTGAAGAGCAGCTGATGAATGATGATATCGAAAAGATGTCGTGACTGTCGTCGAACACGATTTTCGAGACTAAAAAGAAGAAGAAGAAGAAGAAAAAGAATGAAGATGTGAAGAATATAGTTTCTCAGAGAACAGATCTGAAGCGCAGTTCAAAGTCGAAGATTGCTTCACGCACGTCGAAGACGTCTTGAATTTTCAAATATTTCATCATTCAAGCATTATAGCATGTTGTGAAAAAAGATGAGTGAACGACAGCAAAGATGAAAACGCTAGAAAATCTTGAAATTTGATTTTCTTCAGTCAGTCTTTATCAAGTTATAGTAGAGTTAGAACAAGAACAATAATAGATCATTGAGATGAAAAGCTTTCATACACATATTTTCGTGATCAACTGTTGTATCTTCTTTAGCGACAGGTGAAATCACATAGAATGCTTATGTAATATCTCTCTGTTTCGTCTAGTCTTGACATAAGACTAGCGCTGACTTATTTGATTTTCGTATTCAAAATTGAGTATACTCTCTCTACAATCATTTATTGCAATCAAGATTCTTGCTCATGAATTCTTAAACATCAATCTTGAAACATTGTTTTGACGAACTCAAGAGTGAACGACGTCAATTCAAGAGCAGAAATTGCTTATATGTCGAAGTCAGATCTGAGTCGAAAGATCTCACATCTCGATTACACATGATCAGATCGAGATATACATCTACAGTATCTGAGCAACAGAAGAATAAGAGAAAGAGTTCTTATGTCAATCAGCAACACGATGCAAAGTGAGCTCGTTGTGCCGTCGCACAATCAACGCACTTGATCACGACAGCGCTTCAGAGTATTCAAGACAAACAGAAGAAACTTGATGATAGCAACAACTTCAAGACAAGTTGAGAGAGTTTTTCTTTAGATGCAATGCTGACTAGAAACAGTGATTCTATGTCATGAGCTGTAAAAATGAGACACAATTCATGTCAAGTTATTTCAACAGCAAATGAAAAGAAAGCGTCAGTCTTCTATTCTCAAACCTCAAATCTGTCATCGCTTATGATGTTGATTTCGAAGACATATTGAAGACGCATCGCGTTATAGAGACAGATGATGAAGAGTCGAAGAACTGAAGAAAGCTTCAATTATTGATGAAAAGAAAACGCG
>JAABUS010003821.1_pt1 | contig 23269 bp, 25 predicted proteins | sample 5560161 | NCBI WGS metagenome assembly JAABUS01 (sample SAMN10711885, study PRJNA513376) | rock metagenome | isolation source: Antarctica rocks | place: Antarctica: Victoria Land, Trio Nunatak nord | collected 2016-01-04
AGCGCATCGTGCCCCGCTGGCTCGGGAACCCCCGGGCCTGGGTGTACGGGAGCGGCGTGCTGGAGCTGGCCGGCGGGGCGCTCCTCGCCCTGCCTCGGACCCGGCGAGCGGGCGCCTGGCTCACGGCGGCGACCATCGTGGCCGTGTACCCGGCCAACGTGCAGATGGCGATCGATGCCGGCATGCCTCGCGACGCCCTCGGGTGGGTCGCCTGGCTCCGCCTCCCGCTCCAACTCCCCCTGCTCGCCTGGGCGCTGAAGCACACCCGGCCGCCGGCGGAGCCGACCTCTCGAGGCGCCGAGGCGTAGCTCCGGTCAGCCCTTCAGGCGGTTCTGGATGGCGGTGGCCACCACCCGGCCGGTGTTGGCCATGCCGGCGGCGTTGGGGTGGACGGGAGCGGCCGGCGAGGTCGGGGCCAGGCCCTCCACCCACCGGACCGTCGGGAGCTGGCAGACGTCGTGGCCGATGCTCGAGCGGTAGGTGTTCACGAAGGTGGCGCCGGAGGAGGCGGCCACGCTGGCCAGCATGGCGTTGAGCTCCTTCTCCTTCGAGCGGAGGTAGGGAACGTCGGCGGGAAGGATCGGCATCGCCGGGTAGCAGCCGGTGCCGGCGTCGGGGAGGATCACCGGGTATCCGACGAGGAGGATGGCCGCCTTCGGTGCCCGCTGGGCGATGGCGGCCACCACCGCGGCCACGTCGGGGGCCACGGCGGCGATGCGGTCGCTGATCTCGTCGACGCCGTCGTGGACGTAGTCGCCCTTGCACGGCGGCTCGGTCAGCAGGCGGACGCAGTTCTTGACGATGCCGGTGAAGCCGATGTCGTTCCCACCGATGCCCACGGTGACGACGCGGGCGGAACCGTCGACGGCGTCGATCTGGGGCGGGTTGGGGCCGTCAGGGTCGACGTCCTGGGGCGCGAACACGTCCTTGGTCTGGGCGCCGCTGCAGCTCACGTCCCGGAAGCGGGCCAGGCCGGTGGCCGGGAAGGCGACGTGGGGGTAGTTGTGGTCCGAGCGCAGGCATCCCCACGGGTTGTTCTGCTGGTTGGGGATGAGCGGGCCCGACGTGTAGGAGTCGCCGATGGCGACGTAGGTGTTCGGCACCGTGCACGACGACAACGCCACGGTCACGAGGGCCACGGCGACGGCGGCGAGGGCTTGGAGGTGGCGTCGGCTCGGCATGCTGGGCAGGCTACCGCCCGGCGTCAGCGGGAGCGCAGCTTGCCCAGCAGGCGCAGCAGCTCGAGGTACAGCCAGATCAGGGTGACGAACAGGCCGAAGGCGGCGTACCACTCCATGTGCCGTGGGGCCCGCATCGCCACCCCCCGCTCGATGAAGTCGAAGTCGAGCACCAGGTTCAGGGCGGCGATGACCACGACGACGAGGCTGAAGCCGATGCCTACCGGCCCGGTGTCGTGGATGAAACCGATCTTGGCGCCGAACAGGCGGGCGATGAACGACGCCAGGTAGACGAGGGCCACTGCGCCGGTGGCGGCCATGACGCCGACGAGGAACTTCCGGGTGACCTTGATGACCCGGGTGGCGTAGAGCACGAGCATGGTGGCGAACACGCCGAGGGTGAGGCCGACGGCCTGGACGACGATGCCGTCGAAGCGCACCTCGTACAGGTGGGAGACGGCGCCGAGCAGGACGCCCTCGGCCAACGCGTAGAGGGGAGCGGTGAACCGGGCGATGCGGGGGACGAAGATGGTCACGAGGGCGAGGACGAAGCCGACCACCATGGCGCCGATCACCCAGGGCGGGATAGCGGTGGACACCGCTACCGTCTCGCCCCGGGCGTCGATCCCGGTGACCACCTTCACCGCCTGCCAGCCGAACCATCCGGCGGTGAGCAGCAGGGCCAGCATCACCGCCGAAGCGCTTACGACGCCGCCCATGCGCATGGCGCGGTAGCCGTCCACGGGAGCCGGGGGCGGCCAGGGCGACACCTCGTCGGGCGCCTGGGGCACCCACGGCGGGGCGCCGACGCCACCAGGCGCGGCCCAGCCGGCCCTGGTCTCGGCCGGCATCTCCTTGGCGAAGACCCGGTCGTTCAGGGCGGGGTTGGTCGAGCGCATGGCGTTCAGTGTGCCAAGACCCCGAGCGTTTCGGCGGCGTAGCGCTTCAGTCGCCTGTAGTCGACCTTCCCGTTGGCCGCCCGCCCGATGGTGTCGACCGCCAGCACCCGCTTGGGAGCCTTGAACGCGGCGAGCTGGCCCTTCACGTGGCCGATGATCCCCGCTTCGTCCAGGTCGGCGTCGGGGCCGAGCTCGACCACCGCGGTGATGGCCTCGCCGAACTTGTCGTCGGGCACGCCCACGGCCACCGCATCCCGAACCGCCGGGTGGGTCTTCAGGGCCTCCTCGACCTCCTCGGGGAAGACCTTCTCCCCGCCGGTGTTGATGCACACCGACCCCCGCCCCAGCAGGGTGATGGTGCCGTCGGCTTCGACCGAGGCGAAGTCCCCGGGGACCGAGTAGCGCCGGCCGTCGACGGTGAGGAACGTGGCCGAGGTCTTGGCGTCGTCCTTGTAGTAGCCGACCGGCTGGAACCCGCCGACCGCCATCCGGCCGACCTGGCCGGATCCGGGCACCACGTCGGCGCCGTCCTCGTCGAGCACGCGGGCGTTCTCGCCCACGGTGAAGCGGGCGGTGTCGGCGGTGCCTCCGGCGCTGGATATGGACTGGCCCATGCCCACCGCCTCCGAGGAGGAGAAGGCGTCGATGATCATCATGGTCGGCACGTGCTTCAGCAGCCCCTCCTTGGTGGGTTCGCTGAACATCACCCCCGACGACGTGAAGACCAGGAGGCTGGACAGGTCCCACCGGCCGGGCTCGGCGTCGAGGGCCCGCAGGATCGGCTTGGCGAACGCGTCGCCCACGATGGCGATCATGTTGACCTTCTCCCGCTCGACGGTGTCGAGCAGCTCCGCCACGTCGAAGTTGCGGCCCTCCAGGGTGACCACCGAGCCGCCCGAGGACAGCACGATGAGCTGGCTCATGCACCCGGTGCCGTGCATGAGCGGGCAGGCGGGTAGACCAACGGCGCCGGGCCCGTTGACCCTCTCGCGCACCAGGTCCATGTCGGCCTCTGCCTCCCGGGCCCGGGAGTCGACCGACCCGCCGACGATGTTGCGGTAGAGGTCCTCCTGGCGCCACATCACACCCTTGGGCATGCCGGTGGTGCCCCCGGTGTAGAGCATGTAGAGGTGGTCGCCGCTGCGGCCCCACGGCCCCGCCACCCGCTCGGGGTGCGAGTCGGCGGCCTGCTCGTACGGCGTCGCCCACGGGGGGCAGGGACCGGTGCCGTCGTCCACCCACAACCAGGTGCGCACCTTCTGCACGCGGTCGCGGATGCGCTCGATGGTGGGGACGAAGGACCCGTGGAAGATGACGGCGACGGCGTCCGCGTTGTCCCACAGGTAGACGAGCTCGTCGTCGGCGTAGCGGTAGTTCGTGTTGACCGGGGCCACACCCGCCTTCCAGATCCCGAACATCGACTCGAGGTACTCGGGCCCGTTGTAGAGGTAGTGGGCCACCTTGTCCTGCTCGGCCACGCCGGCGTCGAGGAGGGCGGCGGCCACGCCGTTGGCCCGCTCGTCGAACTGGCGCCAGGTGAAGCGGCGGTCTCCCTGAACCTGCGCGGGGGCGTCGGGGATCTGCTCGGCGATCGTCTCCCAGACGTCGGCGAAGTTCCATCCCGGCATGCGTTGGCCCCCTGTGACCGTCGACACCTGCAGTCGGACGAGTCTACGGCTCGCTCTCGAACAGGGGACCTTCCAGCTTGGCGAACAGCGGCGGGAGGGAGCCGAGCCTCTGCCCGGCCGGAACCGGGGTGCGGGTCCAGCCGTCGGTGCCGACCTCGTCGGCGGGAAGGTGGCCCAGGGCCTCCGCCACTGCTGCGCTCGCGGTCGGGACGTAGGGCGACAGCGCGAGGTTGATGCCCGCCACCGCCTGCAGGGCGTGGTGGAGGACCGTGCCCGCCCGCTCCTCGTCGACCTTGACCAGCTTCCAGGGCTCGTGGCGGTTCAGGTAGGCGTTGACCGCCTGTGCTGCGGCCATCGCCGCCCGCAACGCGGCCCGCAGCTCGACCGCCTCGAGGAGGCGACCGCCCTCGGCCACGGCGGCGTCGACCGCGGCGACGACGTTCACGTCGTCGCCGACCGGTGCGACGGCGGGGGGGACGGTGCCGGCGAAGTTCCGCCCGATCATGCTCACGACGCGGTTGACCAGGTTGCCCCACACCGCCACCAGCTCGTCGTTCACGCGGCGGACCAGCTCGTCGTCGGTGAGCTCGGTGTCGTTCTGCTCGGGCAGCACGCAGGCGAGGGCGTAGCGCAGGGCGTCGGGCTCCATGCGGTCGAGGTAGTCGGCGACCGTGCGTCCCACCCCGGCCGACTTGGAGGCCTTCGCCCCCTTGAACGTGACGTACTGGTTGGCGGCGACCTCGGTGGGCAGGCCGAGGTCCCCGTGGCCCAGCAGGATGGCCGGCCAGACGACGGTGTGGAACGGGATGTTGTCCTTGCCCACGAAGTAGTAACTCTCGGCGTCGGGCCCCTCCCACCAGGCCCGCCACGCGTCGGGGTCCCCCGACCGTTGCGCCCACTCGATGCTGGCCGACAGGTAGCCGATGACGGCGTCGAACCACACGTAGATGCGCTTGCCCTCGCCGAGCTCGTCGCCGGGCAGGCGCACCCCCCAGGTGAGATCGCGGGTGATGGCGCGGTCGTGGAGGCCGTCCTTGACGAACTGGAGGGACCAGTTGAGGACGTGGCGGCGCCATCCCTCCCGCGACGAGAGCCACTCGAGCAGCTCGGGCGCGAGCTTCGAGAGCAGCAGGAAGAAGTGGTCGGTCTCCCGCAGCACGGGAGCGGCCCCGGTGAGGCGGCTGCGGGGCTCGATGAGGTCGACCGGGTCGAGCGTGCGCCCGCAGTTCTCGCACTGGTCCCCCCGGGCCTCGGGGTACCCGCAGTGCGGGCAGGTGCCCTCGACGTAGCGGTCCGGCAGGAAGCGGTCGGCCTCGGGGTCGTACATCTGCTCGGTGGAGCGCAGGTCGATGTACCCGCGGTCGCGAAGGCGGGTGAACAAGGCCCGGGTGACGTCGTGGTGGTTGTCGGTCATGGTCGAGGTGAACAGGTCGAATGAGATCCCGAGCTGCTCCCACGTGCGGAGGAACTCGGGGTGGAACCGCTCGACGATCGCCCCCGGCTCCACCCCCTCCTGGTCGGCGCGCACGGTGATGGGCGTGCCGTGGGCGTCGCTGCCCGAGACCATGAGCACCCGGTTGCCCCGGCGGCGGTGGTAGCGGGCGAAGATGTCCCCGGGCAGGTAGGCACCGGCGATGTGGCCCAGGTGCTGCAGGCCATTGGCGTACGGCCACGCCACCGCCACCAGGATGGGTTTCGACGGGCCGGCCATGGCCCGCCAGGCTAGGCAGCCCTCAGCGGCGGTCCGCACGAGATCCTCGTCGCGCCGCGAGTCCGCGCTCGGTGGACACCTTGTGTTCCACCTCGCGCCGAATCGGTCAGGCGGAGGATGGTCAGCGCTCAACCCTTTCGGCGCAACGTGGGACTCGACGAAAGGTCTCAGGTGCGGCGACCGCCAGCGGCTCCTGTCAGCGGCAACCGAGGCGGGGGCATCGGCGCAGACGCGCCCCTGTCCCGAACTCGTGCCGCGTCAGGAAGCGTCTGCCCCGTCCTCAATCGGCCCTTCGGGGACATGATCGAGACGCAAGCCCCTTCGCGCTCAAGGGGACGACCCGTGGAACTGGAGCGTGATCGCCGCGCCGTCGTCGAGCTTGCGCCACCGCTCGGACAGCTGCCGCAGCCTGTCGCGGATCGCACTGATGGCCTCGGGTTCGGCGCTCACCGGTAGCTCGTCGACGTCGTCGACCGCGTTCGCCGGACCAGCCAGCGCGGCGACGGCCGCTTCCGCTACGAGCAGGCCCGAGAGATCGAAGCCGGCCTGTTCGGCGAGTGGCCTGCTACCGCGCACCAAGGTCGCCTGATCGTTGACCAGTCCGACATCGACGCCTCGATCGACGAGCCCCCAGAAGCCGTCGGTCAGCCCCAGCTCGTCTTCGACAACGAGGTGGCAGAGGTCGTGGGGGAGGACATCGCCGTAGCTCGGGAAGTTCCAGCTGGTCGCCGTGCCGTCCTCGCGCGTCACGTACACGCGATCGCGGCGACCTCGCCTTCGGACGAACGCGACACTGAGCACGCACGCATGATGTCGAACCAGATGCCGAAGGACCAGCACTGTCCGCGTCCCTGAAGGCCGGGTCGCGGCGCTGCGGCGGCATCTGGTGACACTCTCGCCGCGGACGGAGATGCCCGATGAGCTGCCCGCCGGAGCAATCGTGCTCTGGCGCCGCCACGAGGCGGACCCAAGCGGATACGACCGCTGTGGAGATCGTCTACTGGGTTCGCTCCGATCGGACAGGCCGCGAATAACGACCGAGGCCGCATGAGCACTGACAACCGCCGTCTTCGACCATCTGCCCGACATCGACCAGGTGCACATCCACATGGATCAGGCCAAACGCCCCCAGTGCTGCCATCCCACGCAAGCTGGGCTACCGCTTCGACCACGAGGAGGACCGGCCAATTGAGGCGCCCGACCACACCGGCCGCCGCTACGTGTGGGTGGTCACGCGTGCGGAGTGGCGAGAGCGCCATCTGTCCCCAGAAAGACCCACCCGCGGAGAAGTCCCTGCCCCACGCCCCAGATCGTCGGGTCCAGACGTTTCGCGACCGCGGCCGAGCGGCACTTCGGGGGCAGCCCAGTCGGTCGAGGCGGGAAACGTTCCGAACGAACCGGTCCTGGCGCCGCCTCAGAGCGCTCGCGATCCGAGCACGCAGAACTCATTGCCTTCGGGGTCGGCCAGGACGACCCACGACCGCTCGCCTTGGCCGACGTCCACTGATCTGGCGCCGAGCGCAAGCAATCGCTCGACCTCGGCGTCTCGGTCGTCCGGCCGGAAGTCGAGGTGCAGCCGATTCTTGATCGTCTTTGGTTCAGCAACCGGGACGAACAGCAGTCCGGGAAGGCGATCCGACTCGGCTCGGATCTCGAACTCGTCGGGGTCGTCGTTGACGACAACCCATCCGAGCGCATCCCGCCACCAACTCCCAAGGCCGCCCGGGTCGCGCGCGGCGACGATCGTCTGCTCCCACTCGAGGCTCACGAATCGATCCTAGGGACGGCGCGATCGGTCGTGCTTCGTCCAGACCGAGACGTGGGAGGTGCTGTTGCCGGTGAACGGTGCGCGATCCCAGCCGGCCCACCGATCCTGCAACGACAGGCCAGCGAGTCTGGCCATCAAGTCCATCTCGGAAGGCCACACGTACCGAAACGGGGTCGTGAGCTCGCGCCCGCGCGACTTGCCGGCGAAGAAGTGGTGGGAGACAGCCTGCTGGGCGACGAGGTCGGTGTACCGGTCATAACCCACGTAGCCGGGCGCATGCGAGAACACGCGAGCATCGTCGCCGGGGGGAAGTCGGCGAAGATCGGGGACGCCCACCTCGATCAAGAAGTAGCCGCCTGGTTCGAGATGCGCGGCGGCGTTGGCGAAGCACGCCACCTGCTGGTCCTGGGTGACGAGGTTCCCGATCGTGTTGTACACGAGGTACACGAGCCGGAAGCTGCCCTCGACGCGGGTCGTGGCCATGTCGCCGATCGTCACGGCGACCCCGTTGTCGCTGTCCTTGGCAAGTAGCCGGTCGGCCATCGCCGTCGAGAGCTCGATCCCCGACACCGTCACTCCCCGAGCAGCGAGCGGCAGCGCCACCCGGCCGGTGCCGACTGCGAACTCGAGCGCTGCGCCATCGCCAGCGAGCTCGGCCAACATATCGACTGTCCGGGCGATGACGTTCGGGTCGAACTCCGCGCCGGAGCTCTCGTCGTAGCCGGCGGCGACCTCCTCGCCGAAGTGGTTCTCGTGCACGGCCCGACGCTGGCATCAGCCTCCACCCGATGCCAGCGAGTTCCGTTCCGGTTCCGGATCACCGCACGGCAGAGCGATCGTCACCGAACGCGCCGGCTTGGCGACACCGCTCGGCTCAAGGGGGGGGGGGGGCAGGTGCACTGCAACCGTGGCCGACGTCGCGGGGGCCGTCGGGCCACGCGGGTGCTCGCCGAGGTGCCCGACGGCGACCCGACGCAGCCACTCGATGTGACCTCCGCAAGCGGCGCTTCGGGAACAGGCCCCCGTACGGCCGCTACCGTCGCCCTGTGAGCCTGTCGCGAGTGCCCGGTGGGGTGGTGCACAAGCTTCCGAGAGACCTCCGGAACGCGCTGGTCGCCAACCCCACGGCACTCGATGCCTGGAAGGACATCACACCTCTGGCCCGCAACGAGTTCATCTGCTGGGTCGATGACGCCAAGCAGGCGACGACACGAACACGTCGCATTCGCCGGACCCAGGAGGAACTGGAGGACGGCCAGCGTCGACCCTGCTGCTGGCCAGGGTGTAAGCACCGCGAGCGCACCGGCAGATAGCGCCTCGGCGCTGCTCACTCGGCTGAGCGGCTGCGCGCCTCTTGGTCACCGCCCTCGCGTCTAGCGAGGCACCTGCCCCCATCGTGCGTACAACGCCGGCTTGGAGTCATGCCACCAACGAGGCGAACGTCCGCTGACGCGGCACTAGGTTCCGGCGTCGTGGACTTCGAGCTGCCACCCGACGACGATCCCCGGCGCCTGGCCGTCCGCCGCTGGCTGGCCGAGCACCCCTCGCCGTCGGGGCGGAACCTGGCCGAGGCCGGCTACGTCACACCGCACTGGCCGCGGCCGTGGGGCCTGGAGGCCGACCCGATCGACCAGCTCGTCATCGACGACGAGCTCGCCCGGGCAAAGGTGTCGCGGCCGGCGAACCCCATCGGCATCGGGTGGGCGGGGCCGACGCTCCTCTACGCCGGCACCGAGGAGCAGAAGGCGCGCTACCTGTTCGGGCTGCTGTCCGGCGAGGAGATCTGGTGCCAGCTGTTCAGCGAGCCGGGCTCGGGCTCGGACCTGGCCAGCCTCGGCACTCGGGCCGTGCGCGACGGCGACGAGTGGGTGGTGAACGGCCAGAAGATCTGGACGTCGCTGGCCCAGTACTCCCGGTACGGCATCCTCATCGCCCGCACCGACCCCGACGTGCCCAAGCACCAGGGGATCTCCTACTTCATCTGCCCGATGGACACCCCCGGCATCGAGGTCCGCCCGATCATCGAGATGACCGGGGCTCACACCTTCAACGAGGTGTTCCTGACCGACGTGCGCATCCCGGCCGAGAACCTCGTCGGCGACGTCAACGGCGGTTGGGCCCTGGCCAAGGTCACCCTCGGCAACGAGCGGGTGTCCCTGTCGAACGCGGGAGCATTGTGGGGCAGGGGGCCGACGGCGGGCGACCTCTTGGACCTGGTGCGCCGGTCCGGTGGCGTCGAGGACCCGGTCCTGCGGTCCCGGCTAGTGCGGCTCCACGTCGAAGCCGAGATCCTCCGCCTGATCCGCCTGCGCACCGTGACCGCCAAGATCAAGGGTGAGGAACCGGGTCCGGAGGCGTCGATCCGCAAGGTCCTGGCCGACGAGCACGGGCAGCGGATCCTGGGCCTGGCCAAGGACCTGGCCGGGCCGGCGGGGATGCTGACCGACGCCGGTCCGTTGGGCACCGAGGCCGACGGGTGGCACTACGGCTACCTGTTCGCGCCCGCGCTCACCGTCGGGGGCGGCACCGGCGAGGTCCAGCGCAACATCCTCGCCGAACGGGTCCTCGGCCTGCCCCACGACATCGACGTGGAACAGGGCGCCACGTGGTCCGAGGCGCGTCGGGCGCCGGCCTGATCAGGCCCGGGTGCGCGCGGCCTCCTCGGCGATGGCCTCGGCCTCGGCCACCACGGGGCTGGGGCGGCCGCGGAGGGCAACCCGCAGGCCGATGCCGGCGGCGCCGACGACGGTGACGACCTCGGCGAGCACGGAGAAACGGCCGAAGCCGATGGCGGAGAAGAACTGTACGCAGGAGAGCATCCCCCCACCTTCGGCGCTCGGACCGGGGCCGGTCAAGGCGCGAGCGCCGCTCCCGCGGGGAGGTTCCGGGCGATGGTGAAGGCGACCACCAGCCCGAGCAGGGTCCAGATGGCCCGGGGTGCAGCTCGGGGTGGGCCGCCCCGCCCGAGGCAGCGGGCCGCCCATCGGCCCCAGAGCACGGCCACGACGGGAAGCATCACCATGGCCAGCGGGTTGAGACCGACGGCCTGGCCCAGGTGCAGGTGCGACAGGGCGTGCAGGGCGCGGAGCGACCCGCAGCCCGGGCAGTACAGCCCCGTGAGTGATCGCACGGGGCAGCTCGGGTAGTTCCCCGCCTGGTTGGGGTCGACCAGCCCGACGACGGTGAGCGCGGCAACGCCGGCGAGGACCGTGGCCGCCGGTGCGGCCCAGGCCGGGACCGTCGCCCGGCCCGGGCTCACCGCCACCACGGGCCTAGTTGATCGTGTTGTCGTCGGAGTTGACGCCGATGACGACGATGAGGACCACGTACAGGACGAGAACGATCAAGCCGATGACCGCGGAGATGATCGCCCAGCGCTTGGCGTTGTCGGAGGCCTGCTGGGCGCCGGCGTAGTCGCCCGCGTTCCACTTGCCGTCGACCTGGGCGGCGTACACGATCGACACCACGCCCGCCGGCAGGCAGCACAGCAACGTGGAGAGGATGGCGAACACGAGGTTGTTGCTGGGTTTCGCCCCTGCGGGCGGTGATGGCTGCTGGTAGCTCATGGGCGAGAGATATAGCCGAAATGGGCCGGGCTTGCACTGTGCTCGCTGTGCTCCCTCCTCCGCTGACGCTCCCCCGGGGGCGGCTTCGCCATCCGGGTGTCACCCTGGAGGCTGCTCCGCCTGGCGGCTCCGGCAGCGTTCAGTCTGCGAACGCCGCCATCGGCTCCCGGGCCGGGGCGGCTTCGGGTTCCCGGGTGCGCAGGAGCCACCACCCCCAGGTGGCGGCGAGCAGGGTGGCCAGGGCGCCCATTCCGAGGCCGGCGCGGACCCCGGCGTGCTCGGCCACCCAGCCGGCGATCGGCCCCCCGATCGGGGTGCTGCCGAGGAAGACCATGGCGTAGAGCGCGTTCACCCGACCCCTCATGGCGGGGTCGGCCCGGAGCTGGACGATGGTGTTGGCGGCCGACATGAACGCCAGGCTGGTGGCGCCCACGGCGAGGATGGCGGGGAGGGCCAGGAGGAGCGTCGGGGCCAGGCTGAAGGCGGTCATGGCCACGCCGGCGGCGGTGCACGTCACCACCGTGAAGCGCAGGTCCACGCTCGTGCGCCGGGCCACGAAGAGCGATCCCGAGAGCGACCCCACGCTCATCACCGACGACAGCAGGGTGTAGGTCGAGGCGTCGCCCGAGAACGTGCGGGTCGCCATCAGCGGCACCAGCACCTGGAAGTTGAACGCCAGCGTGCCGACCACGGCGACGAGCACCAGCGGAGCTCGCAGCTCGGGCCGGTTCCAGGCGTAGCGGACGCCTTCGCGCACCTGGCCGCGGCCCCGGGGGGCGGGCACGGTCGAGCGGTACTCGGCCGGGCGCATGAGGGCGAGGCCGGCGAGGACGGCGACGAAGGAGGCGCCGTTGACCACGAAGCACCACCCGTGGCCCACGGTGGCGATGAGGACGCCGGCGAGGGCGGGGCCGGCGATGCGGGAGCCGGTCATGAGCGCGCTGGTGAGGCTGACCGCGTTGGCGACGTGCTCGGGCGGCACCATCTCGGTTACGAAGGAGCGACGCGCAGGGTTGTCGAAGGCGTTGGCCGTGCCGGTGAGGGCGGCCAGCACGTAGAGCAGGCCCACGGTGATGCTGCCGCGGAGGGTCAGGTACCCGAGGACGAAGGCGAGCACCATCATCGTCGTCTGGGTCGCCATCATCAGGCGGCGCTTGTCGACGCGATCGGCCACCAGCCCGGCCCAGGCCCCGAACAGCAGCATCGGCAGGAACTGGCAGGCGGTCACGAGGCCGAGGGCCACCCCGCTGGAGGTGAGCTTCAGGACGAGCAACGTCTGCGCGATGAGCTGGAGCCACGTGCCGTGCTGCGAGACGGTCTGGCCGAGGAAGAACAGGCGGAAGTTGCGCACGCGCAGCGAGCGGAACATGCCCGTGGCCGGAGCCAGCGACGGATCGTCGATCGGCGCGGTCATGGGGCGGGGTCGCCGCCGTCCTCGCTCAGGCGCTCGATCACCTCGAGGGCGGCGGCCAGGCGGGAACGCTCATCGCCGTCCAGCGCCGCCAGCCGGGTCGCCAGCCAGGCGTTCCGACGGCGCCGCACGGCCGCGAGGTGGCGGCGACCGGCGGTGGTGGCCTCGACGCGAACGACCCGTCGATCGGAGACGTCCACCACCTTCTTCACGTGGCCGTGGGCCGCGAGCTTGGCGACCACCCGGGTGACCGTCGGGGGGGCCACCTTCTCGCAGGCGGCCAGGGCTCCCAGGGTGAGCGGTCCCCGCCGCTCGATGGTCGACAGGGTCGACAGCTGGGTGAGGGTGAGGACGTCGGCCGACTGCTGGCGCAGTTGGCGCTGGAGACGGGTGACGCCCATGCCCAGGCGGGAGGCCAGCTCGACGGCGGCGGGATCGGTGGCGACGTCCATCACCACCCCAAACTAGTTAGCGAAGCGAACGATTCCAACCTTCGGTTCGATCACCGGCGGTTCCCGAGGCCGGACGCCCCGGCGCCCCGGCGCTACCGTGCCCGCCCATGGCCCGTGCCGACCGCCCGAAGCTGCACAAGGGTGCAGAGGTCATCGCCGCCGTGGACCTGCCCGGCGTGCCCGCCGGCACGTCCGGCAAGGTGGTCATCGTCAACGGCCTGACCTGGCTCCGCGCCTGGGTGCGGTTCGCCAACGGTGTGGCGATGGGCTCGGTGGGCGGGGAGAAGCTCGTCACGCCGGCGGAGTGGGAACGCCGGCTCGCCGGTGGCGACGACGCTCCCGAGGCGACCGCCACCAGCTCCGGCCCCGGCGAGGACGGCGATGCTGTCGCCGACGGGGGTGAGGGGGTGGCGGTCAACGGCGTGGTCGTGCCCTCCAAGCTCATCGAGCGCTCCAAGGCGGCCCGCGCCCGCCTGGGCGCGTAGTCGAAGCGCGGGAGGAGCGCGATGCAGCTCAGCATGCAGCTCAGCTACTCCGGTGGCTTCCGGGAGTCGGCCCAGCAGGTGGCCGAGCTCGAACGAGCCGGGCTCGACCTGGTCTGGGTGGCCGAGGCCTACGGCTTCGACGGCGCCAGCCTCATGGGCTACCTGGCGGCGTGCACCGAGACCGTGCAGATCGCTTCGGGCATCCTGCCCATCTACACCCGCACGCCCACGCTCCTCGCCATGACCGCGGCGGGCGTCGACGCCCTGTCGGGCGGCCGCTGCCAGCTCGGCCTGGGGGCGTCGGGCCCGCAGGTGATCGAGGGCTGGCACGGTGTGCCCTACGACCGCCCGCTCGGGCGCACACGGGAGATCATCGAGATCTGCCGCAAGGTCTGGGCCCGGGAGGATCGGCTGGTCCACCAGGGCACGAGCTACTCGCTGCCCCTGCCCGAGGACCAGGGCACCGGCCTCGGCAAGCCGCTCAAGATCATCGCCCACCCCGTCCGGCCCCGGATCCCCATCTGGGTGGCGTCGCTCGGGCCGAAGAACGTGGCCATGACGGCCGAGCTGGCCGAGGGCTGGATGCCGCTCTTCTACCTGCCCGAGAAGGCCCGCGACGTGTGGGGCGCCGACCTCGACGCCGGCATGGACAAGCGGGACCCGTCGCTCGGCCCGTTGCAGATCGCGGCCGGAGGCGCGGTGGCCGTCGGCGATGACGCCGCCGGCTTCCGGGAGATGGCCCGGCCCCTGGTGGCGCTCTACGTCGGCGGCATGGGGGCCAAGGGGAGGAACTTCTACAACGACCTCGTGTGCCGCTACGGCTACGAGGCAGAAGCGGCCGAGATCCAGGACCTGTACCTGGCCGGCCACAAGGACGAGGCGGCGGCCAAGGTGCCCGACGCGCTCCTCGAGGCCACCACCATGTGCGGGCCGGAGGGCTACGTCCGGGACCGCATCGCCGCCTACCGCGAGGCGGGCGTCACCCACCTCAACGTCACCCCGATCCCCACCGGCGAGGATTCGGTGGTCGACGTCATCGGCCGGCTGAAGGAGTGGTGCGCCTGAGCCGGACGTTGCGGGAGGGGGCGACGGTGGCCCGGTCCGGGCTCAGGTAGATGAACGGGGTCGACGCCACGCTGACGAGCCCCTTCACCACCAGGTTGACCCAGAAGATGCTCCACACCGTGGCCCACGGCAACGTGGCCGGGTCATCGGCTAGGAGCGGGAGCGCACCGAAGGCCCCGACCGCGAACACGAGGTTGTCGATGGGCACGCTGACCGCGTTGCTCACCAGGACCCGGGCCCACTGGAGGCGGGTCGTGATCCGGGTGACGAACCAGTGGTACACCTCGGTGTCGATCAGCTCGCTCACGACCATGGCGAGGATGGAGGCCACCACGATCCGTCCGATGGGTCCGAGCAGCTGGTGCCACTGCCGGCCGAGGCCCCAGGCGGGGTCGCTCGGCACCGAGTCGGTGAACACCAGGTAGGCGGCGAGGAACAGGTTGATGCCGGCGCTGGCGACGATCAGGGTGCGGGCGGCCTGGCGACCGAGGGCCTTGTGGACCACGTCGCGCAGGGTGAAGGTGACCGGGTACACGAACGTGCCCATGTCGACCGAGCGGCCGACGACCACGCCGATCTTCAGGCTGGTCACCTGGGAGATCACCTGGGCGCCGGCGTACGCAGCCACCGCCACGAGCCCGACCCGGGCCAGGGTCACCGGCGGGCCGGCGTCAGCGGGCGTCGGTGTTCCAGTTGACGGTGTCGGACGAGTCCTCGTCCACCGCCACGGGCCAGTTCACGTTGTGGCCGCCGTCGCGGTCGACGAAGGGGTTCGCGCCGAAAGACGAGTCGCGGTCGCTGGTGCCGAGGGCGGTCACGGCGACGAACGAGCGCCGGTCGCGATCGTGGCCGCTGCGGTACGGGGTCGGCGAGGGCGGGCCGGACACGATCTCCCACCTCAGGGCGAACCACACCGCCCTCGCCGCCGGCAGGGTGGCGGTCAGGTGGTACTCGACCCACTGCCCCCCGTCGGCGCTGGTGCCGGTGCGCCCGGTGGCCGTCGCCGCCGGCCCGGGGGTGGACGGGTTGGTCGAGGGACCGCTCACCAGGCGGGCCCCGGGCGGCACGGTGACGAGGAAGCGGACGTCGGGGAGGGCGGTGGTGCCCTGGTTGTAGATCTGGGCGTTGGTGGTGAAGCGGTCGCCGAGCGAGCACACCCGGGTGCCGTACGGGTCGGTGCAGGCGGCGAAGCCCCCGGCCGCGCCCGAGTGGCGCACGGCCACGTCCACGCCGGCGGCGGGACCGTCGCCGGCGTCGTTGCCGTCGAGCCGCGAGCCCGGCGCCCCGGTCGGGTCACCGTGGTCGGGGAGGAACCCGCCGTCGATCCCGGGCCGGTCCTCGCCGGCGACGATGGTGAGGGTGCGGCGCACGAACTGGTTGTCGACGGCGAAGTCCTGGTCGGGGCCGCGACCGAGCGCGCAGTCGAGGTCGCCGGGGCACTGGGACGCCAGCCAGCCGGTGATGGCCGAGAGGGTGTGGGTGCCGGCCGGCAGCCAGATCCGGTAGCGACCGTCGCCGTCGGTGACCGAGCGCACGGTCGTGCCGGCCATGGCCACGACGATGCCCCCGATGCCGGGCTCGCCGGCGTCGTGCGCCCCGTCGGAGTCGAGGTCGCGCCAGAGCAGGCCGCTGACGGTGGCACCGTCCTCGGGGGGTGGGAGCTCGCAGGCGGACGCGCCCACCAGGGCCACCACCACCAGCGCCACCGCGAACGGGGTGGCGAACCGGCGCGATGCCGTCACGTGGACGAGTGCACCCGGCCCAGTGCCTCCTCGGCCTCCCGGACGAAGCGCTCCACGAGGGAGATGGCGGCGGCCAGGCCCCGCCCGTCGAAGATGCCGCCGGCGGCCACCAGGCGGGAATAGGACACGCCGCCCATCCCGGCCAACATCACCGGGTGGTCGACCTCGAGCATGTCGGTGAGTCGGGTGCGCATTGCGGTCAACCGTAGGCGCCCGGCCGGGCGAGGAAGCCACGGTGCCACCGGCTCGGGGTGAGCGCGGCCGCGCGGGGCTCGTCCTCGAAGAGCCAGCGGGCGAAGTTCCGGCGGGTCCAGTCCGTGGCCCCCGCTATGCGCACCGCCGCCTCTGCGCCCCGCCGGTGGCGCAAGGCGCGTATCAGCAGCATCGACATGCGATGATCGGCCACCAGCTCCCGGCGCACCGCGCCGGTGTAGCGCCGGGCGGCGTCGGACGGGGCGTAGGGCCCGGCGCCGTCGACCGCCTCGGCGGCCCGGATGCCGGTGAGGAGCGCCTGGGCGATGCCCTCGCCCGTCATCGGGTCGGTGGCGGCGGCGGCGTCGCCCACGAACAGCACCCGCCCCTCTCCGGCGGTGAGCTCCACCTGGTCGATGCGGGCGGGGATGGGCCAGGCCCGGTGAGGTGACTCCGGCTCCGCGTCGGGCCCGAGGGCGGCCCGCACGTGGGGCCGGGCGAGCAGGTCGGGCCACACCGACGCCATCTCGCGGACGCTGTAGCGCCCGCCCCGTTGGATCCCGAAGCCCACGTTGGCCCTCCCTCCGGGGAGGGGGAACGACCAGGCGTACCCGGGGAGGAGGTCGGCCTCGAACCACACGTGGAGGGCGGCGGCCCCGGGGCCCACTCCGGTGAAGTACTGGCGGAAGGCGTGCCACTCGCCCCGGTAGCCGGGTTGGCTCGCACCGAGGCACCGTCGCAGCGGCGACCACATGCCGTCGGCCCCGATGGCGTAGCGGGCCGAGATCTCGCCGATGCCGGCCACGTCCAGGCGCACGCGGTCGCCGGCGACCTCGGCACCGGTGACGGCATGGCCGTCGCGCACGTCGACCCCGGCGTCCCGGGCCAGGTCGAGCACGGCGGCGTCCAGGTGGGCCCGGCGGGTGACGGCAGCGAAGGTGCCCTGGCCGGCCGGGAGGGCGAAGCGGACGGCCCGGCCGGTGGGGGAGCGGACCACCGCCTCGGCCACCACCTGCCAGGACGACACCGAGGCCGGCCGGAGCCCGAGCCCCTGCAGCAACCGCAGGGCACCGGTGGTGAGCCCGTCGCCGCAGATCTTGTCCCGGGGGAAGCGGGCCTTGTCCACCAGGACGACGCGGCGGCCGGCCCGGGCCAGGGTGACGGCGGCGGCCGAGCCCGCCGGGCCGCCTCCCACCACCGCCACGTCGGCCAACACCCGGTCGAAGCTACCGGGGTGACCCAGACGCACATCTCTACACCTCGAGACACATCTCGGTGTACGGTGGCGCGGTGACCCGGACGAACCTGGACCTCGATGACGACCTGGTGGCCGAGGCCATGCGCCGCTACGGGCTGGCGACCAAGCGGGCGGCGGTGGACCTGGCCCTTCGGCGCCTCGTCGGCGACGCCTTGTCCCGGGACGAGGCGTTGGCGATGGAAGGGACGGGTTGGGAGGGCGACCTCGACGCAGTGCGGGCCGGCACCGTCCCGGTGCTCGAATGACCCTGGTCGACACCTCGGCCTGGGTCGAGTACCTGCAGGGGTCGGGCAGCGCCACCTCCCTGGCGCTGCGGGGCCTGATCGAGGAGGGGGCGCCCCTCCACACCACCGATGTCATCGCCATGGAGCTGCTGGCCGGGGCGCGGGACGAGCGCCACGTGGCCCGGCTGCGCCGGCTGCTGGCGCACTGCCGGTTCGTGCCGACCGAGGGCCTCCGGGACTTCGAGCAGGCCGCCACGCTGCACCGCCAGTGCCGGCGGGCGGGCGAGACGACCCGGGCGCTGGCCTGCCTCATCTCCGTGGTGGCCATCCGGGGCGGGCTCCCGGTCCTCCACTCCGACCCGGACCTCGAGGCCATCGCCCGCCACAGCGAGCTGCGCACCGTGGGCGACGGGGCCCGCCGGGCCCCCAAGAAGGACAAGAAGAAGAAGCAGAAGGGCGAGCCCGTCCCCGGGTGAGCCCTGCCCAGCTCGGCTCAGATCAGCAGTCCACGCCTTCGGCGGGGCGGTACGTGGCGTAGACCTGGTCGGTGGCGGTCCGCCCGTCGGCGTAGCGCCGGGTGCGCTGGGTGGCCACCCGGGTGCAGTTGCCCGCCTTGGACTCGCTCTGGCCGGTCTGCTCACCGAAGACCCACTGGGTCGAGAACAGGGTCACGGTCAGGCTGGTGTCGGTGTAGCTCGTCCAGATCAGGATCCCGTAGGGAGTGGTGTTCTCGATCTCCAGGTCCGGGTGCGGGAAGCCCATGGTCGCCTCCCGGCCCCGTGGGTAGCGGTCGAAGGGCAGCGAGTGGCTCTGGTACTCACCGAAGTCCAGGCCGGCGAAGAAGGCGGCGTTGAACAAGGTGGTGGCGAACTGGGAGACGCCACCGCCGATGTCGGTGTCGTGCAAGCCCTCGGCGATCACCGGCGCCTCCACGAAGCCCTTCTCGGCGGTGCGGGGGCCCACGTACCCGTTCAGCGAGAACGTCTTGCCCGGGGCCACGATCGCGCCCCTGACCAGGTCGGCGATGCGGTGGATGTTGATCACCCGGCTCTGCCCCGGCTCGTAGTACGTGGTGAACGACCTCACCTGGGGCTGGCCCATCCAGTCGGTGGTGGTGCCCACCGGTTCCTTGATCCCGAGCTTCTGCGCCGCCTCGGTGGTGAAGGACGGCCGCTGCACCTCGAGCGCCACCGATACGTCCCGTCTCCCGGCCAGCACGGCGTCGCGCACCGTGGCGGGCGTGTCGGCGCGACAACAGGTGAACCCGTCGCGGCTCGGCGTGATCTTCACCGAGGCGCCCACCACGTCGAACCGGGCGTCCTCGGCCCGAGCGACCACGTCGGTGAACGCCGCCTGGAGGTCCTTCATCACCCTCGGCCCGTCCACGGTGGCCTCGAGCCCGCCGTCGCCCTTGGCCAGCCTCGACCGCAGCCAGCCCCTCACGGTGGCGACGGGGATGTCGGCGGCCACCGGGGCCGGCCCACCCCGCACCGTCACCCGCAGGGGCGCGGCCGTCTTGGTCGCCAGGTCCGCAGCCAGGGCGCTGGCCTGGTCGTCCGAGACCTGGGGCTTTTGCTCGACCGGCTCGGTGGAGATGGACAACGGGTGGCGGTCCCCGGCGGCGGCGGCCAGGAGCTTGCGGCCGACATCAGCGGGATCGAGGGCGAAACCGCTCACGCCGCCCTTGATGCCGACGGTGCTGGGGGTGCCCACGATGGCCGGTTCCGACGGTTGGCGACCCTCCGGGCCGTCCAGGGCGACCAGGGTGGGCTCGAGCACGTCCCAGCGCACGCGGAAGCGCAGCGGGGCCGTGCGGGGGCTGGCGAACGACGCGATCCAGCTCAGCGGCCGCAGGGGCACGGCCTCGGTGCGACCCACGTCGAGCGCAGCTTCGACGGTGCGGGCCTCGTCGACGTTCAGGCCGACCGCACCCGCCGTGCTGCGGTAGGTGTGGCCGGTGGTGCGGATCTCCACCGGGGTGGCGGCGTAGGCCTTGGCCACCTTGCCCACCACCGCCACCAGGCGGTCCTCGGCCAGGCGGCCCACCGAGCGACCCTCGAGGCGGACGTTGCGGGCCACCCTGCCGCCCGAGGACCCCGTGTCGATCGCCCAGGCGGCCAGCAGCAGGACCACCACCAGGATGGGGATGCCGGCACCGAGGACGGTCCGGGTCTTCGGTCGCCGCACGTCCCCACCATGGCACGTCCACCTGCGCCGATCGGGGCTCCCCGGCCCCCTGTCACCGCACCGTCTTCGGTTTGCCATGATGTGACGCCGCCAGAAGGTTCCGTCTCGAGGAGGACCACATGACCGCGATATGCGAGGGCAGGGTGTGCATCGTCACCGGCGCCGGGCGGGGGATCGGCCGGGAGCACGCCCTGATGCTGGCCGAGCAGGGCGCCAAGGTGGTCGTGAACGACCTCGGCGGCGAGATGGACGGCAGCGGGCGCTCCACCGGCCCGGCCCAGGACGTGGTCGACGACATCGTGGCCGCCGGCGGCGAGGCGGTGGTCAACGGCGACGACATCTCGGACTGGGAGGGCGCCCAGCGCCTGGTCAACCAGGCGGTCGACACCTTCGGTGGTCTGGACGTGGTGGTGAACAACGCCGGGATCCTCCGGGACCGGATGCTCACCAACATGACCGAGGAGGAGTGGGACGCGGTCATCAAGGTCCACCTGAAGGGCACGTTCGGCCCCTCCCGGTGGGCAGCCGCCTACTGGCGGGAGCGCTCGAAGGCGGGGGAGACCAACGACGGCCGGATCATCAACACCAGCTCGCCGTCGGGCATCTACGGCAACGTGGGCCAGACGAACTACGGCGCGGCCAAGGCCGGCATCGCCGCCTTCACCATCATCGCCGCCAAGGAGCTGGGCCGCTACGGGGTCACCGTCAACGCCATCGCCCCGGCCGCCATCACCCGGATGACCGAGAACCTCGGCATGGGCCAGGTCGACGAGGAGACCAGGGAGAAGATGTCACCTCGCTGGATCGCCCCGATCGTCACGTGGCTGGCCTCGCCCGAGTCCAAGGACGTCACCGGCCGGGTGTTCGACGTGTCCGGCCAGGCGCTGTCGGTGTCCGAGGGTTGGCACCGGGGCCCCACCGCCGAGCCCGTCGACGATCCCGCCCAGCTCGGCCCGGTCGTCACCAAGCTCGTGGCCGACGCCCGGCCGAACGCCAACATGTTCGGCCACGACGAGCAGTAGGCCATGCCGATCAACCCCGATGCGGTCGGGTCCACGGGTGAGCCGGGCGAGCACGCGTGGACCTCCAAGGACTGCCTGCTCTACGCCATCGGTGTCGGCGCCGGGGCGGTGGACCCGCTCGACGAGCTGGCCTTCACCACCGAGAACACCGGGAACCACCCCCAGCAGGTCCTGCCGACGATGGCGGTGGTGCTGGCCACCGGTGGGTTCGGTGCCATGGCCAGGATCGGGTCCTTCAACCCGGCCATGCTCGTGCACGGCGAGCAGGCCATCGAGGTCCACGGGCCCATCCCCACCGAGGGGAGGGTCTCCACCGTCGGGGAGATCACCGGGATCTGGGACAAGGGCAAGGGGGCGGTGATCGAGACCCGCTCGGTCTCGACCGACGCGGCCACCGGTGAGCCCCGGTTCACGACCGTCTCCTCGGTGTTCATCCGGGGCGAGGGCGGCTGGGGCGGCGACCGCGGCCCGTCCGGGCCCCGCAACGTGGCCCCTGAGCGCGACCCGGACCACGTGGTCACCTACGCCACCCGGGAGGACCAGGCGCTGCTGTACCGGCTGTCGGGGGACCGCAACCCGCTCCACTCGGACCCTGCCTTCGCCGCCATGGGCGGCTTCCCCAAGCCCATCCTGCACGGCTTGTGCACCTACGGGTTCACCGGGCGTGCACTGCTGCACGCGCTTTGTGGTGGCGACCCCGGCCGGTTCCGGGCGATGGAGGGCCGCTTCTCCTCGCCGGTGTTCCCCGGCGAGGCGCTCACCGTCGACATGTGGGTGACCGGCGACGGTGACGCCGTGTTCCGGACCCGAGGCGGCGACGGACGCGTCGTCCTCGACGCCGGCCGCTGCCGCTTCACCTAGCTCCTCCTCCGCTTCGCTCGTCCGGAGCCGGCTTCGCCGATCCGGCTGTCACCGGGGGTGCTGCTGCGCCTGGCGGCTTCGCCGCGTTGCTTCGCTCCTCCGGAGCCGGCTTCGCCGATCCGGCTGTCACCGGGGGTGCTGCTGCGCTTGGCGGCTGCGCAGCTCGCTTCTCCTAGAAGAGCCGGAGCTCGCGGCTCTCGATGCCCCGTAGCTCGTCGTAGTCCACCTCGATCCAGCGGATCCCGCGGTCGAGGGCCAGCACCCGGGCCTGGGGCCGCACCTGCTGGGCGACGAAGAGCCCCCGGACGGGGCGCAAGCGAGGGTCGCGGTTCAAGAAGTCGAGGTAGCGGCTGAGCTGCTCGACGCCGTCGATGTCTCCGCGCCGCTTGATCTCGACGGCGATGGTGATCCCGTCGGGGCCTTTGCACAGCAGGTCCACCGGGCCGACGTCGGTCGGGTACTCGCGGCGCACCAGGTGCATCCCCTCTTCCAGATGCCCGCAGTTAGCGGCCAGCAGCTCTTGGAGGTGGGCCTCGACGCCGTCCTTCTGGAGGCCGGGGTCGGGCCCCATCTCCCAGGCCGTATCCGAGATCACCTCGGCCAGGGTGATCGTGAGGACCTCCCCCTTCGGGTTGGTCACCGTCCACACGCCGTCGCCCTCCACCAGCCGGTTGGGGGCGTTCATCCAGTTCAGCGGCTTGTAGGCACCGCCGTCGGCATGGACGGCCACGCATCCGTCCGCCTTGACCAGGATCAGGCGGGTGGCGAGGGGCAGGTGGGCGCTCAGGCGGCCGGCGTAGTCCACCGCACAGCGGGCGATCACCAGGCGCATCGCCGGGCGAGGCTAGCGGCGCATCGGCCGGCGACAGCCCTCCCCGCGTCGGCTACGCTCCGTCTCGATCGGGCGGCCCAACCACTCTTCGTGGTGGACCGGCCGCGACACGGGGCTGACGAGGAGTCGGCCGGCGAAAGGTGACGTGATGCAGGTGCTGCGGATGCTGCGCAAGGGTGGAGCGGCTCTCGTCCTGGCCGGGGTGGTCACCCTGCTGGGTGGGTTCCTCGTGGCCGGGGCCAGCGGCGCCGAGGTCACCTACAACGCCGCCTTGAAGCCGGCCCACGTCGGCGCCACCAATCCTGGGTTCGAAGCCGGCCAGTGCCCGGCTGAAGGGTGGGGCTGGCACTTCGTCCTGCCCGGGAACTCCACGACGTTCGTGGCCTTCTCGGCCACGTTCCAGAACGCCGGGACGATCACCACGTTCACCTCGTTCCCGAACGGCAAGCACGCCTACGTCTACACGCCCGGCCCCGACACCCTGCTGAGCGCGGTGGCGCAGGTCTCCGGCCCCGAGCACACGTTCGTCCTCAGCCACGTCTGCACCGGCCCCGCGGCCACCACGACCACCACCGGGTCCACCACCACGTCGACGACCACCGGTTACACCACGACCACCAACGGGTCGACCACCACCTCGACCACCACCGGTTACACCACCACCACCCGCGGCTCGACCACCACCTCGACGACCTCGACCTCGACGACGGCGCCGACCTCGACGACTTCGACCTCGACCTCGACGACGGCGCCGACCTCGACGACTTCGACCTCGACCTCGACGACGG
>JAABUS010003822.1_pt1 | contig 23264 bp, 30 predicted proteins | sample 5560161 | NCBI WGS metagenome assembly JAABUS01 (sample SAMN10711885, study PRJNA513376) | rock metagenome | isolation source: Antarctica rocks | place: Antarctica: Victoria Land, Trio Nunatak nord | collected 2016-01-04
AACCTTCAGCGAAATACAACATCTCACAGTAGAGATCCATCCACCGCATCCGGACGGACCCATCGACATGCTTCGCATCTGAAGAAGAGTGCAAAGACTATGTGCCGACCTACGCACCACAAACCAAGTGTCCCAGCTTTCTCTCCGCTTCATGAAAGATGACATAGTAAAATGGTCTACCAACGGTATCCCTCACCGAACGATGGGAGTACTGCTAGGGGACAAAGATCCAGAGAATTGTGATATTGGTCAGCTCCATGAGCTATTCGTGCGTCTTACAAACATCACTAAAGCTAGGATTGCTCTTTCCCCTTCTTTAAAGGTGCATCAGGCATTAATACGCTGGGGAGAAGATACAGAGGGCTCGATGATGGGACTTTGGAACTTGGACAACAATGTTTGGAAGAGCATCATGAGTTTCTCGAAGAGGACATCACGGATAGCGAGTGGGTCGTGCAGAACGCTACCGGAAGAAAATCCAAGCTTAGATTTCAAGAAACCTACGGAGAAGACCCGACGCTGTCTCTAGGAGAGCGTCGTGCCTTTGTCAAGAAATTGCCTCATATGAACGACCTCGGTGGTTCGACAGAGCCTGAATACTCTGACCGGGACTCGGACTGAGTCCTTGATGTTACATTTCAATCGTTCAGGTTCGGTACTGCAGAATCGAACCAGTAACAACACGAATACCTCAATGTTCTCTGGCGCATCTAGCAAAGAAGCCTCCAATCAGGATTTTGGGGCACAGGGATATATTTCACCTTGCCGAGTCCATTGTTCGAGCTGTTCGAGCAAACATGTCATAGGATACTACTTCGGGAAAATTGGAAACCCAGCAATAAAGGCCCCGGCAATTTCTTTCATACAGCTATTCGTAGTCTCTTGTTGGGTTGTCGAGAAGGGGTCGACTTGATGATTGGTTTACAAAGCATGCCGTAGACCTTCGCAATGTTATCATCGTAGGTTCGCGAAAATGCTTCACTCATGCTTTTACGAGACATGCAGTCCAGTCAGGATAGGTTAAGAGGTTGATATATCTTATCTACCTAGATCGCAGTCCGCTAAGCATCGTCACAGTCTTTGTCAATCACGAGGAAGAGTTCAACATGACAAAAAGCTGCTGATAAGGTACTTGCAGCTCGACTCTGATCAGTGCAAAAGTTTAGAGAATAGAAATGATTGTCGTGGTCGCTGCAATATATTCGAGGCACCTCGAAAGCAGCTGCTTGATTTCAGACCCAGCCTATCCTTTCAAAAGTCGACCTATCTTTTAGTGAAGCAAAATGACCTGCGCTCATCTTTGAACAAGCAAAGAGCATATCCACAAGCGTAAATATCATGGAGACATGACAGTGTGCGCTAGATCTTCATCGTTTCAGGAGTTTGAGAGCGATGAAAACTTTGTTGTTTTCGTTCACGTTTATGCGTAAGCGATCTAAACTGAGGTTCTGACGTGGATACAAGACATAATGTTTTTGAACAAGCAATGCCGATAACGTTGCCATCCAGTGGGTCGATCATGCATGTACTGTAATTCTTCCGAGTATTAGCGCATCTTGGCAAACCATGATGACCTGCCTAAAGGGGAAACCATCTAGACCTCGACTCCTCGAGGCTTAAAGATAATCCTGAAAAATGCGTCACAATGCATACATCAGCTTTGCAGATAAAAGAAAATACGCGGGGTACTGGCCATATCGATCGTCGTACCAAGGTTCTTTAGGAAGGCGATGGACATTATGGGAATTCAGTATATAACCTGACCTGACTCCAGAGCATCGTCTTTCACGTTTCTTCTGCAGGTTAGCTAACGCCAAAAAAACACAATGCGCCTATCAAATACGGTCTTGTCGTCCTTCGTCCTCGCTGCTCTCAGCGCGACGGCGACTGACTCCCCTGACTCTACGCAAACATGTCCAGCTCAAGCCAACTCGATTTTCTCCTGTCCTGCTGCATCATGGCCTCCAGGCCCAGGCATCGGTACTTTACTGATGCCTCAGGAGCCCGATAAAGAGTTGCAGGATATCATGAGCCAAATCGATCCGAAACGTATAGAAGCTATAATAACAAAATTGGTGAGCTTTGGCACAAGGAATACACTGAGCAATCAGACCGATCCGAAGAGGGGTATCGGCGCGTCGAGAGATTGGATTGCGGCCCAAATGAGGGAATTTGCAAAGGCAAGCAAGTAAGTTTGCTGGATTCTGCATTCGTCGACACGGGGACAACGATGTCGCTGACACATTGGAATTGGAAGAGGACAGATGGAAGTGACGGTACCGAGCTATATTCAAGGTGTCGCACGGAGTATACCGTTTCCCGTGAGGATTAGCGACATTGTGGCCACGCTCAAAGGAAGCGTCGATCCAGGAAGAGTCTATGTTGTGTCCGGGCACTATGACAGCAGGGTGACAAATGTGGACAATTATCTAGATGATGCCCCTGGTGCAGATGACGAGTAAGTCTTTGCGGTTCTGCTTCTTGGCAACTCGTTACGACGTTGACGATCGTACAGTGCCTCAGGAGTCGCGGTCTCTATGGAGTTGGCTCGAATCATGGCAACTCACAGGCCAGCTGCAACCGTAGTGTTTGTTGCCGTAGCGGGAGAAGAGCAAGGCTTATACGGCAGTAACTTTCTCGCACAGACGTATAAGAACGCTTCAGTGAACGTGCAGGGGATGTTCACAAACGACATTGTTGGCTCATCCACGGCAGACGATGGCACAAAAGACCCTTATACCCTCCGAATCTTCGCTCAAGGTAATCCCACAACCGATAGTGCGGCCATAGCCCGCACCCGAGCTACCATTGGTGGCGAAAACGATTCTCCTGCTCGTGAACTCGCACGCTTTGTCGTTGAGGTCGGGGAAAACAAGTATACCCAAATGAATCTTCCAGTTATCTACCGTTTGGACCGGTACCTTCGAGGTGGCGACCACATTCCATTCCTTCAACAAGGCTTCACTGCATGCCGATTCACTGAGCCAAATGAGAATTTTGCTCATCAGCACCAAGATGTCCGTGTGGAGAATGGAACGCAATATGGAGATTTAATCGAATTCAATGACTTCGACTACATTACCCGCGTCGGAAAGGTCAATGCAGCTGCCATGTGGAGTCTTGCGAATGCTCCACAGGCTCCACAGGGCGTGACAATCAATGCCACGATACTGAGCAACAAAAGCCAATTCAACTGGAAGCCGAGTAATGAAACACTTTTGGCAGGGTACGAGGTTGTCTGGAGACCAACAGACGCGCCGTTTTGGACACACTACATTCCTGTGGGGAATGTGAACACCGCTACAATCAATCTGTCAAAGGACAACGTCAACTTCGGCGTTCGTGCGGTAGGCAAAAACGGATATAAAAGCCCCGCGACTTTCCCGTTCCCTCTATGAAGTGACAGAGGATATCGAGATATTATGTATACTAAGTGAAAAGTCAACAAAAAGAATATAATACGCGAATTCCAAACACAGATGAAACGTAGAATCGCACAGAAACTAGCTTGGCCGCTCCAAACCAGATCACAGCGGTTCTCACCCTTTCCTCCACTTGGTCCTTTATTAATCGTGACTTGCAGTCCAATGCTCCATCGTAGTAGCCTTTACGCGAGAAACCTCTCCGAGTAATGCATCTGCCCCATGCGGCTTGCAGCTCGCAGCTCTCGACCTAGACGAAGTAGCCAGATCTCGCACGGTTGGTACGGAACACGGAAGAATCTGCCTGAGCAGACAAGGATGGATGCGATCTGAGTTTCTTCGAATCCTGCTTTAGTACAAATTGAAAAGTGAATTCGGGTTGATGCAGCAAGGAGTTAGAAACGAAGCATGTTCATTGGTTTAAGCTGGTAATTTGGCCTGCCTCATAGTTTTGCATATATTCTAGTATTGCCCAGCGATAGACTAAGTATTCTCTTACCGCTGCCTTGGGTGCTGAAGAGTGACACAAATGCTCCTTGTCCGTTACTGTATTGTGTTGACACCGTTGTGCAGTGGAAGTTCGTCTAACTCGGATCGTGCGCTGTCCCATCTTTGTGCGCTCTGGCTTGGCATCACAGCATCCCTGCACATTTTCTCCGCGACGACACTAGTAGTACTAACGGCAAGACCCCTTTTGTGACAGGCCCAAGAAATCTTAACATCAAACCACCGACTTCGTCAACCCTCTGTGATACCCTGCCGACTCTCTGTCTGGCCTCTTCTGTTTTCGGCGTTGTCTACATCGTGTCGTGTGTCGTGTGTCGTGTGTGAGTTCCATCTACTCCTCAAACTCTAGGTGAGCCATGGACAAGCGAGAGTGAAGTTGGCTCATGGCATTGAGACTCGACAATACCTTCTGCCAGGTCGCTCCTGCTGTTACGAATCCTTCACTGACTTCACTGGTGATCTTTTAGAGATCTAGAAACCATTGGAACGCTCCTTCCCAAGCTTCGTAACCAGCGGCAAAATGGGTAAGCCAGCCAGTGCTATCTCCATGATCACCATACACAACCGGTCCTCTTCATTACGCGATTGGATTGCAACATTATATCTACTAGCAAATATCATCACTGGAGAATATGTCACAAACTTTCAAGGTGGTGAAAGTCGACTGTGCGCCAGGCCACCGAGGCAGCGTTTTCAATTTTCTTGGCTCTGAACCCAGCAAGGGAAATCAGCATCCGCCTTGTCTTCCAACACTGCCAAAACTGTCTTCAATATTGAACCTAGCTAACACCTTTCAATTTGATTTAGCCATGAACAACGGTCCTCTGCCACCGGCGCCACTAAGAGCATCTCCTGCCCCACAAGGACCTCCAGTACCAAATGGCAAGCCCACGTCTCCATACAACGAGCAGCGTAATCCGATGAGTCCCAACGCGCAAATTGCCGCTCAGACAGTTAGCTCGAAAGATCCCAAGGCTGCAGCTCAGGCTGCCAGTGACATGAGGAACGTTGTGCGGAGGAAGCTGACTGGCTACGTGGGATTTGCCAATCTACCGAACCAATGGCACCGTAAGAGTGTCCGCAAAGGATTCAACTTCAATGTCATGGTAGTCGGTAAGAATCCACTTATTTGCTCTACAAAGTGGGCTTCTAATTTCTCTAGGTGAATCTGGTCTCGGAAAGTCTACCCTTGTCAACACCCTTTTCAACACGTCTCTCTACCCACCGAAAGAGCGAAGAGGACCCAGCCTGGAAATTGTCCCAAAAACCGTATCTATACAATCAATCAGCGCAGACATTGAGGAGAATGGCGTCCGTTTACGTCTCACTGTGGTTGACACACCAGGCTTTGGTGATTTCGTCAACAATGACGATTCATGGCGACCCATTGTTGAGAATATCGAGCAACGATTTGATGCCTACCTCGATGCTGAGAATAAGGTCAACCGGATGAACATTGTCGATAACCGTGTCCATGCATGTGTATACTTCATTCAACCGACCGGACACTCGTTGAAACCGCTTGACATTGAGGTGATGCGCCGGCTGCATACCAAGGTCAACTTGATCCCGGTCATCGCCAAAGCAGATACCTTGACGGATGAAGAGATTGCGTCGTTCAAAGCTAGGGTAAGACACTGTGTATTGGCTTTCTTGACTGCTTTGGCTAAATATAGCTCAGATTTTGACGGACATCCACCATCACTCGATCCAGATTTTCGAAGGACCACGCTACGAGTTGGACGATGATGAGACTATTGCAGAGAATCAGGAAATTATGTCCAAGGTTCCTTTCGCCGTTGTAGGTGCCAACAGCGAGGTCACTAGCCCCGAAGGTCGCAAAGTCCGTGGACGTCGCTATCCTTGGGGTGTGATTGAGGTCGACAACGAAGAGCACTGCGATTTTGTGAAGCTACGACAAATGCTTATTCGCACACATATGGAGGAACTCAAGGAGCATACTAACAATGCTCTGTACGAAAATTACCGCTCCGAGAAGCTCACGGGAATGGGAGTGGCTCAAGATCCCAGTGTCTTCAAGGAAATCAATCCCGCAGTGAAACAGGAAGAAGAGCGAACCCTGCACGAACAGAAGCTACAAAAGATGGAGTCGGAGATGAAGATGGTCTTCCAACAGAAAGTAGCGGAAAAGGAAAGCAAACTCAAGCAGAGCGAAGAGGAACTGTATGCCCGACATCGCGAGATGAAGGATCAGCTCGAGAGGCAACGCAACGAACTAGAAGAGAAGAAACAGCGTGTCGAGAGCGGAAGACCACTGGAGGGTACATCAAAGAAGAAGGGGTTCTCGCTTCGCTAAACGGCCTAGCTGTAAGCCATGTGTGACGCTTGCGCCGCACGTGGGCTGAAGACACCTGCTTCCTACACGAGCGAGACTCAAAGAATCCCCATTTTGTCCCTTCTAGCGAATTCGATATCCCCCTGCTCTTTGTCTTTTTTCTTTACGAGATCTCGCGGATTAGACACCGTCAAGGGATGTAATGTTCGAAGAAAGGCGAGGGAAAAGTGGGAATTTGTGCTTCCGAAATTGTATTTCTTAAACCAGGTTTTTCCCTTAAAGCAAGAATTCTTCTATGGCGTGTTAGCAAAGTTGTGCTTTCCACCATTGTGTATATGTGATAGGCGTTAGTTCTGGCTTTTAGTGGATGCTGAAATATTTTGTTCGCTGATGAGGTGGATGTGTGTTTCTCTCATCTCTCTCACGCTCCCAACGCCTCCCTTCCCCTTCCCCTTCTCCCATAATCCCCCACCATTTATCTCCCTCCCTGCACCCCACTTGTCGCTCTCTCCCTTCCCCGGGAATCCCTTGTTCATAGAACACAACCACGTTAAATATGATGATCCGAACCCCTCCCTCCACGCCCCGGCCGCCCTGCTTTTTATCGCATGCGCGATTTATCGAGTGGATTGGGTATGGGTATGGGTATAAGAGGGGGGAGGTGAGGAGGGGATGGTATGGTATGGGAAGCCGGGGTTCCTGTCTATATTCGAGCTTTGGGAAGCTTGAGGGATACATGGCCAGTATATAAAAACGTTGGAAATCAGAAGCTAGCACTGAGATCTTCCGTCCCTGATAGACGTTCTAGATAACACATTTGCTCTGAAGCCTATCTAATGAAAAAAACAAAGAAATAAATAATGCTGCTGCGGAGATCCTGTTTTAGCAGGTCTCCTGAGGTGAAGAGAAGGAGAAGAGTAATACCAACGAGTACAAAAACATTTGCCTCTTCTTCCTGCCTTTCTTTCAAGGCATCTCCAAGTGTCGTCTTGCTCACTTCTTCGGATACTTATTCCTGAACAAGTACATACTCAGATAGTAGTCTCCAACCGCAAACACCCCCACGGCTCCAGCCCACAGTCCGGCAACCTTCCAGCTCAGATCCCCGGCGCTGTACTTCTTGTAAACACCCATGCCCAATACCGCGCACATCGCCGTAATCACCACCGCATTGCCGACCACCACTGGGTTATCGCGGTTCGCGCTGATGTTGTCGCGGGTGTGGATGGCGCTCTCTTTCGCCTGCTCGGATTTCTTCGCCGCGGCGCGTTTGGCCTTGTCGTAGTTTTCGGAGGGGTGGTTGTAGATGTCTGACGCCTTGTCTGCGGCTTCGTGGGTGAGATCGGAGGCGCGCTGGCTGGCGTTCGAGGCTACCTCGCGCGTTTCTTTGGAGAGCTTGGAGGCCTTTTTGGAGGCTTCTTCGGAGTACTCTGAGGCTTTGTTAGAAGCTTCTTTGGAGAAGTCGGAGGCCTTGTTGGAGGCTTCTTCGGAATAGTCGGAGGCTTTGTTTCGAGCTTCTCGCGAGTATTCAGAAGTTTTGTTCTGCGCTTCTCGCGAATATTCGGAGGCTTTGTCTGAGGTTTTCTTTGCGGCGGCGCGGGTGCGTTCTTCGGCTTCGCGGGCTTCGCGATCGGCTTGTGTTCGGGTCTTAGTGGCTTGTTCACTGTAGTCGGAGGAAACGGAGGAGATGTGCGGCGAGTCAACGTCAACTAGGGACGCGGCAGAGGCTTCTGTATCTTCGACTTGGGGTAGAGGTGGTGCACGTCTGCAGGAGGAGTTTAGTCGATCATTTGCTACAACCGTACTAATGGAGAGTATAGCAGCATGTAGAACCAGCTTCAAAGGTAACTCCAGGATTTTGAGGGAGGAGGATTTACTTACGCCTACAGTAGATTAGCACGGGCCATACTTATTTCCGTAGAAACGGCGAAATCATGTACAGACTACTTACTTCTTCAGATGACTGCTTTGGGCCTTTCGCAGCAGCTTGAGCGTAAGACATCTTCGCGGTACTTTAGCTACGAAATGAAACTGCTGTTGATAGGGTCAGCAGTAGTTTTTGAAGTTGGACAACTGATGGTGAAGGCGATATGTACTCTGATGGTAAAGGAGAGAGAGCCAATTGAGAGGTGGTTCGGCGGTAGCTTGGTTAAATCTCGTGGGCCAAGGGAGCAAAGTCGGTCTCGTGAGGTTATCCAGGTTTGAGGCATGTGAGTCTTAGCTCCGACTCCCACTGGCTTCCTACGTCATCCGACCAAAGCCGTAATTACCCGACATGTTTAAAAAGCCGGAGGTTCTTCTGTATATCGAAAAAGCATATGAACTATCAAAGGTCAGAGATAACGTTTTCGCGGAAAACCTTTCATTCACATATGATTTCAATCTCGAGTCGTTCAGAGTCAAATTTGTCCGAGTAATGTCATCCCTATCCATTGTGCAACTTTTTCTGGGGTTTCAGCTATGGCACCTAGTTGGAAGACGAGAGGAAGCCGGCTCCTTGGTGCAGCAAGATACATTTATTATGACCTGAGATACCAAGATTTTCCCTAGCCCCGACTCCTCGCTCAAATGCATGGCCAATCCTATCACTATCGTAGCTTTTTGTACACACTGCCCCTTGCTTCAGTCAGACTTACATATACGTATGGTGTATTTCAGCCCAGGTCTCCCGAAATCTACCGTAGATAATAGATCACCAACCAGCAAAACGCAAAAAATAATATTGCTCCTCCCCAAAAGATCCACTTGTCCTGTTTGGCTCTCCTCTCCACCATCCGAATTGTGTCTCCGCTCACTCCCAAGGTATTTGCAACGCTATACAGCTTCCTCTGTGTGCCTTTCAGTATCTCTCTTTGATGCCCCAGGTCACCAAGCACAGCCCTCCCACGTTCAAGGTATTCGTCCAACTGATTATTTGTAGAGGACATGAAGGACTGCTCACGTAGCGCATGTGTTTCGCGATTGTAGTCGGCAGGAGAGGCGCCGAAGGAAAGGGAGGTAGGTTTCGAAGAGGGCGCAAAGGGGGAGTTGGCGGAGAGAGCAGATTGAGCGTAGGGATTTTCAGGTGTAGAGGTGTGGTGAGGGCGGCGCCCTAGAAGTTCTGTGCGGTTTTGCGTGGTTTGCTGAGACACAAAACATTTAGTACCGATGATACCCAGGTAACGAAGTTACTCACGGCATCTTCTCGATCCTTCTTCAGGCGGTCAAAAGATTGCCGGTAGTCTAAGAGTTCGGCGCGAAACGTTTTTATACGTTCACGAGCTTTTTCTTGTTTGGCTGGGATGAGCTCTTTCTTTGCCGTTTCCGAGTAGTCGTCTATGGTTCGGGAGAAAGAGGTGAGAGAGGCGGAGATTTGGCCTGTGATGGCCCATCAGAATCGCAATACTATGTATTCGTGGAGCACTGGAATCATCGACCTTGCAAGGCAGGCGACGATGTCGCAGGAGCTTCGGCGAAGGCATCTAAATCGCGTCGTACAGAGGATGATTGCTTAAGAGCAGAATTGAAGAGAGTATTCTGCATGGGTCAGCAGAACCACTACAGACAGTTCAAGAGACATACTAACCATTACGGAGAAGAACAAGAGGAAGCTGAGGCGGTTGGAGAAATGGAGGTTGCCTTTGATAGCCCTAAGAAAATGCTGTTGCTATACGTGGCTAGACCGACCGTTTATTACCGGAGACCCTGGAGATCACCGCATGCGGCGAGCGAGAGACTCCGACGCTCATTATGAAGCTGACGACGCTCAACGCTGCGCTGAGGACTTGTGATACCCAATTACTTCGAATGGGAAATACGAAATGCTGTCACCGCTGATAAAGGAGAGCACAGGTGCACGACTCTTAAGATGCTTTGACTTGACCAGGTATTCTGCGTTTCGATGAACCACCGATTATTCTCCGCAGGCGTTACCGGCCGTACTGAGTCGCCTCCTTGAAACTTATCTCTCACTGCTTATTGCCTGGAAGTGGGTTATAAATAAAGTCTTCTCTCAGCTGTCCGCCACATTTCGAATCCTCCGTTTCAAAGTGTGGGGAAGAACCTTGGCAGCTGAGTGCCTTGGAACCAAGGTTGACTGACCCATTCGTTCATGACGACAACCTTGATTTCTCAATTCCTTTGTTGACCATTTTTGACTCGTCATTGTTATGACTTGTCACAAAGGGCATTCATGGACTGCTCTCATTACTTCCAATAACACCTAATCAACAGTTGCGCGAAGGTGCTCAACATCCTACACCTTCAGGTTACGATATACATCACTGCGCCTGTACTACCTCGGCATCTCTGAACATGCATCCTTCATTATCAACATCCTACCTTCTCCCGGCCATCCTACTTAATCCTGTCCTCTTCCTCCACAGCCTCAACACCATCCTCTCCAGGGTGCTACCTCCTACAGTGGTCGCCTCCCCGATACAGCCACCTCCATACTCAAAACTTGGTCCCTCCGCAAACCATCCACATCTCGATATCCATGCTTCAGAAACACTATGTTGGTGCTACACAGTCCTGATTATGATTGTGCAAATGATTGTCTTCGGGAGGATCAACAATTTAAGGGAGAAGAGGAGGGAAAGTAAAAGAACGAAGGAGACGCGCCTAATACCTATGAGGCAAAGCATGAGCAAGGAAGGAAAGAAAATGAACGGACATGCACATTATCCAAATGGTGTAAGCGCCTCGCCAAATGGCAGAGAAGCCCACGAGAATGACAACATCCAGCCGCAACCTCAAGATAAGGATTATCCGTCCAGTGAAACAGATAGTGAGTATGCGGGGACGGACAGAACCACCGACTCGGAGATCATTCTCTAAGTCCAGGGCATCGTCCACTTTGGATTGGTCTTCCGGCGTTTGAGCATACAGGCATACAGGCATAAAGGCATATAGAAAGGCGTCAAGGAGATTTCACAAGGCTTCCACAATGCAGGAACCCAACATCACTAGTTCAAATTTGCTTGTGTATTCAGCCTATTCGAGGCTTGCAGAAATACCCCTCGGAATTAGAAAAGAGCAGACGGCTCTCACGATGTAGGAGCCAAGCAAGCATGTTTTTGCAGGCAGTCAGTTCGTACTATGCTTTGAGGGATACCCTCTTTGAAGTAGAGTAAGCATGGGCCGTTCTCACACAACCTACTAACCGAGTATCTCGCCAGTGACCTTTCTTGCTCCTTTAACATTGCTCCTGGGGCTCTCAGTCTCGCAATGCGAGGAGTAAGTGAATCTGCACTTAAACATAAAAACCCCGGCAGCTTTACCATGCTCGTCTCCACTACGCTCGCGTGCATTGTCAACAATCCTTTCAATTCTCCGCCCACCAATGCTACCAGTAGGTTGGGAAGCACCTGCTGAGTAGCCCCCAGCGGCCTCCTTTCCGTGTTTCGAATTTGAGCATTCCTCTTCGTTCCCTCTACTGTCAACGAAATCATCACAAGCCCGTAAGGACGTCCAAGAGCCGTGCGAACCATGCCATCATCTCCATACCACTTCTCGTGGCTGACACCAACGCAATGGATGGCAGCATAGTTGGAAATACCCAATGTGTGGTTCGCGATGTAAACCAAGACCTTATACAAATAATCACAGAGAAGAGAAGCGTTGATACATCTATATAAAATCGTACTTGTACATCCTAGAACATGACAGTTTCAGGTATCTTCTAGATGACGCCCCTGGTGTAAATGCCGCTAAACTCCTTTTCCGGCACGCTGGTGTTGTACATTGCTTTTCCTGCCTAGGAATTTCACAAGGCCAGTGTTTCCACTCTTCCCAACCTTCGGTTGTGGCGATGGATGTGCACTAATTTCTCCCCACCCTCAGTTATTACCATATTATGCTCCTGAGCTGTTCTTATTTCTCGGTACGAGCCTCGGTAGCGTCGTAAGCTGCTTTCGGCACCATGGCGTCACTCTCGCTCTGTGGCCCGTGGTCCCTTGCCACCTGTTCTGTCGCGGCCTTCGCTCGTTCTGTCCTCCCTGCATCGTCGTGGGGATTTTCCGCTTCCACTTTCGACGCCCGTGAGGAAGGTTTTGTTGGTGGTAGTGCTGACGTCGCTGCTGCGTCGGCCGTAGGCGATGCCTCCGCGGAAGGAACTTCGCCCTCGGTGCCCACCTCTCCGTCCTCATCATCGCTCGCTAGTTCATCCCCGTAGACATCTGGATGTTCCCTGAAACAGCCCTGCATTGTCTTGAAATGTTCGATACAATCCATGCCCTTGGGCTCATCCTTTGAAAATACAAAACAGCTAAACGCGGCCCGGAATTGCTCTCCGCAGGGGCCATGGGCCATGCCGCCGAGACAGGGGCAGTCCCAGTTTATTTCGCCGGTTTCTTCGTTGAAAGCGCCTTCTTGGGAGGCTTCTTCTTCGGTTTCTTCCAGTTGTCCGGGGTCGACGGCGGCGGTTGTGGTTTGGGCGGATGAAGGGGAGTCGATGGGGGAATTGGAGGGTGAAGGTTTAAATTGACGGGAGGCGGATATGGATTCGAGGGTTGGGAGAGCGGAGTCGTCAGCTTGGGCGGAGGGGGGCGGTATTGAGTCTGTAGGTTGTAAGTATAGATAGTTTAAAGGGAAATCGCACTTATTTACAGGCAGGTTCATCAGCAAAGACATTGCTGGTATTGTAGTAATAAAGGCCTCCAATCGCTAGACCCCATCGTACAGCATTGTTTTTCCAGCTTCGGGACCTCTGAGCTGGTGGCGCTGTGGAAAGAAAACGCTGGGTGCGGGCTGCGCGGAATGTTGGTAATGACTGGCGGGCAAATGTCCTTGACGCTGATCTGATCATGGCGGACGATTATGAAGAAATGAGGAGGAAAATGAAAGCTGATGTACATTCGCTGCATGAAGCGTTATGAGGTAGCTTCAAACTTTTGGATGAGCGAGGTTTGTCAGCGTAATTTTGGCGTAATTTTCGGTTCGTGACGTCGGCGCTTCGTGTCTCCTCCCATGCTACAGAGGTATTAAGGTATATCGTCGATTCATACAATTGGTGTTTCGCTAGTAAATTCAGGTGCTAACAATCGTTTCTCCGTTTACTGATCTAATGTTCTATCTAAGTCGGGTCTCAACTGTAGACCGAAATCGTGGACAATCTATGATGCATGAACAACGCTCTTCTAAACTCCAGCCCGACCTTTCTATAATTCTATCCAAATTCTACCTCCACAACTGACCTTATCACTAGGCTCTTCTGGGGCTAAGAAAAATTATGCTTAGTAGTATATGAAAAGAATGGCTTCTAGCCATGAACTTTAGGCAAAAGAGTTACTACCATGTATTGAAGGTTTGAGATCTGCTGCACGAAGTTGCTGAGATGATCTAGAGATCCAGAGATGCTCGGGAGGATTGTCCTGCCTCCATTGATGATTCTCTTCCCCTTATTGTCTTGATTTCGAGATTCGCAAGGCCGGCTGAAGGACGAATGAGCATATTGACAACTTGCAGACCGGGTGGATACTTGTATTTTGAGGCTTCCTCGATACCCTCTAATTTCGATTGGTCAGACAACAGATCCTTAGAAAAAGACGTTAGGAGCTAACCAACTTACTATGTTCAATATAGCCAAATTCCACGACTGCAGGCACCCAGACTGTAACGGCGATGATTTGGCCGAGAGTCCATATTTGAGAGACCAGGTTGTTACCGTAGAAGAGACGGTACAGGTAGATGTGATATCCAAAGCATGTCGTCCAGAGGAGAAGGAGGAGACCATTGCTCAAGGCCGAAATATTTTTCGAAGAGATCCTATTTCGTGTAATCTTGAGTGGCAATTTCTTGCATGCTTTGAGCGCTCGGCACAGGTGTGAACCCTTTGGCTGGTGATCTGATATGTGCTTGGCGATGCACCAGAGGCCGCACACGATGCAACATGAGTATATTGCAGAAACCAAATAAAGGTTGATTTTGATCGGGTTGATAGCTCCCTGCAGGATTGAGGAATTTGACCCGCAAATTAGATCACCAAGCTCGAGCAAGTACTGGCCATTACCGTCATACATAGACCCTTCTGCGAATTTTGTCGCTAGAGATCCAGTCGACAGAGCAACCGTGACTACTGACAAAGTAATAATGTACCAAGATAGCCGGCCATAGCGCGAGATAAAAGTGAGTGTTAATACAATTGGGACAAATCCGTTCATAGACAAAGGAATCAACAACATCAGGTCAAAACGTGGAAGTGCCCGGTGGTTCATTGCCGCAAGGACTGCAGTTTGTCTTCCAAATGCCCGAGCAGCGATCTCGATCGCAGAGATGAAAAACACTGGTTTTTGTGAAATTCAACGAGGGCGGTGGCTAGAGCATGAGAGTGATATCTTTCCCTTTCTCCTTATTTGATGACCAAAATTCGAGTCCAGCCAAAGTAAGACAAGCAATGAGGGCGATACTTATTTGCAGAAGCAATGATATGAAGACCTGGTTAATGTCAAAGGATAGCATATGGATACCTAGTAGAAAACTGAAAACTACCTACCCCTATGCCTCCAAGGTCAGGATTGGACGTTCTAGACGAGCAGATTGCGTCTATGCAAGCCTGCAACGAATGCGTTGGATTCGGTGCAGCCATGGGGTCTAGCCTGGAATAGGGGAACAGCTCTTGCTCGGCACGAGCGGAGGCGAAAGATGTAATGCCCGTATAAGTGTCCGACATTATCCGATTGTAGAGAGCACTCAGACCTGAGGCGACCGTATATCGGGCAATTCTTGCATAGTCAGCATCACTATGGTTGAGCCCAAGCAAGAAAAAAGGTTCCAGGAGCGCGTTGACTTGATCCTCAATATTCATATCACCTAGCTGATCGCCAGTCTTATATGGCATCACAGTCAATGATGCCCACAAGCCACAAGTGACAAGGTTGTTTGGCATGGTGGGATCCAGCACGCTGCCTGAGTCATTGCACACCGAGGTGCAACTATCAGCATGGAGACTTTTGTCCCAGTCTTCATGTGACCCATCCGACCATTTGCTTTTCTCTTGGCAAGGAGGAATAGCAGGCGTCGTATCGCCTGTAAAATTCAACCAAATTTGAAGCGACGAATTCGTTATCCAATCATCGCGTACCCTCAAGAGTTTCTTATATGATTGATCAGAGATGCCATGCGCAATGAGTCGTGGAATCAAAACCGATAAGCCGTCAATGACAAGTATCACTGAGGCGCGGTTGCGGCTGTAGGATCCCCAAAGTTCATCCGTGCACCCCTTATACCCTCTTGCCGCTGAAAGTCGCCGCTGGATATGTACACCTCATTGGACAGACAAAGCCTGACAAACTGTGATGCTGAATGCGGTAGCTTGGAAAAAAACCCCATCAACGCAAGACCCTGGATCGTGAACCACTGCCTAATTTAGACGTCGTCTCATCTACTTCAAACCCTGAACAGGTTTCATTCTGCAGCAGACGTAACGTACGCAAAAAGCTTTTTTCTCTCAGGGAGCAAATATTCCACTTGAATACTACTAAATAGCAACATAGATATCCTTGATCACGAACTACTATGAAAGAAAAATTAAAATTAAAGAACACAACAGCTTGCTGTTACTGAGAACACTTGAATAATGTTGATATTTTGGACATATCAGCTTCGTGATGGTCGCGAATTATGAAGATGATCTGTAAGAACGTGAAGGTCTGTGCGCGTTCTCCATTTCTTGCTTGTTGTTTAACTATCTTTGTGAACTTGTCAGCATTTGGCCTTCCTCTGCTTAGCATTGATACTAGAAACTTCCCGAGTACGATATCATCTCCGTCTTAAGGTATCTACGTATCAAACAATTCAAAGCCCACTCTTCTGATGCCCCACTCGCCAGATGCTTCTCCCCGGCAGCTCACTCATCCCCGGAATTATCAGCAGTGTCCGGTCCGCCAAAATCCAAGCACAACCTTGCGGTGTGGATCTGACGCTCAAACGCGTCAAGACATGGACTTCTCCGGGCAGCGTCGACTTTGATAACAGTCTGCGCCTGAACGCGTCTACCGTGGAAATCCCATTCTCTAGCCATCATGAGCGGTTTCGAAACCTGTCAGCGCAATTCCATCAAGCCATTTCCAAAGACCCTGCAATGTTTGAGAAGCACAAGCAGAGGAGCCACGAGTCAGTCATGCTTGAATCAGGAGCCTACCTTGTGGAGTTTAATGAGACGGTTGATGTGCCTTTGGACTTGATGGGGCAGATGTTTGTGCGTAGTTCGTTGTTTCGTTCGGGGGCATTGCTGAGCGCAGGTGTGATGGATAGTGGGTACAAAGGGGCGGTAGGCGCTATGCTGCAGGTGGCAAATCCGCATGATTTGCTTCTTTTTCGGGATGCTCGTTTGACGCAGATGGTCTTTCATCAACTGAGTGAGCCTGTGAAGGGGTATAGGGAGATGTATAAAGGGTCGAGGTCAGTGTGAGAGCTGAGTCGATGTGTCAGTTCTGAGCCGTTGCTTGCAGCGATCAGGAGTCACAGGGTGCATCGTCAGCGTCTGTAATAGATAAGTTGTCGACACTGTACTGGATTTGCAGGCCATTTGCCAGGAATGTGCAAACAGTAACAATTTCACATCGTTTCGCGGATCATTGATCAAATAAAAGGCCAAATACGTCCCGAATCTCAGAGACTAACCTTTTCCTAGCTATGAGTAGTACATCTGCGAGACGTTCACTAATACAGTCGTGTGTGTACTACCAAGCTAGATGTTCGATATGATGTGAAGGTGTTCAGGTTTCATACCTTCTTTCATTAAGGCTTAGCCATGTGTCTGACCTTCGGGTCCGCAAAGTCATACTTCTTCTCTGTAGCCAGTCCTTTGTTTCATCTAGCACCAATCCCAGGGTACAATGAACATCGTACACAACGCTTGAAGAATTCTGCAGCTGTGTTTGAGTGGATTCATCCATGTTTACCAGTTCATTGCGGACGACACCTGGGCAGCCCGTGGTAAGCCACTGGTAAGGCAGGTGCTTAGCGTGCAATCTTCCTAATCTACCCACGTATAATTTTGCACCGTTCAGTCTCTCAAGTGCTCAAACCATGTTATCATCGTGTTGTTCCAGAAAACAGATTCGGCAGCCGAAGAATGTGATACGGTAACCTTGCCGGTTGGTGACCTTCTTCCACAAGAAAAGTTTGGCGCTGTCGCTGCCTTTCCACTGGGACTAGATTCAACGCCCAAAGCCATCTACGTGACCGATTGTAAAATATCAAACTTGCCCGTTCCTGCAAGGTTAGAGCTTAAGTGGAGCTCTTCGTGTTCTTGTTGAGAGGGTAAATTGTACTGCACAACATCCTGGTCTCCGCTTTTCAAGGCAGGTAAACAGCTATAATGGCAGCGTAGTACTGCACGTAATCAATACCAGGGAAGCATTATCAGTGAAACATCTTAAAGCCGATCAGTGATATTCTAGGGCGCTACCAGTCTGATTAATCGGCTTCTTAAATCTCCCGAGACTTCAAACTCTAACTTGCTCAGCAGTATCACTAAAGCAAAAGCTGAAATATATACTAGATGAAGAGACAATGCGATGCCTGGAGCAGAACATGTAGCATGAATATAACATCAAGCTAGCTTTAGACTTTCACCAGAGCGAGAAAGGAATCATACCAGTAGAAGAAACCCAGTTTCATAAGAAAACCACAAGAGACACGCACTAACTACATAGACACTAAATCCTCGCTCATTGTCGATACGATGACACAAGAAAGAAATAACTCATGACAATGCAGCTCGTGTAGAAACAGACCGACTAGATTGCAAGAGTTCATTGAAGCCAAACATGGAAGAGTGGAGAATGCCGTTGACGCGGATCGCTAATACGAAGACGGGGAATCTCTATCGAGCAAAGGGTCCATGTGAGAGAGGACCTAAGAGTACTACGAGTAAAAGAGCCTATGTGAGTCCACTTTGTACACGACAGATAATTACAGATGGACCAAGGGAAGAGAGAGGGTCGACACAATAAGAGGGAAGCCAACACGCGGCAAAATTTTAACGAGACTCTATTCAGTTCAGGCGCGCTTGGTTCTAGTGAAACTCCATGCTGTCACGTGCGCACCATCACTCCTTGACAGCCAGCCTATACTCTCTATGTTGTGAATCGATAGAGATGCTTCCTCAGAGAGATTTAATCACATGCAGAAAGAGGATCCCCGCCAGAACTTCCTCATCTATTGTAAATCATCTAAGCTACCTATTAAACGCCGATGGCCTCAGAAGTAAATCCTCAGAAGTCCGAGGTATGGAATCCAGCTCGTTTTACACTCAGTCGCGCTTCAACAACCTACGAAGTACCGTTTGCTGTAATCATCCTCAATCAGCCGATAGAAGACGAATCTCTACTGGTGGACATATGCAGTAGAGGTAAGGTCCAAGCGAAGATAGCCCAAACTAGTCTCTGTTGACTGATATGAATGGTAGCTGCAATGGTGTATTGTGCTGATGGAGGAGCAAATCGTCTATACGACCTCGGACTTGAAAGGGAAGAAGAGAAGCTCTGTGTTCGCAAATAATTGGAAACTTGCGATCTGCTCAAGCTAACTTCCTTAAGCGACCTGCTGCTATCTGCGGAGACTTGGACTCAGTGCGCCCTGATGTTCTCAGCCATTACAGACAACGAGGTGCCCGAATCTTGAAAAACGCAGATCAGTATTCAACAGATTTCCTGAAGTGCTTGAGTTTTGTAGCAGAAAAAGTACGAAGTCAGGCCACAAAAGATTCTCCGAAGTTCCAGCGCCATGATGTCGCCATCTTTGGCGGCCTAGGCGGTCGAGCGGATCAAGCCTTTTCTAATCTGAATCTTCTGTATGCAAATCAAGGCGATCGACATCCCAGTCGATTTCCGTCCTTGGTTATCCGCGACTTGTATCTGATCACGCCAGAAAGCATTATCTTTTGCTTGCGCGAGGGTGAAAGCGAAATTACGACCCCAGTGGCTCCTGGAGCCCTTGGTGAGAGTGTTGGTATCATTCCACTTGGAACACCTGCAACGATAACAACCGAGGGTCTTGAATGGGATGTGAAAAACTGGCCTACCGTTTTCGGCGGGCAAGTCAGTACTAGCAACCACATCAAGAGCGCTTCCGTAACGGTGAAATCAACGGCAAGGGTACTGTTCACCGTTGAGATTTCGAAGGAGCCTTATACAGGAGATAAAGACGATTAACTGAGGGAAAGAGAAAGCACTTAGATAGGGACTGAAGAAATACTGCAGAAGAGTTAGACTTTCGAGATGAGTGGCCGGTCTGCACCAAGCGTGGGCCAAAAGAACAGCTTTTCAGCTGTCGACCGCGATCAGATAAAAGCCACCTATATGGGTTGAAAAGAGCATAGAGTTGTGTATGGCAGTCTGCGCTTTCGAGCTCTACGGATGAGTTGGTAATCCGAATACTCACAAAAGCCAAACAGAGGTTAGAAGACGCACGAAAGCATTCATTCAGGCGACACGGTCACACAACACGCATGCCTACAATAGTACCTCCCTCTGGGCTTGCTGACGATTGATCGCTTTCCCCGAAATGTTCTAAACACGTTCTTCTCCTCCTTCCAGTATCCCCCCATTTCCCTGCCCATTCACCTTTCCTTCCCCCATTTTCCTATCTCTTCCTTCCTACTCGATCTCTCTCCTCCTCGCCCTTCCTTGTATGCCCTTGTCTTTAACTCCGCAATGAGAAAACCTTTGCTTTGATCCGCAAATCACAGAACCCCCCCCCCCAACCCTCACCCCAACATCGCTAAAACCACTCTTTCCATCCCCTATCCCAAAAACCCCAGCAAAATTCGCTGTTACATACATACGAACAACTTGCGAAATAGATTTACTATCCAACCCCACCCCCACCCCCACCCCCACACCATCCCTATTCAAAATCCCCATATCAAGCGCACACACACATATCTCTCTCTCCCGCGAACTCACGTACAACACTCCCCCGAGCCAAAATTCTAGCGCTCAACCAGCATATATAATTCGCATGTGGGCTCAGAGACCTTTCTCTCTCTCCACAAAAAAAAAAAAAAATTAACGACAAGAACACCCACCACAGCCCGTTCTAGGCATAGGAGTGTGCTTTTGTGCATCTCGCCGTGCGAAGAAAACGCGGGGATCGTCAATTGTTTCTTCGTTTCCGCGCCCGAATTATCTCATGCGGGGGTTGGAAAACCGTACTTTTGAACGTTGACGAGAGAGAGAGAGGGGGGTCTTTCCTTTGGGGGTTTAGTTTACAGCATATGTATCATAACCATTCACCAATCACCATATTGGTGAATCGCGCGGTTTGATTCGAGAGGCTGTAGGTCTGGCAGGATTCAAGCATGGGGGGGGATACGAGGATAGAAAATGGGGGAGAGAAGGTGTTGGAGCAGTTACTGGAATGACTAAAGCGCTATGAGATAGAAGGTCAAAACAGATAAACAACTCGACAGATGGGAACGCCGGCGTCCCATAAAAGTGAGATTGAGCAACGCTAAATTCCGAACCTATCCCATCCTCCCGGTCATCCTGGCGTCGACATTCTCCCCATTACGACAGTCTCCCTCACCACTCACTGACCACCAAAACCACACACTACCCACTATTAACTTGCTACGCGGCTACCCACCAACTGCCTCGAGCTCCCTGCATTACTTTCTCGCCGACGGCGCTGCAACATCACTCCCCCCTGTCGAGTTAGTGGGCAAGGTGCCATTGAGGACCTGTGGCGCCGTATATCCCACCGGCGGCGCCTGACCTGCCTGCAGCCCACCCTCCTTGCCGGCCGTGGCATCCGGATGGGTTTGGGCATCGGATTTCTGGGGCAGCTGGGACTTGTCAGGGGAGTAGGAGGCGAGGTGGGAGATGAGGGCGATTTTCAGAGAGGGGAGGTCGGTGGTGGGGATGGTATCGTAGCTTCCCTCGCCAACTTTCTGTACGACCCAGTGGAGCTGGTCTGCCAGTTTCGGGACGACGGCTTGGGGGTGCAGAGGCGTACTTTCTTGGATCAGGGATTCGGTGAGGGGAACGCTGATATTGAGTAGTTTGTTTGGCGAGGATATGGGCATCTGCGAACCTGAGAAGATGGCCGCGGTACCCGCAAGCTTGGAAACGTCTGCGTAGTTGTCTGGGGAGGACTTGTCGTAGGGGCCGATGTAGATGAGGATTTGATGGGGCCCGGAGAGCTCGGACATATCACACTGGACGTTGGCTGACCATTCGAGGCGCGCGGTTGGAGTTTGCGGAGCACCGGAATCGACGCCCTGGAATGAGTGGCTGTTTATATCTGGGCCGTACAGCTCGTTCACTTTCTGCGTGGCCTGGGTTTGTAGACTTGCCGAGGATCCACTGCTTGGCTGGACCTCTGGGTACGCATAGCCATACGTAAAGATACTCTCCGCGGTACTGACATCATTAGACGTCCACTCTTTCGCATCCGGGTGCCGGAAGGGATACAAAGGTGTACTGATATCATCTGGCCCTGGGCCCCCAAGCGCTTGTGTCGGCGATCTGGGGCCTGGGGTTACAACGAGCCCTGGGTGAGAGGCTTGATACATGGCCATAAGACGGTCTACGTTGCAGTGATGGAGCCAGAAGATGGGATCGAAGGCTGCTTGCGAAACGAAGACCATGTTTCCGCCTACGTCGACGTGGATGACGTTGTGGATGCCCTCAAGATCGGAGGAGAATTGTTGGTAGGTGGTGTCGGTAAAGAGGTCGAGGGTTTGTTGTTGGCGGGATGGGGAGGAGCTGACTAGGATGCTGTCGTCTGAGCCGCGGATAGTTGTTGCGCCGAGTCCCTGTGGAGATTTGTTAGCGGTGGCTGCGATTAAGATTGTAGCAGGAAAGGATGAGTATGTAGCTTACTGAGTTTGGATCCTGAGGCTTCAAAAAGCGGTAATTAGAGAGTGGATTTGGGATTGTTGTGGACCCAGATCCAGGCTTGACGACGGTAATAGTAGTCTCTTGCACACTGGCAGGGATGTGCGACTGGGTATCCGGAGAAGCCCAATCCCAATACGGGATGCGGACCTCTTCTGCAGCTGCCTGATACTTCGCCTTGTCGGAGCCACTGAACTGGTCTGCAATCGATTTTGCTTCCTTGTAAAGTACTTGCTACCAATTCGTGATATGTTAGCAGGGGAATATCAGGATGTTAGCTGAGTACGGAAAGAAAAACGCACCTCCAGAAGCACGAGGTAAGGTCTATGCCAAGTAGTGAAAATGGGCGAACTGTGTTCGCAATATCCTAGCCCTGGATTGACAACCGAAGAAGCTGGATATTGCCATGGAGTCCAAGGATATCCGTGGATTCCTAGACCGAAACACGATTAGAAAATGCTTGCTATAACCGCGAGAGAAAGCGTCTGTCTCACCACTTAATTGGTAGTAGCTTAGATCTTTGCTTTCATCGACGTTCTGAAGGCTTTCGAGAGCGAGAAGTAACATATTGAAGACGTCTGGATGATTCTTTTGGAGATCGTTAATCTCTCGCCGCAGGGCGACTTTTCCACAACCAACGACAGGGGTGAATGTGGAGTTTTGGCCATTCCCGTCGCCTCCGCCTCCTGAGCCGCCTCCATTTCCAGAGCCTCCGTGGTATGTGTTGTTCGAATAGGGGCCGCCACTAGGGGAGGAAGGCGATGTACTGCAGTAAACTCCATACCCACTGGTACAGGCTGGAGGCGTATAGATCGGAGTTGTAGGAGTGTAAATAGCAGTGGTACAGTCCTTGCCGTACTTGTCGGTGCAATGGGCCGGTGGTGTGTATATCGGAGTAGTGCAATGACTGTCGTAGATATCGGTGCAAGACGAAGATGAGTGGTATACTGGAGTAGTGGGACTATAGACAGGAGTAGTGGGGCTGTATACTGGAGTGCTGTAGTCCTTGCCGTACTTGTCGGTATAAGTAGGGGGCGAGTATACTGGAGTAGTCGGACTATAGATAGGAGTACTGGGGCTATAGATAGGAGTGCTGTAGTCCTTGCCGTATTGGTCGGTGTAGCGAGAAGTAGTAGAACTATATCCTGGACTGCTAGAACCGTAGACTGTTGTAGTCGAGATGTAGACAGTTTTTGGGCTGCAGACAGAAGT
>JAABUS010003825.1_pt1 | contig 23259 bp, 29 predicted proteins | sample 5560161 | NCBI WGS metagenome assembly JAABUS01 (sample SAMN10711885, study PRJNA513376) | rock metagenome | isolation source: Antarctica rocks | place: Antarctica: Victoria Land, Trio Nunatak nord | collected 2016-01-04
AACAGACTTCATGTGTGACACCTGGAACTTCTGGGGATCAGACAGCAGCATCCTGCAGAGGCATGTAGGCTGCCAGGGCTGGTGGCTACAACATGTTGTACTGATATTGCAGTGTCCAACAGCATGGCCCCTGAAATCTTGACGTTTCTAGTAGGATGGCCGAATGACAAGATCACTGGGAGTTGCTTTACTTTCACACGCTCTCACACCACTACTGCCACACACGATTGCCAAAGTATTGCAGCGCCGGCACACCACGCACCTCCAAGTCAACCAACGGCCCTTCTACCACCTCAAGTTGCCTGCAGAGTATGATCTATCAAAGTCAGGAATTGCTCTGCCACTTTTGTAAAAATTTTCACACAAGCAAATCCATCCCTGTTGATCATGTTCCTCTATGCACAACAGCACTCCGTGCTGCTTTGTGCTTTTGCACATTCAAGACGCAGCCAGCACCTGTGCAGGGAATGCAAAGTTATACAGGCAGACATACCCTAGGTCCTCATCACTGCGTAGTATTGTCATGGCTTTCTGCTGATCCCGCCGTCGCGCTTCCAGAAACTTCGAGGTGGCCGCCGCTTGGATTACCTGCATCATATTGGCTTACATGGTGACAGCCCTATTGATCTATGTCATCACAGTGTGCATCTTGACTGTAGTGGCTGACAAGGATGCTGCATGCATACAAGCAAGCTCTGAAGCCAGACAGTGTGACAATGACTTGTCAGATCCAGGTACAAACTTAGCAGCACTTGATGTTGATTGTTCAAGTCAGTTTCAACCCCATCAAGTGCTGCTAAGTGTGTACAATGTCCTGGATCTCTCAACAACCCTCAAGTGAGAGCAGGTAGCTACACAGCAGTCATGCAAGCTCCTTATTGCCCGAATAAACCATGCATAGAGCGCTGACAAGCTGTCGCACAGAGACACACAAACAAGCAACTGAAGGCAGACAGTACAACACTGACTAGGGCACACAACATCAAGCGCTCTTCAGCGTATACAATGTCCTGGATCTGTTAATCTCCCCCTGCATTGGGAGCATGTGACTACACAGCAGTCATACAGCCGCCATCATTTCTTGCCTGGAACAAATCATGCATACAAAGAGGAGGTTTGACATACCTGGTTGATGACCATGAGCTGGACAGGCACTCCTTCCTTGCGAAGAGCATCAGCCAGGCGGGCACTCTCGGCAGCAGCCATGACGGTGGGAATGGTGACAATGATGAATTGGGTGGTCTCTGCATTCCTGAACAAGCTCTTGGCTTCTTCCATGCGTGCCTGCACAACTGGAAAACACTCATTCATTCATGCATTCATTCATGCATTCATTCATTTGCTTACTCACTGATTCAGTCTGATTCAGTGACCCCAGGGAACACGTGTTTTCCCCTGGGGTCAGATACACACAGTCCTGGGTAGCGCCCTGTACGAGGTCCTGTTTTGGCAGTCAGCATATCAACAATAATGTGAGTTGTTGTGGCAGCATTGCATAAGACCAGGTCTTGCACTGGCCATTGCACTGAGCAAGAACCATCTTTGCATTGGATGCATCAGCCGCAACATCAAGGACTCGAGCTGCAGATCTGCTGGACTACAGTCTACTGCGATGAACGCAGCTGCAGTCTCCTGTGGGCTTCAAGTTTTGCTTATTCTGTGCAGAGGGACAGCATTGCATGACGCAAGTGCCCGCATGCAGCATCAAACGTGAGGCAGTCCTCAAATGCAGCTACACATACTGGCAGCATGACTAAGAGCAATAGGATGGGTGTGACACGAAGACAGATAAGCTAGAGCAGCTGAAATAGAACTAGTGTACACTCCTCTGCAAGCTGTTGTAGGCAAGCAGTGACAAGTGCAGCATCCTCACAAACAGCTCCAGTAAACACAGAGCTGTGCAGATGCAATGTGCAGCACTGAACTGCAGGAATAGGTAGCGCAGACAGGTTAAAAACAGGAAAGGAGGTCAGCCCACCTTCAGAGCATCTAGTTTAGCGACAGCTGGGTCCTTCCCAGCCTTGCGCCCAAACAGGCCAGTGACGGCCCCTGTAATGTCTGACAGCTTCTGCCTCAACCTCACTACCTTGCCTGCACTTGCAATGCTGCTGTGTCAACTACACTCAAGCCCTGCTTTCATGCTCCTGCAGCCTATTTGTATTGTACCATTATTTTACATCAGACTATATTGGATTATGTTACATTATCACTGTCTGCTTCATCCAGTGATGGTGCATAGCGCTGCTGCTGCTGTTATTGCTGCTGGTACAATAAAGCAGGCGAGTCCGGCTCACTGATGGAAGAAGTCGCTTGTTCCACATGGCAAAAAGCGCCGCAGAATCAGCAAAATGAGACGTTTCGACTTACCAAAAAAGCACAGCCATGCTCTACCGGGGTTGAGAACCTTATTCATGGCTCTCTCCCTGTCATCAGGCACCTCAAGCAGTGTGGTGGCAGAAACAGTGGCCACCGTACTGTACACAATCTAGACACATGGCAACATAACTTTCAACAGCTGGCTACTTCCTCGGGAGAGTGAGCAAGCCAAAGGTGAGTGGCTGAAGGCCTTTGGTATGCTAAATCAGCATATGACTTTTACTGCACCAAAAATCCCTTTTCCCCCGTTTCCCTATGAAAGATTGGTGAGATCAGTGAGATCAAAGCCAAAAAAAGGGACACAAGGAATATGCAGACGCAATCTTGTGCATGAAATGAGGGTCGCAGGGGGTGGGGGGGGGGGGGGGAGCAGAGGAAATGGGTACAACAAGCATCATGTAGCTGGACCCCACCTATGGTCTTGTCTAGGAAGTCAGGAAGGGTAAGCAGACGCAGCGTGTGGCCGGTGGGCGCTGTGTCAAAGACAATATGCTGGAAGTGTGAGTAGTCTGGGCTCTTCAGGAACTGCACCACCTTACTGATTGCGACTGCCTCGTCTATTCCAGGCGGCAAGGTGTCCAGCAACTCGCCTGCAGCATCAAGCCATGATGTCAAACACACAGCCATGTGATGTGAAACGCAAAGCCACATGTTGCTGACACACAGCCATGTGACATCAGACACAAAGGCATGTGATGGCTAAAACAAATTCATGAGATGTCAAAAACATCCAGGTGATCAGACATACGGTCAGATATGTGGTCAGACACGTCCATGTAATGTAAAATACACATCCATTTGATGTCACAACTAGGACAGCCGGCTGGACAATCTTGATACAGGCTGTTGATTGTGTGGCAGCGTCACACGAAACCCCAAGGAGATCATCATCTATAAACAATAGAGGATCTTGCTACTGCTCTGTGGTGACAAGGACAGATGTTCACACGCGTGTAGCCTGGTGCAGCACATGACTGCCTATGGGTCAGGCAACACATCATTAGGCCCAGCTGGGCCTTTGCACCCCCTGATGTTGGTAGTAAGTTTGCCTATTATACTCCCTATCAGTGACAAGCCCTTACATGGATCCTGTGCTCTTCGACAACATGAACCCCACAAACTCATATGTAATACAGTATTGCCTCAACTCACGCATGCAATATCACTTGTTCACCACTTCAAGAATAAATACTGACTTGCCACATGCAGGCAGACAGGAGCATACTGAGTCTGAGATCTTTGAGCTGCTCAGCAAAGGCGCCGAGCCCAAAACTGCCCAAAACATCATCCACGCTCTTTCCCTTGTCTGCTTTGCCTATGCTTCTGATCTCCTCTGCTGCTGCAGCCACATCTATCTCCATGCCATACAGTTCTGTGTCCCCCACTTGCACAGGCTTGCCACTGCTGACATCCTGCAGTGGAAGCAGGACAAACAATACCAAATAATGTTTACGCTTTCCAGCTCATGATGAGCCAGGTATGTGCAGGGCAAGTCTCATGCAAGCTTATCCAAGCTTATCAAGACAAGCTTGTCTAACTTTATCCAATTAGCATAGCCGCAGGCAGTTGTCATGATTGCCCAGAGGTAATTATGCAGCAGCAGTTTGCACGCAGGATGGCAATCAAGCAGGCTAGCTGGAGACCTGCGCATAAGGGCAAACCGCTTGGCCTGGCAGCATTGCCTTCTTCACAGACTTCTTCTCTTGTTGTGACAATGCACATGCAAGGTTGCCTGCTTTCTACAGCTGATATCAATACATAATAACACATTTGCATACACAGGAGTTGAGATGTGAACACAGGTCAAGCATGCTAGCTGAAGACCAGCGTGGCATGAGGACAAACCACTTGGCCATGAAAATTGGCAGTACAAGCTTCACCACATATCTGTTGTGTTGTTGTTGTTGTTGTTGTTGTTGTTGCTGTTGCTGTTGCTGTTGCTGCTGCTGCTGCTGCTGCTGCTGCTGCTGCTGCTGCTGCTGCTGCTGTTGCTGTTGCTGTTGCTGTTGCTGTTGTTGTTGTTGTTGTTGGTGCTGTTGTTGTTGTTGTTGTTGCAATGCTGCATGCAAGATTGCCTGCCTGCTACAGCTGATACCAGCACATATTACCACAGGTATGTACACAGGAAGTGAGATTTGAACACAGGTCAAGCACGCTAGCTGGAGACCTGGGCATACGGACAGACCGCTTGGCTCCGGAAAATTGGCAGTATAAGCTTCCCCATGGCCTTCTTCTATGTTGTTACAATGCTGCATGCAGTATTGTCAGCCTGCCACAGGTAACACCAGCACATCACAGCACAGTTGTATGAACAGGCATTGAGATCTAGATTGGAACCTAGCTGCTAAAAGTGTAGCTGTAAGTGAGGCAGTCCAGTAACTGATGCAGGCAGAGCAGGTCCTGCTGAATAGTGCTGTGCAAGGCGGTGTGTCGTTCGGCGTGCTAGAAAGGCTGAAATGGAGAGTCCTACCTGATCAAGAGAGTCTGACAGGGAGTGAGCAGGATCTGTGGACACAACCAAGGTGGGTCCTCCTTCAGCTGCAAGGCGTACCCCCAGGCTAGCAGCACTGCTGGTCTTGCCTACCCCTCCTTTACCCCCCAGCATGTAGTATTGCCGCCCCTTGTGGGCTGCGACATTGCGGTGTGTCAGCGGTCATTTCAAAATTACAGGGTGAAATCACCCCAAATGAGTAAAAGGAGTCAAGCTGATCAAACTGGGGGAACTCAAATGTGAAGAAAGAATCCAAGCTGAAATTTCTTGGCAATAGGGGAATGCACAGTTTTAGGTGCCAGGCTGCTTTGTGTCTGATGCTCTTCAGGTGTACAGTGCCCTCTGACACTACACTTAGTGCTGGTGCTACTTGGCGGGAGCATGAACAAACAGGTTGCGATGTGTTTGCATTGCTGAGCTCAGGGTTTATAGGTGCATTAGGCATTAGACTCCTATTGCATAAGGTGATAGGTTACTATTGCATTAGGCGAAAAATAGGTGGCCTTGCATTGCTGAGCACATCTGTATGCATGTTTGAACATGCACAAAACCCTTGAGGTGGCTGGCACTTGCAGACACTGCTCATGTGCTGCAGGACAATGTGCTGCAGGACAAGCACAATGGCTGCATGGACACAGGTCAAACACAGATATGCAAACGCTGACTCTGCTAGGTTGTTGAAGCATTCATACAACAAGCACAATGTCTCAGCTCTCTAAATGACACTCTACCTCACTTTATTCACATGAACAATACGGTGAGAGCAGCTCTACCTCACTTTATTCACATGAACAATACGGTGAGAGCAGCCTGAAGAAATGGCAAGTCATACCCAGTGTGGAAAGACAAGGCACATGGGAATACTTTTGCCGTCAGATTATGCTAAAAGCCTTTCCTTGCCACTTTTCCACTTTTATAATGTACTTGGGTGTGACGAGATGATACCTTTCTGCTCTTTAAAGGCGTCTTGCCACACCAGATTGCCAAAGTACTGCAGCGCCGGCAGGCCTCGCACCTCCAAGTCTACATAGGGGGCCTGTATCTGGGTAAGGCTCTGCAGCGAGGGGCTTTCCTGCAAGATTTGCATGGCCTTGTTCTGGTCCTTCAGCTTCATCTTCAGATAGGCATCGCCCTGGTCAGGTCCAATCACCTGAGAGGCACATGCTGTGAGACGCATGACAACAAGAAGTGACATGTGCATCGCAAGTGTCGCAACAGCACAATAATGTAGGCATGGCCTCTTGAGGCAAACCACACGCTGAGCACAATGATGTTCGTTGAAGTTGACCTGATAGAAGGCTAAGCAACTTCGCGTGAAACAAACATGGAGAAACAAGATATGATGAAACAGGGCGGTGATGGGCACAAGCTGACGCTTTCACAAATCAAAAGCAAGACACTGCAGCTGTGGCACATGGTTGCATGACAAGATTTTCGCACGTTTACACTGTCTGTTGGACCTGTCTTGTGTGGCTTACCTGGTTGATGATGATGCGTCTGCAAGGTATCTGCTCCTTGCGTAAAGCTTGCAGCAAGCGCCGGGACTCATTGATCCCCAGTACTGTGGGGATAGTAGCAATGATGAATTCAGTGAGCTCCGTGTCCCTGAACAGCTCCTTGACCATTACCACACTGTCCTGCCACATCACGCAGGGTCACTGTACATTCATTCATTGGTTCACATCATCAATCACTTGCTTTTAGAGTCTGGTATGCACAGTCCTGACTCGCTCCCTGTATGAGATCCTGCTGTGGCAGTCAGCATACCAACAATGCCGTGTGTGTTGATGTGTTCAGACTCAACATCTTCACGCCAACCTTTGCAACTATGGTCAGGACTATACAGTGTGGCTTCACAATCAAAGCAGGCCAACAGTTGACGCAATCTCAAGGTCCCCTAAAAAGGGTGTGCACCAGATTGTCCATGCGTGCTACTACCTGGGGCAAATTTTGCAATGTGGCACTCTTAGTGATTGCACATGCTTGACTAAGCCTTTCAGCAACGTTAACAGGAACTATGCAAGTTAGCAGCTAGAATTAGACAGCAGGTGATACCACAAAACATGATATCAGGTATGCTCACAGGCGCTCAGTTACGTCAGTTGCTTCAATGCATTACACAAGTGCGTGTCAATACCATTTACTAATATAACATGCTATGAGGTATTGTCTCAGTTTTCTGTGCTGTTGCCTTGCGAGAACCCTGTCACCATTGCTGCAGTGAAACATGTTTGTTTGATCCTGAGAGCATACCCTGAGAGCCTCAAGCTTGGCCACAGCCTCATCCTGCTGGGCAGATTGCCTAAATAGGCTCCTGACAGCATCTCCAGCCCCTGCCAGCTTCTTCCTCAGCCTGATGATCTTACCCAGGCTAGCCTCCACAAAGTCTGGCACGCTCAGCAGGCGCAGCGTGTGACCTGTTGGAGCTGTGTCAAAGATGATCCGGGTGAAGCGAGCGTAGTCCTCACTCTTGACAAACTCCACTACCTGAACTTGCACGCAGACGATGAGAACTGGTTTAGGCTTATGATGCTGCAGACTCATGTCACACAATACTTGCCCTCAAGAGGTACAGCATCTGAGGTGTGCTAGTCAGACCAATGCTGCCTCATGAAAGAGTATGCAAGAGCCAATCGAAAGCAGTGCAAATGCAATATGCAAACTGCAACACTATTTTGGTTGCTAGGTTTGATGCAGGCTACACTGGCGATGACAAAGTGAAGCAAGGCCACACACGTAGGGTATTGTGTGTACCTTGGCAATGGCAACAGCCTCGTCTAAGCCAGGCGGTGGGGTGTCCAGCAGCTCCCCAAGTTGGAGATCTGCCAGCTGGCCTGCAATGGCACCTAGTCCCAGGCCACCAAGCACATCCTGAACACCCTAAACCAGCACATGAGATAGATGTGAGCCTGAAGTGAATGCAAAATGAACTGTATGGATGCTGTGCAGAAGCTGCAGGCTCTTTGACATGCAAACGCAAGTTCAGTCGGTTGTTGCACATATGGACTAGTGTGACATTCTGTCTGGGTCTGAATGTGTGGCCTTGCCGCGTTTGGCGCAGCCAACTGCCAGATGCAAGCATCATCTGAATTATGGTCGAGTCAGGGAGAACATGGCAGATGTTGACCTTGTTCCCTTTGTCAGTTGCAGAGTAGTTCCTGAACTGCTGCTTTGCCTTGTCTGGATCTATCTCCATGCCCCACACTGGCAGGTCAGTGCCCTCCAGCTGCACTGGTTGCCCTCCACTGATGTCCTGCATACCACACCTTGACGGCTGATGACCACTTCAGCACGTCATAGCACATCACTGAATGACATTCGAACGTATACACAATCATCTGATCCTCGTATTGCACCATGCCTCTGTACCAGCTTGGCAAATCTAGATTGCAGTTGACGATGTGATGCACATACATAATTGTTGCATGAGAGGACAATTGCATGAGATGACAGCCAACGGAACATGAGCAAAATCTCACCTGATCCAAGGAATCTGACAATGAATGGGCAGGGTCTGTAGAAACGACCAATGTTGTGTGCCCTGCTGCTGCAAACTTGACAGCCAGGGATGCAGCCAGACTGGTTTTACCAACACCTCCTTTGCCACTGATCATGATGTACTTGCGTTTTGTGCCTGCTGCCATTGCTTCAAATGAGCTGTCTGTACTTTGCACTGTATGCTGAATCTGCGGCACAACATCAGCTTACAAGTGCTTATGCCGGGGATGGAAGACACGTTTAACCAGATATCATAGCCATGAGTACATTTGTCCAGCATACCTGATCTGCAGCAGCAGCACATCTAATCACACTGCATGTCTTCCTTGTGCTTGTACACCTGCTGGGCTGTTTTGCCTACAACAGGTACAGTCAGCCATCAAAATTAGCTAACTCAACAGTCTCTGACTGCCGTGTGACACAATACGGGAGACGAGACCCATTGTTACGAGCACTGAACCGCACACACCTGGCCTTGCTGCCGCAATACTCTGACAAGCTTCGACTGAACAGACGGCCTGTAACCACCTAGGCCGTGCATGCAGCGCCTAGAGTCAGGCTGCGAACTTTGAGAAAGCCCCGCCGGGTGCGCGGGTGACAAACGCCATGCATGAGACATATCACCAGGTCAGTTTGTGAGAAGCAGGCTGTGATCAGAGCACGAGCTGAATCAAGAAGGAACCGACAAGGAACGTATTTTGCGTGACAAGGGTGTGGCTCAAACTGCGGTACAGTCAATGGGATGTAAGAACGCCATGATGTCGCGGATAATGCTGAGTGAGTTGCTGACATTCGCCATGTCACTGCAGTTCATGCATGCTGTCTGGAGGGCGAGCCTGCAAACGCCCCGTACTTCTAGAATGCAGCACCCCGCCATTAATGCAACGGGACTGCAGTGCTGGCTTCGCAGACGGGTACGACCTCACATTTTGCAAGACATCGGGCAGCGTTGCTGTGAGACTTTGTCAGCCTGTTTTGAGCATCAAGGAACTGGTGCTGCTGCCAACTGCTGCTGCAGTTGACCATGGTCGAAGGCCTGAAGGCATTAAAAATTCGGCTTGGCACATGGCATCAGCCTGGTGTGCACTTTCTTGACGTGATCTCCCAAACGCCAAGGCTGCTAGACATGCTGCAGCCAGACTCGATCAAGTGCTTGCTAGGCACCAGCACTGCCTTGCGTAAGCTTGTCAAGCCTATCATCACAAGCATCCAGATTTCCAGTCACAATGACCTGCCCCTTCTGTTTGGTGGAGGCTGGCCAAGCTTGCAGAGAGTAACTTTTGCATCTCTAGGGGTGGAGGACAGCACAGCGCTGTACCTGACAGGCGTATTGCACAGCGTGCAGTGGCTGAGCCTTGCATTTTGCAAGCATGAAGCCTTGGCAAACATGACAAGAGGCAATTGGCCTTGGCTAGCGCTGACCAAACTGGACTTGAGATTTTACATGGTTCTGCCAAGGGAACTTGCAGTCCTGGCTGATCATCAGTGGCCCTTACTTGAAGTCTTGAACCTTTCTTCTTGCTATCTAGATGACAGCACTGTTGCGCCTGTCTTCAATGGAGACTGGCCCATCCTGCAGACCCTCACCCTCAGCGACAACAGCTTATGTGACCTTGAAGGACTGGACACCAGTGAGTGGGGCCAGCTGCAATGTCTGAGCTTGAGTCACAACCCTCTCAGCCTCAAGGGCTTCAAGCGTGTCATCAATATGCCATGGCCATTGATGGAGACAATGTCTTTTGATAGCATACAGGGTGCAAACCAGAAGTGGTTACTGATGACAGAAGCCACATGGCCTGTGCTTCAGACGCTATCGCTCATGGACAATGACCTACCTGTTGCTGCCATCAAGAACATAGCCTGTATGTCTCTGTCAACATTGACAACTTTGGATCTAAGCGGTAATCAGATGGGTAGGAAGGCTGTCAAGTGGTTGATAAAGGGCAATTGGCCGCACTTGCAGAGGCTCAGATTGCAGAACTGCTTTGTAGAGGCTATTGACACAATCATGCTGCTTCTGACTGAGGGTGTATGGCCAGAACTGGCACATTTGATACTTTACGGCAACCAGATTGATGCTTCAGCCTTGGTATCATTGACCTGTGGCAAGTGGCCACTATTGACGCATATTGACATGGGTGACAACAAACTGCATGATGGGGCCTTTGTTGAGATGGCTGCCCTCCTTGATGACAGCAATGACTATTCCTTTTACAATCCCAAGCAAATCTGCAGTTGGCTGTGGCCAAAGTTGGTGTGGCTGCGATGGTAATGCCTGTGCAACTTGTAAGTTCATCCAGACATACCTGGAATCATCCAGAATTAATGCAAGCGATGTGCAACATGCGGCTGCCCTCGAGCAAATGCCAACTGTGCCACCATGCGTCAGTGCTTGTCAGGAGCGCGAACAGGCATTGGTGATCGATCAGCGTGCGGCACAGCATGCACAGCATGCCCTTCACACCGCCCTTCTTCTTCTGATCTGCACCCACCAAGCCTTGTAACAAAACCTTGTGAATGGACGGGAGGCTGAAACGGAGGCAAGCTGGCATCTTGCTGAAGTGCGAGGATTTAGATCTGTACTCCTGACGCACATACCCTACTGTGCAATGATGAGGACCCGTTATGATCGCAGTCTCAGTATGGAGCCGCTCGTTCTGTTTGCGGTCACTGTAATGTAGCCTGATCTGTTATGTCGTGAAAGTGTAACAAGCTGATGTCAGTTTCAGCTGCGTACGCCCGACATGCGGGGTCTCAGCTGCTGCAGGTCCAGCAACATGTGGCAGACATGCAGGTAAAGGCTGATTTGCCACCCGTGGCTCACACCTGCATCATGTGGTTTTTGCCCGGAAGAAGATCACTGTTTCTGAGTTTCTCAAGGCGCACTGATGTGGCACACCACATCCTTGAGCAGGACTCTTATTGGTGCAGACCACTGACATATAGTCTTTTTGCAGGCGCAGGATATCCCAGTCGCATTGGCAAAGTGCCTTCATGGCCTATTGTCAATGCTGCAAACATTCAACACAATGCCCAACACTGCTGGCACAGCAGCAGATGCTCAGCAGTACCCAGATAGGTGTGCCACCTCTCCATGTTTTACCACACAAGCTTCCGTACATGTCTTGAGCGTTTTAGTCCTGAGTGGTCATGCAGCATCTCAGTGGCATTGTGGCAGCAACCTGAATGCCAATGTTACCCACATTGTGGCACACACAGAAGCTCTGTAACATGCACAGTGATTGCATGCAGAGGACCAGCAGATGCCAGTCAGCTGCAGCAGCAAATCGAGTCGACTGGTCTATACGTGCAGTGCTGCCTATGCATGACAAACAGAGCGTGCCAGCTGGCAACCGCTGGTCAGGGAGTCCTGCAGGTGTCTACACTTCTGTGTGGTGCCCATGAGGCATATAGCAGTTCAGACTGCATGCACTGGGCATATTTGGCATACGCAGTGATGACACCAATGTGTTTCATGCATGCACAACGAACACAGCAAGGATGGTCTTGCATTTACACATTATTGACCCCTCTGGGGGTGAGGACTGCAGAGTGGGGTCAGCCTTAGTGATGTTCACCCCTACAGCAGCAGGCCATGACCCTGGTTGAAAAAAGCATGTGACTTGCCTGCAGGACGTGGCAGGCTTGCTGCAGGATCAGCTGCAGCGCAGTGAATTCCTTGTTACTGCTATTTTCTGTCAGCACTGCAATCTTCTGGTGCAAGATGCACTCTCCCTGGACATGCTCCTGCGTATAGTGCCTCTGCTGAGGACTGAGCAGCAGGCAGCTGTTTACAAGGCCTTCCTTCAGTGCATTGTTGAGCCCCTTGACACAGGCAGGCCCACATTTCCATGTCTGCTTTGAGGCACTACTGACATAGTGCACATCCACATGCACAAGCCCTGGCCGTGTGCTTGCCAAGCACAGCAACTTTGTTGGGGCAAGGATGATGCAACCTTCTGTCATTGCGTGCAGCGTCATGTCAAATGTCATAGAATAATTAGTGAGATAAAAGTTATTGCCTGGAAAAACTTTTGAGTTACCGTGTTCACTTGTCGGTTTATTAAAGCAAACTGATTGTTTATGGATCTGACACCTAAACGGTCTCCTATTGAAAGATTGGGAAGAGCATGTTATGCTGCAGGTGCGAGGGAGTCCCAGGCAGTGACATCCTTGACTCAGCACTGCCATCGGCAACTGGAACAGTTTGTCCTGTCCATCCCCATCCTACCGTCGCATCCTGGCGAGCCTGTGTTGCTAGATCTGAATCCCCACCCAAGACCAGAATCTCACAATGACTACCATGAGGCAAGGGTGAGGGTGGTGCCTCAGCTGCCGGCCCTGCTGGCTCTCTGTTTGGCACTGCCTCACTGGACAAGCACTGTCAGGTCAATCAAGGGTAAGACCTACAATGAACTTACGTGATGAACTTACGTGATGAACTTACGTCATGCCCTCCACACATATGTTGCTATGAAACTATGTCATGCTCTCCACCATCACATTGCACACAGGGCCATCTTGCAACTGTAGGGGCTGGCTTGCTGTGTGTACAATTAAAAATCAGGCAGCAGCCTGAATTTAATGAAAGAAAAAGCCAGGCCTTACAGCCAGGTTGTATGTTTTGCAAGGCTGTGAAGCATCATTGATCTGCAATCTCAAGCATTTGGTCTGCACTATTGACAAACAATCAACAGTTTGGCAAGGCGTCATTTCAGCACAGGGTGCTGATGCTTTAAAGCTGGCCATCAGACTGCCCCTCATGCCTACTTGTTCTGTGCCTGCAGGTGTTGCTGCATCAGCCTGTCCATGCAGCCAGTCTGCATCCTGTGCTGTCACAAGCAGCACAACTGCTAGCTCTCCAGGCTCTGTGCTGTCTAACACAGACATAGCGGCTTCTGTCCAGTCTGGGTTTGACAGTCAGCTCAGCACAGCAGCACTTTCAAACAAGCCTACTGGGGGAAATGGTAACACAGCTGTGACAGGCCAGGCGCCAAGTACAGATGCAGTGCTTGGGGCAAGCAACCAGACCTGCATGCAGCAGGCATACAAGCAGGTTGGTACCACTGCTTGTGACACCATTGTCGCAAAGGCAGGGCTGTTGTTTCAGCATCTGATGCATCCGGCAGCACTGCTCACAGTGCTTGGCCTCCAAAATCATCAGCATCAGGGCATGCCTGCTGGAACACAAGCTATGCAGGCGCCATCACAGCAGCCTCAGTCTGCACAGGCACTGAGCACATCAAACAAAGCATGTGACAAGGGAGCTTTCAGCGCCGCTGCACCTGCTGGTCAAGCAGCTTCTGGGATAGCTGCTGGTCAAGCAGCTGCTGAGCTAGCTGCTGGTCGAGCAGCTTTTGAGGTATCTGCTGAGGCGTATCCAGCTCAGGCAGTACAACCGCCTCAACATTTGCTGCCTGAGCCAGCCGATATGGCACAAGCTAGCAGCAGTGCCCTGCAGCAGCAGCAGCTGCAGAAAGCGGACTCCAGTCCCAGCTTGCTGGCTGTGCTGGGATTGACGGGGGGCGTGAGCAGGTTGCAGGGGGGTCAAGCGGGTACAGGGGGTCCTGAGAATCAAGAAGAAGATGCAAGGCAGCGGGTGGCTAGACTAGGAGGGATTGTCATGAACCTGGTAGAGGTGTTTCTAAACAGCCTGATGACTCAGCCAGAGGTATTCATCTTCTATTTGCCTAGCACCTTTCTTTGTCGATTGTGTGATCTCAATCATGCCCAAAGTTTTGCTTGAACTCATGTGCAGCTGCATCTGTTGCTGTGTTGCAGAGTCTGCAATATGATGTGGTTGCAAGCATGTGCATGAGGGATGCAGCAATGCTGCTGGCGTGTAAACTTTCACTTGACGTCACCAAATGTTTATTGCTTGGCAATGCTTGGGCAGTAACTGCATCCTCAGGTCATCTACATTCTCAGTGACAATACTGGTCTGTGTATTGGTGCAGACCTTGGGGCCAATACTAGGTAACTGCCTGACGTCTGAGGGCTGCACAGCAGCAGGCAAAGACAGGACGTCCAGCCCCTTCGAGAGCAGGCTCTCTCATCAGACAATGGCTGTAGTGCTGCACCTGCTGGCGCTGCACTCTGCACTGCAGGCACCTGACAAAGCAGGTAAGCATGTGTGCTGTGCTGGGCATCAGCAGCCCAGTTTCTGGTGTGCATGTTGACCTTGGTCAGCCTGCAAGCTACAAAAATCATGGCTTGTTCTGTCTTGACCCAGCAGCTTCTTTCCAATGCTTTGCTGCTGCTGCTGCTGCTGCTATACTGTAGTCTCCCTGTTATGCAGCAGGCACCTTTCATTCACAACTCACAGCTTGTGCCTACACAAGGTGGTTGTGCATCACAAAATTGTCCAATTACACATCCTGACAAGGCCATTTGCTTGCAGGGAAGACCAAGACATGTAGAGATCCTGTGTTCATAAGCTTGAGTGGCGCACATGGCCTGCTCAAATTTGCAGTGCAGCTGCTGACAGAGAAAGCTGGCAGCAAGCCCCAGCGCAGGTATGTGCCAGACACGCAAAGCTGCAAGCTCATGCCCCCCCAACACCTTGTGGTTCTTCAAAGATAGGCCATATATCTTCAGCTTCTGCTAGACTCTAGTCTAAACAGTTGCAGCACCATGTCAGCTTTGTGCCTGTCCATCAATTGACCTGCTCACCATACTCGATCAGCAGGTTTCAGAACTGTGTTGATGCGGTTCCCAGGCAGCTTCCTGCTAGAAATGACAGGCCAGGACCTGATATGCCACCAGTAAGACCGGCTCATGTGAGCAAAATTTGTACTGCTTTGAGCATGATTGCAGACTGTCAATTGACTCTGAGTAGACTGTATGCTGGCTCTGAGTAGATTTGGTACTGACTGGGTTGACAGTATACTGGCTTTGAGTGGGCTGTACACTGGCTCTGAGTAAACTGTATACTGGCTCTGAGTGGGCTGTATGCTGGCTTTTGGAGACTGCAGTCCGGCCTGTTCACTTGTATATCACTGAATGCTTTGATGGCAGGCGCTCAAGGCATGTCACCAGCCGGGCCTCAGACTCGGCTCCAGCTCTGGATGCACATCTGGCAGCCTACCTGTTGACCCTGGTGGGTCACGTCATTGAGAGAGGTAGTCTTGAAGAAGATGAGCAGCTCGGACTTGCAAGCCAAGCTGTCACAGTGTATAAGCTTGTCAGGCAGGTCAGCGCTTGACCGTGTCTACGTTATCTGCTATGCCACATGTGGGGATGTCTTGGTCACAAACCAGATCTAACCCCGTGTAATGGGTGACAAGTGTCAAGTGTTTTCAATGGTCTCAGGTGTTTTCAACGTGCATGGTCATACACCAGCAAAGTTTGGCTTATGGCTGTAGCATTGCCGCTTGTTGGCGGATGAGACATGCAGATGAGACATGCAACAACTGTGCATGCGTGCAGGAGGGTGTGCTCAGCAGCAGATCAACATTTCAGTGCGCATCAGCACAAGCGCTCAAGTCTGCATTGCTGACTTTGCACTCCTCTTCCTCTCCCCCTGCTGCAAAGACTAGAACGTCAGATGCAGCTGGAAGCCCTAGGACATTGTCTGCCAAACGGCCTGCCTTCAAGTCTCCGTGCAAAACTGCCCAGTCAGCGAAAAGAAAAAGGTCTGGCCCCAGCAGACTTGGGACCGGTCCAAAGCCTGACTCAGGCATTAAGCCTGACTCAGCGCAGTTGACTCATTCTGCTGAGAGTCAGCTGCTGGCAGTGCACGAACAGCCTGCTGCAACAGCCCCACCTTTGTCACGAAGAATTGTGCCACTGCAAATAGGGTCTGCAACTCAGACTGAGGCAACAAGTCCTAGTAATGTTGGAGCAGGTCAGGTTGCCAGCCACAGGGTTATGTCAGAGCAGACCCAAATTAGTCATAGTAAAAGGGGCAGCAGTAGCAGCTCAAGGCTGAGTCAGCATGAAGAAGAGGATGACACGCAGCAGCCTAGACTTGCTAGGAAAAGCTTGCACAGGCAGACACTAGACAGTGCCAGTCCTGGGGTGGGGTCAGACAGCGGGGTGGATGAGGGGCTGGAAGGGGGGTCACAGGAGGGGTCAGAGGGGGTGGAGCCCAGCAAATTGCTTGTAGAATTTGGGTCTGCTGGTGATGCGTGGTGGCATGATTTCATTGCAGCCAAAGAGGAGATGCTGGCTGAAGTCCTTCACGTAACACCCAATCACACTGTGTGAAAGTCTGTGCATGCATCTGGTCTCATCAGTAGGCATGGATGTCACTGCTGCTCTTCATCACAGTGCCCTGCACTTTGTAACATGCTGCAGACATTGCTGCATGTGCTGCCATTCTGCACTGTGCATGCTGATTTCAGCAAGAAAGCAGGGCACGGGTCTGTTGATTCGCTTCAAATGACCACAGACTTATACGCAGAGATTCCTGTCTATGCCGGTCTTTACATTTTATAAAGGGCCACGCCACATGTCTGAAAGCCTCATTACGTTTAGAGCGCACTTGACAAGCACTTTAACCTTTGTCTGCTCTGTAGAATGTCTTTACAGTACAGCCTGTTCTGTTCAGGATGACCCAGGTCAGTATGTTGATGATGCAAGCCCTGCCGAGGCCCCTATTCATTCGCCAGCTGACCCTCTTGCCAGCACTCCCTCTGTACCATCCAAAGCCAACACGCCGCCTGCTCTCTGCTCATCGTCTTCTGCCTCAGGCAGACGGCGCATCCTGACTGCAGATGAGGTTGCTCATAAGCGGCAGCATCAGAAAGCATTGCTGGAAGCTGTCAGGCTGCTCACAGCTTGCCTCAAGCATCTGCAAGCTTCAGACACACCACCTCCCCTTCAGACACAGCCTGAGCAGCAGCAGCCTGCCACAGCTAAGCTGGCAAAGCATAACGTCATGGTCAGGCAGGAAGGCAGCAACTGTCAGATGGCTTCAGATCACACGCATGCAGTGAAGATCATCTTGCAGGCTCTGTACGATCAGCAGCAGCTGAAAGCATATGTCATGACAGCCTGCCAGCTCATCGACCCGAGTATGGGCTATGCCAGCACCACTGCTGCAAATGCAGGTAGACCCTGGCTCAGCAGAACAGCAGCAGCTTTGTAAGTTACTGTAACTGCTGTCTAGCAGGCATGCAGCTCTGTGCATTATAAGGGCAAGCAAATGTGCATCCCTCTCTGCGTCTTCTCAGATGACTTTCGGTAGTGACATCTAGTCACTGCATGACTCAAGTCCCTCGCCAACTGCACATTCACAACTGCACATTTAAATCTACGCATGTACATAACAACTGAGAAAACGTACACCAGTACAAGTCTTGTCAATTTGATGACAGGGGTGAGAGATGTGTGTGCTGCTGCAGGTGCTAGCACATATGTCGTGGGGTCGGCTTGCCTCGTGCTGCTGGGTCACTTGGTGGGCTGTTTTGCTCAGGACTTTGCTCCATCACCAATGCTGGTTGAAGCCTACCTGAGCCTGTTGGGCATGGTGACTGCAGCAGGTCATCATGAGCACTGCAGCCTTACACCAGGTGAGTCATTTGCTCTGTGCAAGTAAGCTGTACTGAGGCAACATGAGATCAACCCTGAAATCGTATTGGATCAAGCTCTGCATAAGATACTGCATCAGTGTTGTTTAGGTACTGACATGATGTCTTGTTGTCCTGATTGACTGATCAGAGATGACATGTGCTGGCTGTCAATGAGCAAGCACATGCTCTGCACAACTTATGTTGCTCAGGATTAGTACCGCATGACATAATGCATTTGTCAGAGTGTGTCCCGCAGACCACCTGGTCTGACATGCATCGCATTGATGTATGCACAGGTCGTCAGAATGTACTCATGTTTGCACTTTGCATTTAGTCTTCTTCCAATTCATCCAGCTTATGCAGCTGCCTTGTCCAAATGCATAATACATGTCCTGTCACACGGCAGTTGCCGCTTGCCTGTATCACAACTTACTTCTGCAGCAGCAGTTCTTTGATTTCCATATCAGGAAGATCCTGTCAGTGTTCTCCACAGAGTTGTCTGTATCCGAGACTGACGAGTGGGCAATGCAGGGAAGGCATGCACACCACCACACAAGGTCTTGTCAGATGCCCTACAGGCCTTTGTGGCCAAGATACCTCTGCCACCTCTGAACCTGCCAGCTGTCAAGAGTCTGCTCCAGGTGACCCGTCCAGCCTGCCATACACTGCATGTAGCATCTATAAGTGTTCATGAAATATATATCTACAGTATATCGCTAAACCCTAAGTCTAAGCATAGACATTGCAGCACGGCTGTCACACATTACCTCTGATCTGTCGTAGGTGATGATGGCTTAGGCTGCAGTAGTGTTTGCATGGAGTATATGCCACGACTGCCTTAAAAAATCCCCATCAAGGCAACGCCTGGAGGATAGCATCAGGCTCAGTCTGAGATTTATGCTGGGTTCACCACAAGTATTGACATTTTTGTATTTCCAAAGGGCCAGATTTGTCTTGCAAATGTGGATCAGTGGACTTTGAGCAGTCCAGGGTGTCACATCTTGCCATGGCTTTGCAGATGGTGCTGGACCCTCTACCTGACTCAGACTCAGCAGCAATGGGCGCTGCCACTCTGTGGGCTGTTGTCCAGGTACTCACACCCCTGCCTGCTGCTTCAGGATCGTTACCAGTTTGTGCACATGGCACTGTCAAGCGCATACACAATTTTGCCCTTCCATTTTTGTATGTGGGCTTTGTAACATCTGCTAAGCCAGGGTCAAGCTAATTCTAGCAGGAGAAAGCATGCATTGTTAGGCGCTGTCAACCAAGGCTGTTTCTGTAAAACAGACTGGACTATATACCTTAGGGTTTACAGAAACCCTAAAGTTCAAGTCCTAGCAGGCAGGCACCTCACCACAAAAGCCCTCAACCGGTGTCATGCAAGTCGTGCTGATAGTACATCACCAGTGGTGGTGTGGGGTGGATCATTCATTCGTTTGTTCATTTGTCTGTTCGTCCGTTCCATCATTCATTCACTCATTCATTCACTCATTCATGCACTCATTCACACATTCACTCATCAATGAATTCGTTCGTTCGTTCGTTCGTTCGTTCGTTCGTTCGTTCGTTCGTTCGTTCGTTCGTTCGTTCATTCATTATGTATCTTTCTCTAGGGTCAGGTATGTACAGTCCTGAGTAGGCAGTAGTGCAGGGGTGTGGGGTGCGTCCTGGAGGGGTGACCTGGCCTGACTGGGCGCAGTGCGTCAGTGAGGCTTGGGCACATGCCTGCTTGTACAAGATCTCCACCAGGTTTGACCTCCCTGTCTCAGCATGGCCTGTCTGCGGACACGTGATGTCAACCTTGGGCGTTTCATCTGCTATAGGCTGCACCTGCTCTACACAACCTGATGCTGTCCCAAAGACACGGACGCACATGCAGATAGGGAGTCAGACAATGTTGCTCTGTCATGTCTGTGGACTGGTTGTTGTTTGCATGGCACACTGCAAAACTGAGTGGCCATGTTTTGCACACATTTGCATTACAGACACTTCTAATTGTGTCCTCTCACGCCTGGCAGTTTCATAATAGAGTTCTGTCTCTTCATAACAAATGCCTCTAGTACTCTTGTGAAACACTTTTTGCTAAGGCATGTTGTGGCTGGCAGGCAAAGGAGGACAGCAGTGTTGCACCTGATCAGCCATTGCAACGCTCGGTTGCAAGCCATGCTGCCTGATCGGCCTCCAGCTCAGCACCAGGTGCCTTCATCCTCATCCCCACTGGCAGCTGTTAAGGCAACCAGCAACAGCCCTGAGGCCAGTGCATCTGACGCACAGACGCAACATGAGAAGCTGCCTAGTTTGTCCCCAAGCCAACAGCTGGTGAGGGGTATTGCAACAGAGCAGTCACCAGTACAGCAATGTCATGCTTCAGCTGCTGAAGAAGAAGTAGAGGAACAGGGCAGCAGGGCCGATGGGCAGTGTGCTATTCAAGCGCCCTTGCTGGAGGCTGAAGCAGGGCAGGCAGTAGCTGAAGCGACACTTGAGCTGATGCTTGCAGTCCTGCGAGGATCAGAAGATACAGGTGAGTTGTGTCATCACCTCACAGGCAGTGTGCACTCCCTGTTGTCTAAGCAAGATTGTCAAGGTGACATAGGCCTCAAGGTTGTTCTGATGCCTGCAATGTGTACGCTGCAGAAAAGAAGAAGAACTCAACAGTAGAATTTGAATCTTTGACTTTGAGCCTGTGTTGCTTGCTCTTCTTCTTGCCAGCATGTGTAGCAGCACTATTGGACCAACACCACAACATCATGAGTCACATGACTTGTGGTTTGCTCACCCTGACAACTAGTCATTCTCAATGCAGATGCAAATCCTTTGGGCGGCAAGGATGTCCTGTCTGGACTTGTTCAACTGGCAACTCACATCCTCAGAATATGCTCAGCTGCTCAGTCCTCACTTGTGCAATGGCTCAGCACGGCAGTCTCAGCCCCCCCTCAGCCAACAGCTGCTATGCCAGCTTCTGAGGATGACTCAGGGTGTGAAGTCATTGACCTGACAGCTGATGATGACAATGACAGCGCTCAGGATGCTGCCAAGTTGTCGTGTATGCAGTATCAGAACAGTGGAAGTCCACTCAAGGCAGCAGACACAGCTCAGACTGTTGAAACAGCAGAGCTAGCTGCAGCCAACTGTTCTGTTGAGCGGCCGCCTGAAGTCTCAGAAGCAGGCACAAGCAGCAGATTGCCTGATCAAGCAACAATGGCAGAGCTATGCATGCTGAATGCATATGGCATGGACCTGGTGGCTGTCATCTCTTGTATGCTGCAACACTTTGAAGACTGGCCAGGTACGCACATGGATCAGTGTGTGTGGAGGTGCAGTGGTGTGTGTGTTGATCACTTCAAACACAACAGCACACCACAGCAAGCAGACCTCATGCAGCTGGAGGCAACAGAGCTCCAGAGCTCATGCAGTGGCTTCGCTCTTTTCTCTGTCATTCTTTTCTGCCGTTGCCTGTTGCTGTTAGATATGTGAACCAGCATCCCTGAACAGGACTGCTGTCAATGCACAACAAGCAACTTACTCACGGTAAATGCTGAAAGACAATGGTGCATGGTTCGGAGCTGCTGTGTGCTTGCAGACAACAGTACTGCCAATGTTGAAGACTTGAGGGGCGCAACAGCATGTTTCAAGGAGCAGAATGCAGCTCTCCTAGCTCAGCTGATGCCTCAAGATGACACGCTAAACATGCCTGCCCAACAGGCAAGCTTTCACTGTCTTATATTGTACCTGCTCCAGAAGGCCCACTGCAACATGCCCTGAGCTGCAGACCACATGATTGGTAGCCTGCTGCAACCGCAGTTTGGCGGCCCAAAACTTGTCAGGATGAATCAGTGTTTGCAAAGGATGATGTACAGCATTCAGTCTAATGGTCTGAGCTGCACATCACAGAACCTGTTCTGCTCAGCCAATTATCCCAGACATACATGCCTATATGGGGCCTCTGGCTTGACACTGGTATGCGCTACTGTGTCAGGCATAGGGGGAAGCTGTTGTGACTTTTGATCCTGTGTGCTCAGCTGCTTCTCGCTAGCTGTCACAGGCTGTTTGTTTGTATAGGCTGCTTTGCATGATGCCTTGGGGTCAGCCATTCAGCAGCACTGCTGCATTGTGGGTCAAGACAGCTCAGACCGGCAGGACTCAGCCTCTGAGGCAGGATCAGTTGCATGTACAGATGACTCATGGTCTGAGTCAGAGTCAGAGATACCTGCTACCTTTGATTCTCTGAAAGCTTCATGCTGTGAGTCGACCCTGAAGGCAGCAGGTGAGCGTTTGTTGGATGCATGGCTTGGATGAGATATTCAAAAATGTATTCAGGGTTTATCATTCAACCAGTCATATGCGAGCTTATGCCCACAAACAACTGAATTGTGTAGTCTTTTGCCACTGACTACAGAGATATTTGCAGCAAGACAGTGTCAGCAGCAGCAGGCACACGCCTTCCTTCTGCAGTTGCGTCTGTGCATACATCAGCCTTCACTACTTTAATATTGCACACAGGGTTGGCAAGACAAAAAGTTGCCAAGAAGTCAGCGAATCCCTTCATACAAGCAGCTATGGCGGAAGCTCGTCAAAGTTGCACACACAGCTGCCAAGATTTGGAAGGGGATGGTGGGAGTTACTCAGACCTTGAGGACTTCATTGTTTGCAAACCTGACAGGAGTTATACGTCCTTGTTCTCCAAACACTACAAATACTCAGCCCTAGGTTGAAACTTCTAAAGTGCCTCTGGTTGCTTGACGTTGCCTCATGACTATAGACCTTTACTGCAGTATAGCCATTCCCTTGATACAGTACATGCATACGTTCAATACATATATTGGGGTACGCCCTGTAAAGCAGAACAGCCGGAATGCCTCATCTTGCATGTTGTGAGCCAGTACTGGCATACAGACAACATTCCTCTGCACTGCTACGTGGCATGAGTTGTGGCACAATGTGTTACAGCCTATGACTTGTAGGCTTTGGGGGAAAACGTGGCGCATAAGGTTTGCGATACAAGTTGAACGTCATGAGTTGATATGACCACAAACCAGGCTGTGGAGCTATTGTCAAACTGTGTGATTGTATACATGTACGTACTACAGCAGGCCTGTGTGACAAGGGAACAGCACGTTTTGCCACAATGTGCCTCATGCATAGCAGCTGCTGTCATTCGTATATGCTTTGCACAAGCCCGCACTGATCCAGGATTATTCATTATTGAAAAGGTTCTCTCGTTTTTATTCGTAGGCTGCTTATTTAGAGTTTAGGGTTTAGGGTTTAGGGTTTAGGGTTTAGGGTTTAGGGTTTAGGGTTTAGGGTTCAGGGTTTAGGGTTTAGGGTTTAGGGTTTAGGGTTTAGGGTTTAGGGTTTAGGTTTTAGGGTTTAGGGTTTAGG
>JAABUS010003826.1_pt1 | contig 23255 bp, 20 predicted proteins | sample 5560161 | NCBI WGS metagenome assembly JAABUS01 (sample SAMN10711885, study PRJNA513376) | rock metagenome | isolation source: Antarctica rocks | place: Antarctica: Victoria Land, Trio Nunatak nord | collected 2016-01-04
GAGGGTAAAGTGGCTACCAATTTGGAGAAGCAGCGCACGTCGGGCACGAGGGTCGAGCGTGAGGGTGATACGCCGGAATTGCTGGCTAGATACCTCGCCCACATCGGCCGTGGCGACCTCCTCACACACCCTGAAGAGGTCGACCTCTCCACCCGCGCCAAAGATGGCGACCGCTCGGCCCGCGAGAGGCTCATCGAAAAGAACCTCCGCCTCGTCGTGTCCGTGGCCAAGAAGTACCGGGGATACGGGCTACCTTTCGAGGATCTCATCCAGGAGGGCAACATAGGGTTGATGAAGGCCGTGGAGAAGTTTGATCCAGACAGGGGCTTCCGTTTCTCTACGTATGCGACGTGGTGGATACGTCAGGCTGTGCAGAGGGCGGTTGCTGACAAGGGTCGTACTATCAGGGTTCCTGTCCACATGACGGAGAAGATCCGGAAGGTCTCCAGGGCATACAACGAGCTTTCCGTGGAGTTCGAGCGGGAGCCCATGGAAGAAGAAGTCGCCAGGCGCCTCGGGTGGGAGCTCGAAGAGGTTCGCCTCACCATGAGCGCCATGCCAGACGCCACGAGCCTGGATCAACCGGTCTCCACCGAAGATTCCGCCTCGCAGCTCGGGGACTTCATCGAGGACGACAGGGTCTCCGACACCCCTGACACCGTGATGCGGGAGATGGAGACCGCCCATCTGAAGGAAGCCATAGAGCGTCTGCCCAACAGGGCTCGCTACGTGCTGGTCCGCCGCTACGGACTCGACGACCGCGAACCAGCAACCCTCGCCGAACTCGGCGAAGAACTGGACATTTCGCGCGAGCGGGTGCGCCAGCTCCAGCGCGAGGCCGAGCGCATCCTCAAAAGTGGCGAATACGGTCGCGTTCTGCGCGACGCCGTCGCCTGAAAGCGATCCATAACCTCTAACTTTCGAAAGGGGCCGGGAATCGCGTCCGGCCCCTTTTACATGCCCATCGCCTTCTGCCATCCCGGTAGCCCATGAAGCGCGGCGTGGACATCGTTTTTCCAGCCTCCGCGACTGCCTTCGCGCTTGTCTCGGCGGCGACCGGGGCTGGCCTGTTCTCTGTATTGGATAGGTGGATACTCGGTGCGAGCCAGCGGATCTCCCTCGATTTGTTGGATAGATTCAGCGGCTTCTTCTCGTTGGCTGGCAGCCTGGAGGTGATCGGGGCGGCTTTGGTCTTGCTGCTCCTAATTCTCGTCTTGACGGGACGCCGAAGGCTTGCGGTGCGTTTATTGGCCGCGTTCGTCGTCACCGGATTGGTGGAACTGGGTATGAAGTTCTTCCTATCGGTGCCGCCGATGCCGGATGTGGCGGCCAGGATGGCCGACCCGACGCCGCTCGTGGCTTTCGAATACCCGTTTCCGTACCCAAGCGGCCACACGCTTCGTTCGATTCTCGTCTTTGGGGCGATATTCGTCCTGTGGAAAAATGGGATCTCACGGACGGTACTTGCGATCTTCATCTCCAGCATGGCGCTCAGCCGCGTATACCTCGGGGTTCACTGGACATCGGATGTGGTCGGGGGCGCACTGCTCGGCATCGCCGGGCTCGCGTGGGTACTTCGTCCAGGAAAGGAATGATCGTGAGATCCCGGTTGCGTATGACTGCTTGAAGCCCGAAGCCTACGAGGCGCACTTGGCGCAGCGACCGTGCAGGGTGATCTCGTGCCAATCCGTGACGAAGCCGGTCTCGCGCTCCACCTGCAGGGCCAGATACTCCATAAGCTCTTCGTTGAACTCGATGACGTTGCCGCACACCTCGCAGCGGGCATGGTGGTGCATCCGCTCCGTCGCAAGCTCGTAGCGAGAGTACCCCTCCCCGAAGTCGTCCTTTCGCACGATGCCAAGCTCGGTCAAGAGATCCAGCGTCCTGTAGACCGTGGAGAGGCCCATCTCCGGATGCCCGTGCTTGACCCGGTCGTAGATCTCCTCCGCCGAAAGATGGCGTTCACCCTCCAGCTCGTGCGCGATCACACGCCGCTGGTTCGTCAGCCTGTATCCCCGACTCTTGAGTATCTGCTCGAACTCGACCATGCACTAAGTCTATTCCCGAAGTTGGTCAGGATCAAGAATCAATCTTGAAGAAGTCTGGAAGCCTCAGCCGTGAGAGGATTTGCCCTTCTCCGGCTTGCTACCGAAGGTGCGCTTGCGCCCGCCCGGCCACCAGTTCCAGTCGCCCAGGATGCGCATGGTCGCGGGGACGAGGAGGATGCGGATGATGGTGGCGTCCACGAACACGGCAACGGCAAGTCCGAGGCCCACGGCTTTGGTGATAATGATGCCCGTGAAGGAGAATGCTCCAGTGACGACGATGATGATCGCAGCCGCAGATGTGATTATTCCTGCCGTCGCCACGAGACCCTTCGCCACGCTCGCGGTATTGGAGTCGCCGTTCTCGTAGGCTTCGCGGATGCGGGAGAGCAGGAAGACCTCGTAGTCCATCGAGACCCCGAACACCGTGCAGAACATCAGGATGGGGAGCGTGGCGTCCACGAATCCAAGCGGTGTGAAGTTGAGGAGGCCCGAGAGGTTGCCATCCTGGAACACGAACACCATCGCCCCGAAGCTCGCCGTCAGGCTGAGGATGTTCACTACCACGGCTTTGAGTGGGATGAACACGGAGCGGAAGGTGAGGAACAGGATCAAATACGTCACCGTCAGCACGAACGCCGCGGCGAAGGGCGCGTCGCCGTACAGGCTGGAGATGAAGTCTTTCTGCCCGGCGGAGAGGCCGCCGACCAGAAAGCTCGACCCATCAGGCGGCTGCACTGACCTGACTTCATCCACTGCGGCACGCGCCTCCTCCGTGTACGGGCTCGCCTTCGGCACCGCTCGCAGCAGGGTCCTGTCACCTGCTGAATAGAAGCCGAGTGCGTCCCGGATCTCCTCAGAGTCGCGGGCCTCCGGCGTCTTCAGGAAGTTCGCAACGCCCTCTGGCGTCACGTCGCCTTCAGGTGAGATGCCGGATGGGAGATCCGGAACCTTCCGATCCACCTCTTCCGCAACGCGCTGCTCGACTTCGGCCCGGATACGCCCCTCGGCCCCACGTACCTCTTCCTCGACCTTTGGCCCTACTTTGGCCCGGATTTGCTCTTCCGTACCTGGCGGGATGGTTCCGTACTGGGCCCGCACATCGTCGAGTTGCTGCTGCACCGCAATGTCTGTCTGCTTCCGGATTTGGGCCTGAATCTGCTCCTCGACGAGCCCATTCACCCGCTTTCCTGCCTCGGTTTCGGCCTTCTTGCGGGCTTCAGCCACCTGCGTGGCGTATTCGCGGGCGCCGTCCGCCCCGATGGTGTACAGGCTCTCGACGCTGGCCACGCCGTCCTTGCCCTCGATGCGGTCTCCGAGTTTCCCGATGGCCGCGAGACCTTCGGCGCTGGCTGGAGTATCTGGGAGGGTTGAGATCACCTCCATCGGGTTCAGGTCTGCGTAGTCGAAATCCTTCTTCAGAACGTCATCCCCGGCGCGAGATTCGTACTTGTCTGGCAGCACGCTGGCCTCGGGGATGCCGACCCGCATGTGGCCCACGGGGTAGAGCAGCCCGGCGAGCATCACGGCGACTATGAAGAGTACGATCACCGGGTGCCGCATCACAATTTCTGCGCTTCGGCTCCAGAAGCCGATTCCGGGCGTGACGCCGCGGCGGCGCACGGAGAGGGCGTTGATGCGATGCCCGATGATGCCGAGCGACGCGGGCAAGAGCGTCAGGGCCGCGGTCACCGAGACGAATACCACGATCACACCCGCAACGCCGATGGATCGCATGAACATGAAAGGGAAGAAAAGCAACCCGGAAAGCCCAATTAGCACAGCAGTCCCCGAGAAGAATATGGACCTCCCCGCGGTCGCGACCATCCGGGGTATGGCTTCGGGGACAGGGTAATGTTCCAGTTCTTCCCTGAAGCGGCTCACGGCGAACAGCGCGTAATCTATGCCGAGGCCGAGGCCGAGCATGGTCGAGATCGTCAAGACGAACACCGACATGTCGTATGCGCCCGCCACGAAGTAAAGCGTCGCCAGCGCCGTCAGTACGCTGACGCCCCCGATCACGACAGGGATGGACGCGGCTACCAGCGTGCCGAATGCGATAACCAGTATGACCAGCGCAAACGGGAAGGCGTACTTCTCAGCCCGCTTTATATCCTGGTTGCTCGCCTCCGTTATGTCCTGGTACACGGCTGGAGCCCCGGTCACGTAGGTTTTCATGGAGCCGGATCGGACGTGATTCCTGACTTCGGCCACCAGATCCTCGGTCTCCTCGGAGGAGACGTTGAAGCTGACGAGCGCGTAGCTTTTCTTCCCATCCTCGGAGATGAAACGCGGGTCTTCGGAGTCCGAGTACGCAGTCACCTGCTCCGTCTCGCGCATATCTTGAAGCCCCTGGAGGGCGGCGGATTCGCGCCGCTGGAACTCATCGCCCTTCGCAGGTAGGCCGTCGCCGTCGAAAACGATGGTCAGGGTCGCCGGGGAGACGCCGAACTCATCGGACATCAGATCCTGCACCCTCTCGGCCTCGGAGTTCGCGCCCTCGAACCCGCCGCCTTTTAGCCTGCTACCGAGATTCGGGGCGAGGAACGCGCTTACAACGACCAGCACTGCCCATGCGAGCACCACCGCCACGCGGTAGCGGTAGGTAAATTCACCCAGACGATGAAAAATTCTCACGGGTCTAAGAAGCCTCTTCGGGGAGCGCGGTCATACTGCAATGTTACCGGAGAGAGACCGGAAGTATGAGGTTCCGATCACAGCTACCTGGCACCAAACTGAAATTTTCAGAGGCTACAATACAGTCAGGTTAGTGAAAGGAGTTTCGATGGAGGAGCAAGATCTGCCTCGGTATGTCTGCGGGTCTCCTGTACGCGTTTTCGTGGATGTGGAGCACGAGCGAGGCATAAAGTTCGTACAAGCCAAATTCCAACACGAAACCTGGGATAGAGTGGCAATCAACTGCAGTGGATTCACTAAGCATAACTTGTTCTTCAAGCCTCGGTTTTTCCCGCGGCGCGCACGGGTAATGCTGACAAGCCAGCAGCCGATGATGGCTGATTATTCGGGTTGGTACCAGTTAGAGCAACTGAAGGTGGAAGATGGCAACAAGAACTGGCACGAGATCGATCCTTATCCGAGGCAACGATTCTACGTAGAAGAGAAGCCCGGACGACCCCACGAGACGAATGTGCGCCAATACAAGCAGGGCGAAGAATTGAGCCTGGAAGTGGAAGCTTCCCACGAGAAAGGTGTGGACAGAGTCCGGATACAATTCTCTGGCGGCTACGGATATCAGCAAGATTACATCCATTTTTCAGGCAGCGGCGATGGTAGTACAGAGTGCAGGATACACCTCAACAGGCGCATCAACGATTCACAAGAGCCCGGACGTTACCGAGCCTACAAAATGGAGGTACGTCCTCGACAAACGGCTCTCGACCGAAGGCTCAACCCCCGACCTATAGAACGTACGGTTTCGTTAAACCCGCCTATAGTATTTGAGGTCGTGAAGAACGAGGATCTTACACGCAATACAGTGCCCAAACCCCATAACTGGGGGTTCTCGGACTGAGGCTACGAGGACGATCTTTGTCACACCAAGCCACGGAGGATCTGGACTATGAATTCGTACTTCGTAAGACACACGAAGGCCTTGCGTGTAAGGGATGAAGACCTGAAAGGGCTCTGGGACGACGACCGCATTGCGGTGCATTACCCTGATCCTGGAGGCCATCTCGCCGAGCAGGACAGTGAGAGTACCGACCCCGAGCACTACGAGCGAACCGGCAAGAAGGCTATGAACTGCCTCCGGAACCTCTCGGAATCCGGCGGCTACGTCTGGGCCGAAAGCTTCGTCTCCGACGACGGCGCGGCGAAGATTGGCTTTATCGAGCCGGGCACCAAAATACAGCTAACTACTGACCCTCAAGTGGCAATCGACGCTCGCTGGGATCTGCGCGGACGCCAGGAAGACTTCCCGAGGCGCAGCAACGGCAACCCTGCAGTGCTCAAGACACTGAAGTTCTCACCGACGAAGTCTGTGGGACGCCAAGAGCAGATGGGGCTCAGGGCGGGCAAACCTCGCCAGGGAACCATCGCACGCTGGAAATGCGGTACTCGCCTTGCGGATCTAGTCAAAGGGCGCACTCCAGAGGAGGAATGGTCCAACCTCTTTACCGAGCAGCAAGAAGCAGCTTGCGCCGAGTTCCTACGGTTGCGACAACATAGAAATGACCTCCCCAAGTTGCGCTACCTGCTGCTACCGGTGGGAAGGACACTCAAGGACATAGATGTCTACGCTCTTGCCGAGGACAGCCAGAAGATTTTCGCTCAAGTCACTTACCACCTACGCGACTCGAGCGGATTTGCTGATAAGGTCAGCAGACTACAGGCATACGACGATGATGGAGGGCATCTAGTGTTCTTCGGACGAGGTGACGGTCCTCCAGCCGAAGACGGGATGAAGTTCGTCTCTGTTGATGACGTGATGCATTGGATAGAAGGCGAATCACAGGAGTACCGTACTGCCCTCTTCAGCAACTGAACAATCCCAAGCAGACCGTGCGTAGCGGTTTCGTGCAAAAGTGTGTCAATCAGCCTTCCGGGTAACGGGAGCCTTGCGGGGCAGCGTCATGGTGAGCAACAGCCCCATGATGGGCAGGGCCACCATGACGAGCATGGTAGTCGTGAGGTCGTATCTGTCCGCGACGTGCCCGAGGACTGGCGCACCGAAGCCACCGAGCCCGATGGAGAGGCCCATCGTGATGCCTGCCGCGAGGCCGATCCTGCCTGGCAAATACTCCTGTCCCATCACCACGGTGATGCCGAAGGTGCCTATGGTGAAAGCCCCGATCAGGGCGAGCACGGCCATCCCCACTATGGGACCGCAAAGCGTGAACAGATAAACGAACGGCCCGAGCAACAGCATCGAAGTACCAAGCACGGCCCGTCTCCCGACGCGGTCGGCTATCGGCCCCATTAGAAGCGTCCCGACGGCCCCGCTGGCTAGCATCACGGTGAGCGCGGCGTTTCCGAAGGCGGGCGTCGTGCCGAGTACCCGCTCGTAGTACGAAGCAACGAAAGCCACAAGCCCGAAGTACAGGAACGATCTCAGCACGACAACCCCGACCATCCGCGCAAACGGTCCCCACGCCTCAGGGTGATCGAAGATCTCGCCTGTTCCGCCGTCCGTGTATTCCGGCTGGAAACCGCGCAGGCGCTGAAGATCGAATATCAGAACGGCGGCCATGAGGCTGGCTGGCAGCACCAGGAAAAGCGTCCCGGGCAGCCCAAAGATAAGGACGAGCGGTGTGGCGAGGACGGGGCCGATTGCGAACCCCGCGTTGCCCCCGACCGAGAAGAAGCTCATCCCGCGCGCCCGGCCCGCGCCCGAGACGTAGTTGGCGAAGCGGGCGGCCTCGGGATGGAATGCAGCTACCCCTATCCCACTGAAGACCACGCAGAGCAGCATCAAGGGGAAGTCCGGGGCGACGCCAACGAGCGAGAGCCCGAGGCCGGCCACGAACACGCCGAGCGGCATGAGGATCGGGAGCGGCTGCCTGTCTGAGAATATGCCGAAAAGCGGCTGCACCACTGAAGAACTCACGGTCGAAGCAAGAACCAGCGCACCGGCGGCGGCCAACGTGAGCCCGCGTTCGGCCACCAGGAACGGGATGAGCGCGGCCACCGCACCTTGGTTTACGTCGGTGAACAGATGCCCGCCGGAGAGGACTGCCATCGCCCGCCGGTCCACTCCTTTTTTGGAGATCCCACTCAATAGAAGACTCTTTTCGAAGAAGGAATCAGGCTCTCCAAAAATACTATCAGCCTTCTGAGACCTCGTATGGCGCCGTGGCCCAGACGCGGACGCTACGCAGGTCCCAGACCACCCCGACCGCAGCGTCCACCATATCCCGCGCCGCCTCCACGGGATCTCCTGGGGTGGGACGACCGCTCCGGGGCGGGGATATCTTCACCACCGCGCCTGGCTCCGTGCCGCCAAGTTCGGCGGCCTTGCGTAGCGCGTCCCGGAATCCGCCGACCTCGTCAACGAGGCCGAGGTCCCCGGCCTCCGCGCCGGTCCACACGCGTCCACCCGCTATGCGTTCCAGGAATTCGAGATCCATCTCCCTGCCGTTGGATACCCGGTCCTTGAACTCGTCATAGAAATGGCCGAGCTGTACCCTGAGGACTTCGAGTTCATCGGAAGTGGGCGGGCGGCTGGGGTCCATGAGGCCAGCGTGCGCGCCCCTATCCAGGGCGACGGGGTTGACGCCGAGCTTCTCGTACAGGCCGGTGGTGATGGGCCTGGTGATGATGACGCCGATGGAGCCGGTTATGGTGGTCCTTCGGGCTATGATGTGATCCGCGGATGCGGAGACGTAGTAGCCGCCAGAGGCCGCCGTGGCGCCCATCAGGACGACCACTGGTTTCTTCGCGCTGATGCGCTGGACTTCGCGCCAGATGAGATCCGAAGCAAGCGCATCCCCGCCGCGAGAATCCACGTGGAAAAGCACGACTGCAACCCGCCGATTCTTCTCCGCCAGGCGCAGCGCCGAGATCACTGACTCGCTCCCCGCCTGCTCGCCCCCAAGCAGGGGAAGTGGAACAGGCAACTTCCGGCTCCGCCCCCGAACTATGGCCCCTGACAGGCTCACCAGCCCGATCCGACGCCGCGCATAAGCCCTGTACGGCGCCCGCAACGCCCGCTGCGCCCTCCCCCACTCCGCGAGCGCCACGCGCCCATCCGCCCCAAGCCTCTCCGCCAGCTCGTCCTCATAGCACACGCCGTCGATGAGTTCCTCTTCCATAGCCTCCCTGGCCGAGTAAGGTGCGTGATCTACCTTCGCCCTCACCTCGTCTGGGTCCATTTTTCTGCCATCGGAGATAGCTTCCACCAGCACTGAGAAGCGGGCTTCGAGGAGGCGTTCGGCCTGTTCGCGGGCTTCTTCAGAGAAGTCGTTGCGGGTAAACGCATCCCCGGCTGATTTGTATGGGGAAACGGCGATCACCTCCGCCTCCACCCCGACGCTTTTGAGCGCATCCTTCAAGAAATTCACCCTGGTTCGCACCCCCGTCACGTTCACTGTCGAGACGGGAGAGGCATGCACCTCGTCGGCGGCGCACGCCAGGTAGTAGGTCCGGGTGTCAGGCTCGGTCAGGTACGCGACGACCCTGCCGCCGCGCTCCTGGTAGCGTGAGATCTCACGCCTCAACTCTTCGATGGCCGTCCAGTCGGCGTTCAGGTCGCGGATGCGCAAGATGACGCCCCGAGGTCGGCCATCGGTGGCGATGCGGTCCAGTCGCGCACGGAATCCTTCCAGGCTCGGCGCGGTTGGACCGGGTGAGATGCGGCGGCGCAGGAAGCCAACGCGCGGCTCGAACTCGGGGAGCGCACCTGTAACTTCCAGCCAGACGTAATCCGGCGGTCGGCCCAGGAGGCGCACCCGGACGTTGCGCAACCAGCGCCACAAGTTAGCCAGGGCGGTGAAAAACAGCGACATACTGCGGATATGGTACACCGGGGTCGAAGATTTGCCGTGTGCTAAACTCCAAAACAGGAATGGTTATTGGTCGAGTATTTGGGAAGAGTGATGATCGGAGCGCCTGAAGGAGACATCCGGGACAAGTTCCGCAGGTCGGGGTACACCCTGACCTCGCAGCGGCGGGCGGTGCTCGACGCGCTGGAGGAGGCGGGCGGGCATCCCTCGACCGAGGACGTTTATCTCATAGTCAAGCGGAAGAACCCGCGCGTGGCCCTCGGCACCGTCTATCAGGCGCTAGCCGTACTGGAGGAAATCGGGATCATCACCTCCAAACACTGGGCCGAAACCCCGACCCGCTACGACCTGAACCTGAGGCCGCACCTGGATATCCGGTGCACAGGCTGCGGCGCGGTCTCCGAAGTTCCCGGCGTTGCGCTCGGGGATCTGGGGGCCGAGATCCAGCACAACACCCCTTACGAGGTCCACAACACGACGCTAGTAGTCGAGGGCCTCTGCCCCACCTGCCAGCGGGGCTGAACCTACCGCCCGAGCCTGCCGTAATCGCGGGCCGAGACCACGGACATCCCTGAACCATCCCGCAACATGTAGCCGTCCTCATCCAGGAAAAGCACGTGCGTGGCGGGAACTGACACGTCATCCTGAATGACTTCTCCCCACTCCACCCAGACCTGCCGAACTTCGTCCGAGGCAAGGATCTCCTCTTCGAGCGTCCTGTCCTGCGCGCTGCTGATGACCATAGCGCCCTCCTCGAACTCCCCCCTTACCTCTTCGAGTGCCTCCCTGAGGTTCACACTTCCTCCATCCACCGCCGCGCGGCCCGCCGAAAGATTCCGCTGGTCAGGTTACCAGCATGATGGCCCCACGGCTGGCGCGGGCCAGCTTCACGCATTAGGATATTTTTGTGGACCTGACGTTCAAGAACGACCGGGGCGAAGTCTTCCCGCACACTACGGAGAGCTGGGAGGAGACCATCGAGGTCGCCCATCTCTATGGCTACGACGGGCCGCGGCGGTTAAACGCGCCCCAGCCTGGGGAGGACATTCTTGACGAAGAGGCAGCCGCGCTGGCCGAAGCCCTAGAACGGGCTGTGAGGGAGGATCTCGGGGAGCATTCCGTGATGGCGGATTTCGCCGCGCTGCTTCGTGGTGGCGGTGTGATCGTGGAGGAGGGATGATTTGCATCCCTTTACCGGAACTACGACCGGGATTACTCTAGAATTACGTGATGCTTGCGGGGAGCGTGAAGATCCCGTGATGATTCCAGTGTCGAGAGTGGGGCGATGATGAGCGGGGAATCCAGGAACCCGACGGAAGAGCTGGCGGATCAGCTAGAGGCTGCTGATTCCCTGATCGAAAGCCTGGAGGGCGAAGTCGCCAACCTGCGCGTTGACCTCGAAAGGGCGACGGTCGCGCTGAAGGCGGCCCAGGAGGAAGTTGCGGCCAGGGGCCGTGCCCTTGCCAGGCGGCAAACCTCGCCGACGGACGCCGATGAAAGCGTGGTCGAGCTACGCGAAGAATTGAGCCGACTGCGGATGGAGAGCGCAGACGAGCAGCTCAGGCTCCGCAACGAACACATCAGCGAGACCGCCGACATGCGCAAGGAACTTGAGGAACGGCGCCGCTGGGACGAAGAGTTCTCCAGCTCGGAAGAACGTTTTGAGACGCTCAAAGAAGAGGCAAAGCGGGAGCGAGAGGCGATTGAGGCGAGCCACACCGCCGAGCTCGAGGCGGCCAGGGAAGCCTCGGAGCGGTGGGAAGAGGAATTGCGGGAGGGATACCGCAACCTGGAGGAACGACACGCCGGGGAAGTCCGGGAACTGCGCCGGGAGATGGAGCAGCAGAGGATTGACCTCGAAAGCAAACTGCGGGCTGACTTCGAGGGCCGATTGTCCGAGGAGCGCCAGACGACGGGTGAAGGCCAGGAGGCCGCCCTGCAGGCGCTTAGGAGCGCATCTGCCGGTCGGCAACTGGAACTCCAGAAAGACTACCAGGCTGTCATCGAAAACCAGCAGGGTGAGATCGAGATGCTCCGCAAGGAACTCGAAGCGAAATCCCGCGAAGCCGAGGAACGCCGCAAGACCGCGCTGCGGGAGGTCAAGGTCGTCGCGGAGAAACGCGAGCGCGACCTTCACCGCGCGCACGCATCCAGATTGAACCAGGCGAACGAGGCGGCGAACCGGCGGTTCGCATCTCTCCAGGCCCAGCGGGAGGCGGATAACGCAGCCCTCAGAACGCGCGGCGCCGAGGAAGTGGCCCGTACCCGGCGGCAGTACGAAGAACGTCTGGCGGCCGAGGACGAGCGCCGCAAGGCCGAGACGTTGGCCCTGGAAGAACAACTGGAGGGCCTGAAGATGCAGCGCGAGTCCGAGGTCCGGCTATACGGCGGACGGCTACAGGAGATCGAAACGTCGCGCCTGGCAGACAAGCAGGATTACGAAGCGGACCTGGAAAGGAACCGATCCGCGCATGCGGAGGAAAACTCCGGCCTGGAGGAACGCATCGCGGGGCTGGAGGAGGCGCTCGACGAAGTGGAAGACACCCATGCGCAGCGGAGATCCCAGCTCGAAACCCAAATCTCGGAGCTGGAAGCGGCGCTCGTTCAGGCGGTAGCGAATCGCGCCGAGGAAAGATCCAACCTGGAGGCCCGGGCAACGGAACTGGAGGCGGAACTCCGCATTTCGGAAGAACAACGGGAAGAAGAGAGGAACCGGCTGGAGACGCACGCCGCTGAGTTAGAGGCGCATGCGGCTGATCTGGAAGCGGCGTTGGATCAGGCCGGAGAAACCGGGGCCACTGAAAGATCCCGCCTCGAAGGCCGCATCGCGGAGCTGGAAGCGGCGCTCGGCGCGGCCGAACATGCCGGTACGGCTGGCGCGGAGCAGAGATCCTACCTGGAAAGGCGCGTCGAAGAGTCGGAGGAGGCACTCAGTGAGACAGAGGGGCTTCGCGAGGCAGAGAGGTCCAGGCTCGAGGATCGCATAACCGAGCTGGAATCGGCGCTGGAGAGGTCCGAGTCAGAGCGGGAAGAAGCGATCAGAGAATTCGAGAACGCTGCGCCGCTCGACGTACCCGTGGCCGAAGATCGTTCGGAGGATCTCGATGAGTCGGAGGCGGCGCGATCGCTTGCGGAGGAGCGCATCCAGACCCTCGAAGCCCAGCTAATCGAAATCAGGGAAGAGAACGAGCGCTTCTCAGCGGAACTGACGGTTGCCAGGCAGGAAAGTGGGCGCACGTCGGCGGACCTCGAAGATGTGAGGCAGGAGAGCGCGCGCACCACGGAGGAACTGGCGGCAGTCAGGCAGGAGTACGAGCGCACTTCGGCGGAACTGGAGGATGCGAGGGAGGGTTTGCGGCGGGCCTCGGACCCAGAGCGGCGGCTACGGGCAGGCATGGAGTTGTTCAACACCAGCGAACACGCGAGGAACGTGGCTTCGATCTCCAAGAGCTTCGGTCTCCCAAGAGTCCACGCCGGAATGGGGGGCGGAGATCCCTCAGGCAAGCCGACTTTCACGTTCGTGTGGTCCGAGATGGGATGGCGCCGTTATGTTTCAGATCCCACGGACGGCGTCGATGGCCCGAGGGTCTACCTGATCGGGGACGGCGACGAACCGGCTGACCTGCAAGGGCAGGAGACGGAACCCAACGCCCGCATGGACGCCCGCGGACGCCTCACGCTCGGCATCCAGGCCCGCTGAAGATTACCTGCGGAGTACCGCGCTCACCCCTTGCGGGCACGCTGGCGGCGAATGTGGGCCTGGTTGTATTCGTAGAATCCTTTGCCCCGCCTGGCCCCGATGAAGGCGGAGATGGTAGCGACGACCAGGATAAGTATGGTCTGCGCGGCGCGTATTTGCGGGAACGGGTCATTCTGACTATTCAGGGCAAGCAAATTCAAGGCTGGCGACACCAAGAACAGGGCAAGAACCACGATCAGGCCATGCAGTTCATGCCTCGATGCCGCCCGGTAACCTGCGGCCATCCCCCCAAAGTAGAAAGAGAACACCACCGGGACCACGAGAATAACGACTGCCCACACCGGGCTGTTAACAGTGTTGGGAGGCAGGAAAGCCTGGAACAGGGGACCCAGGATCCCGCCTACGATCAGCGTTTCGATCACGAGCGTGACGATCACCCCGAGAAGAACGGCAGTCACGCTTCTGAACATGGTTGCATTCTACCAACCTGCTGCCGCGCGCCCGTGAGCGGGCTCACCCAAACAGAAGTACTCCCTTCGAATTTGGACTATCCGGCGCGTCCGTAGTACGCTCTCCCCTCGTGAATCCAGCTATGTCACGCACGCTCTCCCGCAGGAAATTCCTGGCGCTTGCTGGCGCTGGGGCGGCAGGCGCATCCCTTTTGGGTACCACCGCATGCGACATAACGAAAGCCAACGACGGGAAAATGAACGTGGTGCTCGTGATCCTGGACAGCCTGCGCAGGGACCACGTCGGAGCTTATGGGAACGGGTGGATTCAAACCCCAACCCTGGACATGCTCGCCGGGGAGAGCCTCCGCTTCACCCGTCCCTACTCTGAGTCGTACCCGACGATCCCGGCCCGTAGGGCGATCCACACGGGCATAAGAACCTTCCCTTTTAGAAACTGGATCCCCCAGCGCGACGATAGCGTGAAGCTCTATGGCTGGCAGCGCATCCCGGAGAACCAGACCACGCTCGCCGAAGTCCTCGTCGAAGCGGGATACGAGACGATGCTGGTTACGGACACCGAGCACGAGTGGAAGCCCTCCATGAACTTCCAGCGCGGCTTCAAGGTCTTCGACTTCATCCGGGGCCAGACCACAGACCATTACCGCCCTTACTACGCGGCGCCCAGGGACGAAGTATCCACTGGCCTCCTCAAGGGCAACCCGGCTGCAATGGAGTACCAGTTGAGCCAGTATTTCGCCAACAACGTCGGACGCCGGAGCGAGGCCGACTGGCTCTCCCCGCAGGTCTTCACCCGTGGTTCGGAGTTTCTTGAGATATCGAAGACCGGCAAACCGTTCTTCCTGGTAGTGGACAGCTACGATCCGCACGAACCCTGGGACCCGCCCGAGCACTACCTGAAACTGTACTCAGACGGCCCGTTCGAGGGCAAGGAACCATACTGGCCTTTGTATGGAGACTCCAGCTATCTCACGGAGCGGGAGATCCAACGCCTCAGAACCCGCTACGCCGCCGAAGTGACCATGGTCGACCGCTGGCTCGGCCGTTTTCTAAACAGGATGGATGAACTCGGGCTCTTCGAAAACACGCTGCTTTTGCTGATCTCAGACCACGGCGTCGGCCTCGCTGAGCACGGCGCGACAGGCAAGCCAGCCTACGCGCTGTGGCCCGAGATCACCGACACCATATTCCTCATCCGCCACCCCGACGGCGCAGGCTCGGGCGAGACCAGCGACTACTACGCCTCGACCCACGACGTCGCCCCAACCATCCTGAGCGCTTTAGGCATCGAACATCCAGAGGGGATGGAGGGCCAGAACCTGCTCCCGATCCTGGACGGTAACAAACCTGATGACGCGCGACCATATTTCACCGCCGCCTACGACAACTACGTCTGGGCGCGCGACGACAGATACGCCATGTTCAGCCGCAACGACTTCCAGGAACCCAAACTCTACGACCTCGTCCACGACCCGCTGATGAACAACAACATCTACGGCTCCAAGCCCGACGTCGCCCGACACATGTTCCAGGACTACATAATCAAGGACGCAGGCGGTCCCCTCCCCAACTACGACGTGTAGCCGAAACTACCCTTCCGCAATCGCTGCCACCAGCTCGCGGCAGAAGGCCGGTATGTCAGGCACAGCACTCGCGGTTGCCTATCCACACGAGTGAACCAGACCTATCCCTATATGTCGATTCGATCTAGGCTGACGTGCAGTTCGCTTACCAATCCATCAAAGTGGTGTAAGAAGAAGACTCGGTCGAAACTGGACTCGAATCGGTGACCATCTACCTCCGGGCCGAGGTCACCAAACGTGGACGGCTCGGAGCCACGGGTGACGATGAGGAGCCACACATACCGGCAGTCCTGCCGATATGTGGGCACCTTGGCTTCTTTATCACGCAGTATCCGCTGGAGATCCGGGGGAGTTATGGTGGGCACGAACCCTGCCCGCACGGACGTCCACGAGTCCTTCGAGATGCTGTTCCGGCGAACGACGGTTAGAGACGCTACCTCCTGTGGCAAGGATCGCCCCGTGGGATGGCGACGGCGACGGATAGTGACGCTTTGGCCTGTCTCGGGAAGATTCTCCTGCACCAGATTGGCAAGAGCGGCGGCGAGTTCCGATATCCTACGACTGCCCAGCGCCTGGTGCGGATGCCACAGGACGTTGACCACCACCGGAGGCAAGCCCTTCGACTGGTACTGTTCGCAGGCTCTCTGTAGAACCTTATCCTCCGTTCCCTCCCGTGCTCGCATCGGAGAGCCTCGTCCCTCGTCCGGTTCCGGTACGTGATACTCAGTAAGCTCGATGCCCACACGTCCCCCACGCGCGTCCACCAGGAAGTCCGGGTGCTCGTGCGGGACGATTGTCCCCTTGGGAAAGCCCACGAAATTCTCGCGGAAGCGCCGCAGGTAGGTCTCTTCTCGCCGCTTTTTACAGTCCTCTCTCACCCTGATACCTTTCAGGCTTCATCAGCTTCTATAGTATGAGCGAGATCACTAACGTAAGAGCACCGCCAATAAAAACAAATAGGCAAGCATCGAGTCAAGGCCCATCTCTCGGTGGGTCGCACCTTCTTCTCTAAGCAAGCTGTAGAAGAAGGCTTTCCAAGCCAGGTCCCCCACCGAAGTCAGCAAAGACAAGAATAAGAGAACGATACTCAAAGCCGCAAACCCCTGGTCTAATTCCGACCCGATCGCCACCCAAGTGTCCCTCCATTGGTGTGCCGACTGGTGTGCAGAATCCTCTCCTTATCCCTCCGCAATCGCCGCCACTAGCTCGCGGCAGAAATCCGGTATATCAGGGACTACACGGCCCCAAACAAGGTTGCCCTCGCGGAACGCTGCCTCATCCACCCAGGTCGCCCCGGCGTTCACAAGATCGTCCTTGATACCGAGAGAACCTGTTGCCCGAACGCCATCCACTATGCCAGCGGAGATCGCCACAAGCCCGCCGTGGCAGATGATGCCAACCGTCTTGCCCCGTTCGTGTACGCCCCGGACGAGGTCCACGATCTCAGGGTAACGCCGCAGTTTGTCCGGCGCCCAGCCTCCGGGCACCACGATCCCATCCAGCTCCGAAGCGTCCACAGTGTCCGCAGTGGTATCGGCCTGGGCGGCGAGGACGTTCTTGCCTGTGACGGTCTCCGTATCAGGACCGACGGAGACGACCTCGGCCCCTTCTTCTTGCAACCGCATTACGGTGACCCAGTATTCGAGATCCTCGAACCCTTCCGCAACCAGTACCGCGACTTTCTTGCCTTCGAGTTTCAAGTCAGCTCCTTTCGTTTAGCAGGTCAGCTCGTCAACTTCAGAAGATCGTCAACCGCCAGACGCGCTTCTTCGCCGCCGATCTCCAGGGCGCGCGCCAGCTCTGGGACGGCTTCGGCTCCACGGCCAGACCTCAGCAGGTTCTCCGCCGCCTGAATGTGTTTCCGGTAGTCTGGCGCGGGGCCATTGGAGGTATTATCCGGTGTTTCAATCGGGGATGCGGCAGGCTCGTCGCCACGGATGAGGGCGAGGATATCGTCCCCGTAACGGGCGGCGCGGCGGAGGCCGATACCCTTGATGGCGCCGAGTTCGTGGATGTCACCGGGTTGGCGGGCGGAGATCTCTTCCAGGTGGCTGTTGTGCAAGACCACGTATGCAGGAACCTGCTGATCCCTTGCCTGATCACTCCTCCAAATCTTCAGCCGCGCCAGCAATTCTTCGTTCACTTCCCCCGAATCCGGCGTCGTTCTGACGGAGGCTGCCGCGGGCTTCAGGCGTGGCGCCCTGTAAGCATCGGGCAGGTTGGATCCGGAGATTGCGGCGTCCACTTCGCCGAGGCAGATGTCGCAGCCGCCACACGGGGCGACTTCTTCCTTATCACCAAAATGACGGAGGAGGCGTTCGCGGCGGCAAGTGGTGAGCTGCGCGTAGTTTTCGACGTCCCGTATCTCGCCGTAGGCCCGCTTGTCGTGGCCTTTGAGGCGGGCTGCCATCTCGCGGCGGTCTCGTTCGTCGAGGTGCGCTTCGCGGAGCCGGATGTCGGTCACTGAGCCACGGGGGACGGCCCGCATCAGGCCGTCCACCATCATTCGATAGACGGCGGTCTGGGCGACTACAGGCCGCACCCCGGCGCGCTGCGCCAGCTCTGGAATGCCGATCTCACCGCGCCCAGGCAACGCTGCGTGGACGGCGGAGATCTCCTCCCGCAAACCTTCGGGCTCCTCTTCCAGGCTCTCCACTTCCACCCCGGCCCACAGATCATAGCCCCGTGCCACTAGACCCGATTCCTCCAGGCCGCGAAGCATGATCCCAGCCGCGTCCTGGTCCACGCTCCCGAGCGCGGCCAGGGAACTGAACGGCGCATTGATCCTGCCGCCATTCGCCACCCCGGCGAGCGCCCGAAAATACGAACTCACCTCATCCTCCCCCGCCGAGTTCACGGTGACCAGACGCCGCCTCCTCCCGAGGTCCGCGCTGCGGTACAGCACGACGCACTCGGAGGGCTCGCCGTCTCTGCCTGCCCGGCCCGCCTCCTGGATATACGCAGGCAGGCTAGCTGGCACGCTGGAGTGGACCACGAAGCGCACGTTCGGCTTGTCCACGCCCATCCCGAAAGCGATGGTGGCGACCACAACCGGAAGCTCGTCCGTCATGAACCTCTCCTGCACGTCCGAGCGCTCCGAAGAGGATAGCCCCGCGTGGTAGTGGGCGGCTTCGATGCCGGATCTCCGCAGGCCGGCGGCCAGTTCTTCGCATTCCTTGCGCGTGGTCGCGTATACGATTCCCGGTGGCGGGTAACGACGAATCACATCCAGAATCAGGGGGAGTTTGCTCTCCTTTTTCTTCGCCTCGATCACCCTGTACGTGAGATTCGGACGGTTGAAGCTGGTCACCACCACCTCTGGGGAGCGCATCGCGAGGGAGCGCAGTATGTCCTCGCGCACGCGCGGCGTGGCTGTGGCGGTCAGGGCGAGGACCGGCGGGTTCCCTAGATCCTTCACCACCCTTGGCAGGAAAAGGTAATCTGGGCGGAAGTTGTGGCCCCACTCGGAGATGCAGTGCGCCTCGTCCACCACGAAAAGCCCAACCCCCGCCCGGCGCAGCGCAAGCACGAACTCCAGAGACCGCAGCCGCTCCGGGGCGATGTAGAGCATCTTGATCTCACCCGTTCGGACCTTCCGCTCGACCTCCCAGCGTTCCTCGGGCGAGAGCCCTGAGTGGAGGGTGGCCGCCTCGGCGACGGCACTCTGGAGCAGGGAATCGACCTGATCCTTCATCAGGGAGATGAGGGGAGAGACGATCACGGTCAGGCTCTCCTGCATCAGCGCTGGAACCTGATAGCAAAGGCTCTTTCCGCCGCCTGTTGGCATCACGGCCAGCGTGTCGCGGCCTTCGAGGACAGCCCGGATGACCTCCTCCTGTCCAGGCCGGAACGAGTCGAAGCCAAATATCTCCTTGAGCACGTTCAGGGGCATGGGCTTAATATAAGCTGTCAGCCTTCAGCTTTCAGCTATCAGCCTCCAGGGGCGGATCTCCCGCGTGTTGAGTAGTCTGGAAACGTTACGCGAGATTCTGAGGCGTTTCAGCGTGTCCGCCTCGACTTTCTGGCTGACGGTTGATTGCTGACCGCCAAGAGCTATTCCCTGGGCTCGGCCTTGGGAACGAACCTGGGTATGGGTTTGAGACCCTGTATCCTGCCCTGTGGAGGTTCGTCGTCTTCGTCAGGTTTGCGGATTTTGGGCGGTCCCTCCTCGGCGGCGTCGAGAAGGGCTTCGAGGGAGCGCAGCATCTCCACGCGCGTCCTGTCGTAGGCGAGCCTGAAACCGAGGGCGGGCGCCGCGAGCGTCGGGAGGACGCCGAGAAAGAAGATCGGACTTTGAAACCCGGCGAACACGAAGAGCAGCGCGAGCGTCGCCCCCAGTATGAGGCCGAGCGAGAGGTACTCCCCGCGCTGATTTGTGGCGTCCGCCGTGAGGTTGGCCGCGCATCTTTCGTCGTCCAGTTCCTCGACGCGCAGTTCCACCGCCTGCGCCTTCAGCAGCGCCCTGTGCCCCGAGAGATCCAGCGCCCGCCGCACGGCCCCGACGAGATCCCCCGCGTCGTAGAGAGAGCTTGCCTCTGTCCTGCGCCTGAGCTTCAGCCCCTGCTCCACGCGGAGCATGGATTCCAGGTGGTCGCGCGTCGGATCGGCTGGACGATTTATCTCGCGTACGGTTCGCAGCCTGGCGGGACCATATAGCTTCCTGGCGATGGTACGGGACTCCGCGGTCTTCTCGGAGGCGAGGTCCCACATAGCCCGCCGCACGTGCCTCTCGGAGATGCCGGCGGCTGCCGCCACCTGCACGAGAACCTGTGGGGAGACGGAAGGCGCTTCCTCATCATCCCGGTAGCGACTGCGGGCGCTCAATTCTGATGCGCGGCGCAGGATCATCTCGACCTCCGCCGGGCTCAGGCGTTTTTCTTCGACTTCATTTACCATGTTCGGAACCTGATTCTACAGCTTCTAAAGGCGCTGTTCGCGCTGCGAGGTGATGGACAGAATACGCGGCGTATCCCTCAGATATGACCAGCCCGAGATGATCGTCAGCACCGTCGCGACCAGCATCACCCACCACCCGATATTCGACATCACCAGGCGCCATCCCTCTCCGTTGGGAAGCCCGATCAGGAGCAGCAGGATGGCGAGGCTTTGGGCGTTCATCTTGGCCTTGCCCCAGCCGTTGGCGGCGATTACCTCCCCCGCCTCCAGGGCCACCATCCGCAGGCCCGTGACGGCGAACTCCCGGATCACCATGATGGCAGCCATCCACGCCGCCATCGAACCCTCGTCCACCAGCGCGAAGAAAAGCGAGACTATGAGCGCCTTGTCGGCGATGGAATCCATCAGCTTGCCGAACCCTGTGACCTGTTTGCTCCGGCGGGCGAATATGCCGTCGAAGTAGTCGGTGGCGATGGCCAGCACGTACAACACGACGGCCACGGCCCTGGCACCAGGGAACGGCAGATAAAGTACGATCATTATTGGCGCGACCGCGATCAGACGCGCCAGGGTCAATTGGTTGGCAAAGTTCATGCCCATTTCGTTACCTGCCTCTTCTCCCTGTACCCGGCTAACGTAGCACCTTTCGAGCTTCGTCTCAAGGTCTGTAGATCAGGCGCCAGGCTATTCGGCCGAAGAACCCCGGATCTGGGCTATGGTCGGGCGCGAGATGAGTTCGAGGAGCCAGTCGATGATCTGGCGCAGGCGGTTCTGGGGGCTGTCGAGCTGGCTGACGTAGTATCCGCGCCAGAACAGGGCCGCGAGGAAGCCGCTGAACTTGACCCCGAGCGCGTCGTTGACCGCGAACTGGCTGCCGAGGTCTATGAGCTGTCCCCTGGAACGATACTTGAACGGCTTGAGGCTATCTCCGTCTATCCTGGCGAGGAGGTTGTGCGCGAGCGCCACGCCCTCCTTGACGGCGGCCTGGGCGTTCGGCGGGACGAAACCACCGTCGCCGTCTGGGATCGTGGCGTTGTCGCCGATGGCCCAGACGTGGTCGTAGTCCTCCACCCTGAAATATTCATCCACCTTCGCGCCCCTGGTCTTCTCCACCTGCGGGATGCCGATGTCGTCCAGTTTGGAGTTCGGCCGCGAACCTGCGGTCCAAATCACGTTCTCGGAGGAGATCTGACTCCCATCCTTGAACCTGACGCAGTTCTCGGTGACTTCTTCCGCGAGCGTGTTGGTGAGCACCTCGATCTCGCGTGCCGCGAGCTGCCCCCTGGCTACCCTTCTCAGGCCGAGATCAAGCTCAGGCAGGATGTGCGGCAGCGCGTCAACCAGGAAAATCCTGAAGCGGTGCGGGCTTATGCTCGGGTACTCTGGCCCGAGTACCTCGTGGATCAGGACGTGTAGCTGTGCGGCTGTTTCGACCCCTGTGGCCCCCGCACCTATCACCACGAAGGTGAGGCTGGATTCGTCAACCTCGCCGCTTTCGAGCGTGGCCTGCTCGAAGCGTTCGATGACCCTGTCCCGGATCTTCACGGCATCCGTGATGCCCCTCATGGGGATTGCGTGCTCCTCGACCCCGGGTATGCCGAAAAACGATGGCTGGGCGCCGAGCGCCAGGACAAGTTCGTCGTAAGGAAACTCGTGGCCGTCGGCCCTGACCACCTTGTTTTCGAAGTCCACGCTCTCGACCTCAGCCCGCCGGAAGCTGGCGCCGAGGTGGATCAGGGTTCGCCTGAGCGGCTGGGCGATGTTCCTTGCGCCAACGTCGCTGGAGACGACGCCAGGCACCATCGGCCAGAAGGTCAGATAATTATCCCTGGCGATGAGCATGACGCCAACGTCGTCGCGGTTCTTGGTCTTCTCGCAAATGTTCTTGGCTGCGTTGTACCCGGCGAAGCCTCCACCAAGTATCAGAACGCGGTGTTTGAAGTCCTGGTAGCGTGGCTTCTCCCACGACGCGTACCGGGGCTCGGAACTCAAGGCCCACCTCAAGCCGCCCACCACCAGCGCGGCCCCGGCCAATGCCAATCCCGCCCTCTTCAACGCCTTGCCCATAAAACCCTCCCGGTGCTGGTCCGTCAAAACCACGGAGTCCGAACCCCGCGCGCATCTCACGCCTCACGGGACGATTGTACCCAACAAAGCAACGCGCCCAACTTCGCCTTATGGTGAACACTACATCTCGCCAACGGCTACGGTAACCGTCCTCCTGCGGGGACCGTCGAACTCGGCAAGAAAGACTCCTTGCCAGCGCCCGAGGGCTACCTCGCCCCCGCGCACCAGCAACGTCTGCGACTGCCCGAAGAGGCTCGTCAGGAAGTGCGAGTCGCTGTTGCCCTCGGCGTGATCGAAGCGCACGTCCAGCGCCCCCAGAAAAGCCCGCGCCGCAGCCGCGAGATCCCCCGGCACGTTCCGATCATAATCCTCGTTCACCGTCACAGCCGCCGTCGTGTGCGTGGAAGAGATAATGCACATTCCTTCTCCCACCCCAGCTTCGCGCACCGCGCGCTTCACCCCGTCCGTGATGGAGACGAGCTGGTAACGTTCGCCAGTTTCTACGGGTATCTCCGTGATCTTCATTAAAAGCTCCTTCCAAGATTTGTGGCTGGCGCGGCAACCTGAGCCGCTAGATCCCAAGCGCTTCAGGCAAATCCGCAATGCTGTCTATGACGAGGTCTGCTTCGGCGCTCTCGGTCTCTGGACTATACTTCCCAGTCCGAATCTGAATGCCTTCCAGCCCGACCCTCCGCGCTCCGTCCACGTCGGCTTCGGGATCGTCGCCGACCATCGCGGCCTCGTGGAACTCGATGCCCATTTCCCGCAGGGCCAGTTCGAAGAAACGCTGCTCGGGTTTGCCGACGACGACCGCGCTCTTGCCGCTCGCGTACTCCAGGGCGACGACGAAAGGGCCAGCGTCGAGCGAGAGGCCGTCTTCCCGCCGCCAGTAGCGGTTCTTCTGCAAAGCCAGGAGATCCGCTCCGCCCATCAGATGCCGGAACGCGGCGTTCAGGTTCGCGTATCCGAAGTCCTCGCCGATGTCTCCGATCAGCACGAAATCCGGGGAATCCTGCGTAAGCACTACATCGCCG
>JAABUS010003827.1_pt1 | contig 23252 bp, 28 predicted proteins | sample 5560161 | NCBI WGS metagenome assembly JAABUS01 (sample SAMN10711885, study PRJNA513376) | rock metagenome | isolation source: Antarctica rocks | place: Antarctica: Victoria Land, Trio Nunatak nord | collected 2016-01-04
CCACCCCCTACAAAACCCACTTCTCCGCCGCCTGGTCCCGCACCGGCCGCAAAGGCCCCTACGCAGGCTACTACCTCCAACTCGCGCCCTCGCACTCCTTCCTCGGCGCCGGGATCTGGCACCCCGAAGCCGCGCCCCTGGCCCTGCTACGGCGCGACATCGACAGCCGCCCGGAGCGGATCAAGGGGGTTTTGCAAGGCGAGGGCCTGAGGAGGGAGTTCCTCGGCGACAGGAAAGGCAAGGGCGCGGCAGATGCAGTGAAGAAGTTCGTGGGCATGAATGCCGAGAACGCGCTGAAGACGAAACCGAGGGACTACGCCGCCGACCACGCGGACATTGCGCTCCTGCGACTGCGGAACTTCACCGTCGGGCGGAAACTGAAGGACGCAGAGGTTGCAGGCAAGGGAGGCCTGGACCGGGTGGTGGAGCTGCTGGGGTGCTTGGTTCCGTTCGTGAGTCCCTCTCTGCACTCAATCCTTGCCGCCATCACCTGCCCCACGGGCCTTTGGCTTGAGAATGACCATCGACCCCCGGGGGAACAAGGCGAGCCAACTCTGATGACATCAAACAGGTCACCTACCTCAACAGCGTCGTCATGCCCGACGACCCCGCGTCCTCTGGCTCCGAAAGCGACGCCTGAGCTCCCTCACAGCGCCAGCTGGTTGTGTATAAACGCCGCTTGTGTCCGTGTCCCTGCTCCCAAGATGCCCTAGCGAGAACATCACCTAGCTATGAGCGGTTGGTTGGCAATGCTGCTAGCCTGCATCGCTACAACAGACGGATCGAGCATCACTTCCCTTGGCTGCGAAGCGGATCCTAGCATGGAGAATGGGGCTTGAAGCAGTCACTGGTCAGGAGCGGAGACGGTTTCCAGAGCGATTCAAGGGGGTTGACCGGTCGGAAGGTGAGTGAGTGGAAGCAGAGTTGCGAAGTGGTCATGGTGACATTGGTTCATGTGCTACGTTTCGCTCTTCGTCCCAGACACGCTCCCTACCGTGTTCCAAGCATGCCCTATACCACATAGGCCGTACCATATATTCCATGCATGCATCCCTTCGCCATTACCGCCCCACCTGATGTACCGCACCGCAGCAGCGGAAAGAGATAATCGTAAAGCAACAAAGAGCATGCCAGATCATAACACAAGTCAAGAAAGTGAATATCGAACCAGCTCTAGAAAATCGTGCCGAAAGAGCCATCCGTTGGCAGGGCCTTCCTGGGGCTGCCCTTGGAGCCATTGGCTTCCGAGATGGGCTTGCGGTGTCTTTCCTTTGATCAGCAGATGTCTATGTCGAAGGGGAAGAAAGTTCGAACATACCTGAATGTAAAACCCACGAATACCCCCTTATTCATCGGCTCGTCCCTGTCCGCCATACTCTCTAACGCCTGCTGCTTATCGTGCACCTCCTTGTACTTGGCCATGTCGGCCTCGTTCGAGAAATCATCGAAATACCCAGCGTCCGTCTCGCCATCCAGCTCTGGCACAAACGGCGCTCGCTGCTCTCTCAATTTGCTCCAGTCAACCTCTGCAAAGTACACATGCTTGTATATCTCATTGATACTTCGAAAACGCTGCTTCTTGCCATTGACGCAGCGAGTGATGAGATCCCAGGTGCGCGGGCTGAGGAAGTAGTTGGGGTCTTCGAACTTCGGTTTCTTGAGGACTTTATCCCAGCGGCGAAGATTCTGCCATGTTTCATCTACTGTTGAGCCCGCGAAGGGAGGGTAGCCGGAGAGGGCTTCGAAGAGCATGCAGCCGAGACTCCAGTAGTCGACGGTGAAGTCGTATTCCTCGCCTTTGAGGACCTCGGGAGCCATGTAATCGGGTGAACCGACGATAGACTTGGCGTAGTTCAGTTCACGGTCACGGAGGGCGCGGTAGCCTTCGCGGCGCTCGGAGGCGGAGCGCTGCTCCATGCCACTCGTGAAGGGGACGGCCATGTTGCCGACTTCTTCGAGCTTGACGCGCATCGACTCGATTTTGAATGGGGATAGCATGCCTGCTGCTAGACCGAAGTCGGTGAGTTTGACGTGGCCGGTTGCGTCGATCAAGAAATTCTCGGGCTTGAGGTCGCGGTGGATGTAGCCGAGTTGGTGGAGAGCGTCTACACAACAAAACATCTCGGCAATGTAGAAGCGAGAATGGCGATTATGTAGCACGCCGGTATTATTGAGGAGGGTCCGGAAGTCACCTCCAGGTACATATTCCTATTGACCTTAGCAGGCTTCTCGAGTTTAATTTTTTGGAGATATTACGTACCATAGCAAGGTATATGCTCTTCTCATCCTGGAATGCATACAATAGCCTGACCAGCCATTCGCTCTTCGCAGCAGTCAGGATGTCTCTTTCCGTCAAAATATGCCGGATTTCGTCCAGCTTGAAAAGCAATTTCTTGCTCATGACCTTCAGCGCGCAAATTTCCCGAGTATCTTTCTTGGCTGCAAGATAAACTTGACCATAGCCTCCCTGCCCGACTTGAGTAAGGATTTGAAAATCGCCATGTCGCAGCCTAGTCCGTCGCTTCCGCAAATTGGCTCGCTCTCTGCCAAGGTACTTGTGCCGGGCCGCCTCGTACTCCTCCTCTGGGGTCTCCGGTGGAGGTGGCATCGTGCTGCTGAAAACCTCTTCACGGTTCTGACGGTTGTGGACGTAGCTCAGGAGATCAAAGTAATAATCTAGGAAATCTGCCCCATAATCAGCGAACACGTCGCCTTGAGGGATGGCCGGACTTACAAAGCTGCGTTACGTTGGCAAGACGCTTGACCTTGGGTAATTGTAGCTTTTCCAGTTCCTCCGTAGTCAGACCACGCATCACAGTGGGTCGGGCTTTCTCGGACGTCTCTCGGGACTGATACGGTTCCTGGCGCGAGAGTGCGGCTTGAGTGGGTGTGGATCTTCCTTCCTTTTGGTTCCACATATTGGGTGGTGTGTTCTCCTGGTTCGACATCTTGACCGCTTTACCAGGGCTGTTCGTGTCACCGAAGCTTTGCTCAACACCTTGTCTTCCAACTTTATTCGGCGAATGCGGACTCAGCTGTTGCCTTTCATTTTTTGTCGGGCTCGAGGGCGAGAGTCTGACAGCATTTTCGAAGACATTCGCCAGTTCATTGGCCCCAGGCGGTATCTGCTTCTTACTTGGGCTACCCTGAGGCGTGTCATATGGCGATGTAAAGCCAGTGGCAGTAGGAGTGCTAGGCGATTGGTAGATCTCATTGCCAGAACGAGTATGTAGAAGCGGAGGTGGCATGGGTAATGAGAGGTCTGGCTTGCCCTTGAAGGGCGATAGAGGAGTGGAGCCAGTCGTCGCCATGATGACCGTCCAGGTAGGACCTTGGCAAGGCAGTACTTGACAGAGCCCGACAACGGCTTTTCAATTTGAATTGTACAGGAATCTACCGTCGGATCCTGCGCATCACATCAATTGAGAAGTTGTGCAGAACCGTGGTCGCGGGGCATACATAGAGGAAAGCCACTTACGGTTCTGTCGATGTTTAATCGCGGTTGCCGAGCAACACTAGCGCCGTTCCTGATCTCCTTCAATCTTCTGTAAAAATATTCAAGCCACCATGCTACGCACTCTTTGAAAGAAGTAAAGTATTTGGGACCAGTGTTTGCGACGTTTCCAGTTCGGCCTTCGCAGGCACTGTTACATGAGAGTATTTACATGGCATCGCCGCGAATAATGCAACCACGAACCAACCAAGCCGACTTCAAGACGACAGACCTCACAAAGGCCGGGTTCTCATGGATTTGCACTGCTTGGACAGCAATTATGGTCTTCTTCCATTTGCGATCTGCCTACCTACTGTTGCCGAAAGCTAGGGGCTTGCGAGTACTAGGCGCACTGTCAACGACCTTCTGATGAGCTGCTAATGGACTGATCAACCGGTAAACCTCATTGTAAAGGGGTAAACCGCTAAAGGATTTTGCTTGCTGAGATGGGCATTCAATGAAGGGATTATATTGGAAGAGAGGCAAGACAAGACTCTTGGACGTCTTACTAGCACCTGTCTGCGACAGCGTATGGGACATAGAGTGACGTCTCCTTTCTACTCTCTTACTATGATATTCCCTAGCAGGCTCTGAGCAGGCCTTTTCTCCACGCAGCGGTCGCGCAAAGTCCAGACTCGTCTACGGTGAATCATATTCATTTGGTCCCTACCTCAAGCCATTAAATTATGGAGAGGGTGGCATAAATGGCACAGTTGCCATGTCTCGTAGATTACCAGGGACATCATTACTGGGACAACCTCCACAATAGCAAGATTCCCCTAAGCAATATGAGAGATCGTAGGAGGCTTTTGTAGATGAACATCCGACCCCGCCGCAAGTCACATGAAGAAAGCCAGTCTAGTTGATACGCAGCTTCTCCCCAGTAGCATACATGGAATGCAGCTTATGATCTCTTATATTCCTCCCCTTGACTTTCCTCCTTATCGCCTCTAGAATTCGATCTAAGGTAGTCCATGTTCTTCGTCAGTAGTCGAGAGGCTAAAGTAGCCCTTCGATATCCCACGCGCCATGCTACCTTTCTCTGGCAATCGCCATCCTCCTCAACATTATTACCTTCTCATCTGCAAGAACGGCACGTATCAGTGCTTGATCGAGCCCACTTCGGGGACGTCCTCTTTAGAAGTCTCAGACAGATCCTTACACGTTCGACGAGCACAGTAGCAACATGTTCTACAGCCACGAAAGTAGGCAGACGCTCTAGAGCTAATATCGCGCTCGTGGAGGTGTAGATTGCTGATACAGCGATAACCTAGTCCTGACTTCTAGGGAGGGAGGGGTTGCCACAGTCTGGTAAGTTTAGGGAAATTTAGGTCAAACCCGTCATGCCAGACTGACGCATCCAGGCTTGTCGCGACCTTAGGATCCAGGTCAAACCTCAAGAAGGTCAATCGGAAAGCTATACTCGAAGTCGACGTCAGGAGAACATGCGAGATCATCATCACTCCGGAAGCGCCAATGGCTTTGAGGCTACAGAGCAACCTACTGTCAGTTCACTCAAAACCGAGCAATCTCGGTTACAATGCTGACATACGTGCTTGTAGCTATGGTGTCTCGCGCGTGTACTCCCAGCAATGTGGTTATGTCTTGACAGACGCACAGACGGCGCAGAGCAATATGAGAGCTCTTCTCAAGGCAATGCGCACATCTGCGCTCGATCCAGATGCAGGGAAAGCACGGTACGCCAATCGTCCATGGCGAATAATTTTCTGTTCTAATATAATACAGTCCTGATCAGCTCATTGTGCAAGACGATCCTGCTTTCGTCCCTGACTTGGCAATGCCAGCTCTTGACATTGACCTGTCCTCTCTGGAGCTCTCGACCGATGAATCCTCAAGGCGCTCCAGTATACTGTCTCCACACTCCCAGCGTACCAGTATCTCAAGTGCACAAGGTAGCCAAGAGTCCTCGCTTGGTCTTATCATACCGTCATCCAGTCTTGGTGGTGCTGGAGACATTGGTGGGTTCGTCTTACCAGGTGACGATAGAAGCTCTGCACAACGGAGCGCACGAATGAGGAGTATCTTGGGTGAAGACGAAGGCGGCTTTGATCTCGATCCAGGTTTCAATTTTGATGAGGACGGCAACATAATTGTCACAGGTGAAGGTACGCCCATGCCAGGATCCGCTGCCGGGCCTTCTGGAGTGAGGCTAGGAAGTGATTCTGCAGTAAGCGCTCGGGTAAGGCAAGGACTTGAGGAGGGTAATCGAGCAGGCCATATCGATGTGAGTAAACCAACCTTCAGTCCCTGCCATTGAGTTGACCTGTTGCAGCTGGGAGACCGAATGGACTTGGACCTTGACCTTGACATTCCAAGGTTCGACGAAGACGATCTTATGCTCCCTCCGCCTGAGCCTTTCCCGCCAATGGCACCAATGGCCCCAGCACAGCCTGGTTTTCTCCGATCTTCCTCCGAAGTTCCACAGGAGGAATCTTCCCAGTCGGCAGAAGCGCCCGCACGTCGTAGACCCAGGGTGCCGAGGGTACTTGGGATGGATGAACAGAAGTCTCTCCGCAATGCCGACTTAGCATCCTGGAACAATGACTATGCCGCCAATATGGCCAACGCCTCCCGAGTCAAGCTACAGCACAAGCTCCCAACTCTTGCGAAGAAGAATGGCGCCTTCTGGGTCTACGGTACCGGTATCAATGGCATTGGCGTGGCGTTGGGGGCTTTTAATCTGGCCAGCCCCCTTGATATATTCGCTGGAGATAATCTCATGGCTGCGTTGACTGGTGTCGTGCCGGAAACTATCCGGCGGAAGAGATCCCATACCGAAGACGAAGAGCACGGATCAGACAGCGAAGCACGACGCGTCCGAATGCGTGACTCAGACGGAGATCAAATCGGACGTGGCGACGACCACATCCTAGCCGACGACGAAACAATGGGCATCCTCGACGACGACGTAAGCCACCAAACCCTCCTCTCCTCCACCCCCCCTGACCCCCAACGCAGAACATCGAAATCGGCCGCCACGCTCCCCCCGCCCTCGAAGACCACTCCTCCCAAATGCCCTGGAACTTAAGCGCCTCCATCCACGGCTCCCGCGCCGGCTCTCTCGCCCGCGGCGCACCCTTCCACCCCCCCAGCAGCATCGGCGGTTTCCTCTCCGCCAGCGCCGGCCAACCCAGCTCCATCATCCCTCCCCTCCCCGGCTCCCTCGACCGCCGCAGCCGCCTCACCAGCGCCTCCCCCCTCGTCGGCCGCGGCCGCGATCGCTTCAGCAGCATGGACCTCCCCATCCCAGAAGCCGCCGACGACGAGATCCCAGCCGGCGCAGACGTGTCTTCCCTCGGCGCGGTCGACGATTTCCAGCTCTATGGCCCAGCGGCGGGCGTGACTACGCAGCAGGCGGCAGAGTCGCAGTGGATGCGCGCGACGCTGGATCAGGAGAGCAACAACTTCCTTGAGTTTGTGAAGGTGGAGATTGCGGCGAAGCCGGTACCTGCTGCTGATGAGGAAGGTGATGAGCTGGCGGGGGAGACGAAGCGCTCGATATTTTTTGGGGAGTTGCTTCCGCCGGAGAAACATACGAGGACGGTGGCTGCGCAGGGGCTGCATCATGTGCTTGCGCTTGCGACGAAGGGGCTGTTGCGCGTGCAGCAGGGGGAGCATTACGGGGCTATTGCGCTGGAGGTTGTGGGTGGGTTGTGAGGGTGGGTGAGTGGGTGGGCTGCGAGGATGTGTTGATCGGGTGCGTGGGGATGATGATGTTACGAGATGATACCCCCTATTTTGCTTTTCTCATCTTCGAGATCTTGCTTATCTATCTTATTGCCAGCTAGGTAGCTAACAACTAAGAAACACCGTACGATAGCTTATTTGCTAGAATATCACAACTTCACATACTCATTCTGCCATGGTGATCATGACCTCTCCGTGCCTATGCATCAACGACTTCGAACCAGTATAGTCCTCCCGGCCAGGGCAGGGAAGTCTATAATTTCACGTCGCCTCGGAGACAGTTCGTCGTTGGTGCCGTTAACCCTTCTTTATGCAAGCCGCGCCGTATCGACCTACGCTGCGGAGGTGAATAATGGTGGCATGAGGGGAGGGGAGAGAGGCCATGAGGCCGCTATGGAGGGAGGGGGTGAATGAGATGAAGAGCAGATAGATGGGGCAGGCAACCAGATCTGACGGAAGAGAGAAAAGAGATTCGGATTCAGGGGGTGAGGGAGGAGAGGAGAGAGAAGAGCAGAGAAGAGAAGAATGAAGTGTAAGAAAGGAGAAGGGGAAGAAGATAATAGAGGGTGAGGGAAGAGAAGAGGAGAGGAGAGAGGAAGAACGGGAGAGAGAGTGAAAGGTGGAAGGGGGGGGGGACTACTGAGTCTATGAAGATGGATTGGATTCTGGAATAGATGGGGAGAGCGTGAGGTGGCGAGACGTGAGGAGGGACTGGGGAAGGGGAAAAGGCTCTGATGGTGAGGCTTGAGAGGAGCGGGGAACCGCAGAGAAGAGATGGTGAAGGGGTGGATGGGAAGAAGGACAGATTGAGCAACGAGGAGGTGAGATGGAGTATGCTTTGGAGGTAGGGACCTGAAGGAAAAAGAAGCAGCGACGATGCTGGGCGGGTGGTATCAGCAAACATTGGCGACTAGACCATGCAGAGGGACTTGAAGGAGGGGAACATCGAGATGGCAGGGATTTTTTGCTAGGTTGATGATGTGGACGTGCATGCAATAGCCATGATTTCACCTCCTGTTCGCCACGATAGCAATCTACATCTCCCACGACAGAACCCTCCGACTTCTGGACCTCAATTCTCCACCCTCCGGATGCTGGTAGGACTAGGTAGTTGGGTTGGGGTTCATCTGCAGCAAGAACGTTAGCCTGCGTTCTTCAGCCTCCCCTCGTTGTCTCATTTGCAACGCATTCTTGGTCTCGCTCCCTCTACCCATGATTATGCCATCACTGGCATATCCCACCAGCCCCATATCTAACGCTATCACCCAATACAGCACACACAAGATCAAATACTCGCCCCCGGCTATGTTTGGAAGGGAGTGCGAAGAAACTAACCTTCCTCTTCCCCCCCGTCATCGTGACATTCACAAAGCGCCTCGTGTATGTGATTCTCTTCTTCGCGCGACCCTTGGGCGTCTTCTTCTTCTCTTGGGGCTCGACCTGTGATGCCACTCTCATCAGCTCCCAACCCGAGTTCCTGTCTCCAATTGCTCCCCTCATAAAACATCATTATGCCAGTAAACGAGCGATTTCAGCATGGCGTGGGGAGCCAAGGTAGAGATGGGTGGGAATCTGGTTTTTGTGGCGCAGATAGAAGGACCCAGTGTGTGTAGGAATAGAAGTTGGATGCTGGCAGTCGTACCTTAGGCGTCTGAGACCTAACCTTCCCTGCACGCGCAAGCGATCCGTGGACTTTCCCCATGATTGGTACTTTTCTTTACTCCTGAGTTGTGAACCGCGAGGAGACTGAGGCTGTTCGCTTTGAGTGTTCTAAGATGGAGTAGTGGATGCCTGTGTGGCGGCCGGTTCATTAGCTTCTGGGACCTTGATCGTAGGATTCTCGGAGCGCTGGAACTGGTGGGTGGTTAAGAAGGTGTGAAGGGGGTGCTTACGAACGGTCCTTTGAATGGAGGAGAGATGGAGTCGAGGGTAAATAATTCAATAAAGGGAATGCACTTGACATGGAGGTGTGAGTTGAAGATCGCTAGCGCCGAAGGTGGATTATGTCAGCCTAGGGCTTGGACCTCAGATCCGCTGCTTTGGGCTAATTACTTTTTCACAGTGCTGTCAGCTTTACCTCGACCACTTTACAACCTGGATAGACAAATCAGCGCATGCAAGGTTGGTTTCATTAGGCTTCTATTCTCATAGGCACATTTAACAATGGCATGCGACGCTTGGCTTCCGGTTCCTGACCAGAAGACCCCTTTTCTTAGCATCATCCTAGTATTCCTTAGCCTTCGAATCGTAAAGTACCTCAACCCTTCGTTCGTCTATGAATAGTCTGTCGATTTCTTCCACACTCGCGACTCTCAATTGCTTGAGTGCCGATCTCCTCCGTACTGCACGCGCCGAATCATGGAGCGATTGCAATCCGCAATGGTGCGAATACCAGAAAGACCCATGCTTTGATCGAGATCCTACAGCAGTGTCAACAAAGCCAGGTGACCGAACAGGTTTGAGATCACCTACAGCTAGGATGCCCCTGATAGCCTGCTTCGCCCCTGCCTTGCCAGCAATACCCAGTCCATACACCCAAGGTCTGTACATTAAATATTAGTATGCGATCTCAGGGTGTTAGAGCCCAAAGATGAGCACCACTTACCGCCCGACCAATACACCCTTCGCGCCCAAGCATAATGCTTTGATAATGTCTACTCCAGTTCTAATCCCACTATCGAAAAGCACCGTAATCTTATCGCCCACCGCATCCACGATTTCCGGCAGTACTTCCAGACTCCCGATCGCCCCATCGCACTGCCTCCCCCCATGATTACTGACAATGATTCCCTGGACGCCAGCCTCAACCGCCATCTTTGCGTCCTCCACATGCTGGATCCCCTTGAGTACGATTGGACCGTCCCACTCTCGCTTCAATAATTCCAATTGATCCCAGGTGTGTGCAGCGCCAGAGAAGACGAACCCTTCCCACTCTCTTGACGCGAGGAAGATGTCATCTTCGACCGCCATACCCGGATGCTTCTCCGAGAATTTGCGTCTGAATACAGGGTCCGAAAAACCGGTCTGGTCGCCAATGCCGGAAGCGAATGGCACGTACGCATTGTCCAGGTCAGCCGGCCGCCACGCGAGAGCCCACGTATCGAGCGTGACGACCAGGACGGTATATCCATTCTTCTTCGCCCGTTGCAGCAGCTGTATCCGCCTATCAGCTTCACCAACTCCTTTCACTTATCATCCCAATCAACCCCGATCGCAAGAAAGGGCAACCATACCGACACCGTAATCTCCTCATCCTGCGGCCAATAAAGCTGGAACCACCTCTTTCCCTCCCCACTCGCCTCCGCCACCTCCTCAATACTCGCACTACTGGCCGTGCTCAAAATAAACCCCACCCCAATCTCCGCCGCTACCTCCACAACGCCCGTCTCCTTATCCGCATGAAAAATCGTCTGCACGCCCACCGGCGCCACCAGCACCGGCGACTCGAACCTCTCGCCGAAAAGCTCCACACGGAGATCACGATGCGTCGTCGGCCGCAGCATGCGTGGGATCATCTGATGGGCCACCATCTCAGCAGTGGAGGCGGCGGCGCGCGGAAGTTCAGACCTTCCATTGCCGGAATGCGAGCCGGTTCGCGTCCATTGTTGATTTCTCGCCTGCGCCGCCGGAGACGTAGTTGAAGCTGCGGGCGGACATGTATTTCCGGGCTTGGGCTTCGAGGGCGTTGGGGTCGGTGGTTACGGTGGGGAGCTTGTTGTTCAAGAGGCCGTCTCGGTAAATTTCCTGTGATTCCGTTAATGGTCAGCTTGGTATCATGGTTGGCCTGAGGAAGGAGGGGTAGGTTGGGGAGGCAGACCATTTGGAAAGCGCCATACTTACGCCCGCCGTCGGGGTGCTCGGGGTGGGGTTGGACTTCAGGCATTGTGAATGTCGTTGCGTTGGGGAGTTGTAGAAAGGTTTGTAGATGGTTTCCTGAGGGTTGGAAAAGACTAGACAACGCTATTGGGGCTCAATGGGTGGAGCAGTCATTGCAGACCGGCATCCTGCAGTGCTTCTCCGAACTTCAACGAACCTCGGCTCCATAAGACGCCATGGCGCGCCGTGCCCTCATGGAAGCGTGATCAGAGGGCTCCAGTAGCTAACAATTCCGTCAATGAATGGGGAACGTTGCATCACACTTTTCATGGAGGTAATCTTTACCGGAACAAAATCAAGAACGATCTCATCCATCAATCTCTATCTACATCGCTCGAGGTCAAACGTACGTCTCAGTCCATCCCTATAAACCCAATCCATCTATTCTCTTCCGCCGGCCCTTACCGGCCTCGCTCATTCGTTTCGCAGGCTCCTTGCCCTTTTCAAACCCATTCCAAGCCCGTCACCCCAGCCCAAACCACATTCTTGTGCTACACTGTCTCTCCCAAAGCCCACCGGCGACCGCACCTCCCCACCCCCCTTCGCGACCCCGTCAGCATCCTCCCCAATCCCCTGCCAACACCTTGCAATTCCCAGCGTACTCTCATCATCACTGGGATCCGCCTCACCCACTGCCCTCGCCCTCACTACCGCCCTTTCCCACCCTAATCCCATCTACCCGAACCCTTCCCTCCCTTTCCTCCCAACAGCAGTGCATCATCTCCCCCCTCTAGCTCTCAACGTGCCGTCATTACCCGTTCTAGGAACCTTGCTCATCACTCGCCCCGCGGTGTAAGCGGCGTGGCTGCGGTAGCCATCGCCGCCGATGCCGAAACCCTTGAACAATGGATTCAAGGAAATTTCGGTCTAGAGGTAGGGGGAAGGGTGTTGCTGCATGGCATTCCGCCGAAGCGGTATAACGCTGATTCGTCACGCAGGTAAAGAGTGCAGTGTAGAAATGCATTCCATGGTAAATATATTCCAGAGCCCGTGTCAAACACGTTCAAAGAAACGAAAAAGGGCCCTTCACTTTCGGTAATGTAGGTAAGGAACGCTGCAGTAACCTAGCACTTCTTCACTTGCGGGCATCTGGAGACTCTGGATCAGATCGACAGGACGGGCTAGGATGATGACCTCAGTGAAGACGTCGAAGGCAATCACCATTCACCATTGTAGATACCATCAAACCACTGCGCCAGCTAGCCAGACTTCCTCTCGATTTTTGACTACACAACGATCTCGGACAATAACCGGCATCCCTTTCCAGATCGTAATACTATGCCGAACTCAGACTGCAGCTGATCGTCTCAGTAAGGACGGATGCGAGCCCAATGATCCGACGCTGCTTTAGATGAGGATCCAGTGGCGAGATCGTTGAACAGATCGAGCTAGATGCGCCTTTTGGCGTTCGTGAGGAGAGTTGGAAGGATACTATGCCACAAAATGCACCCAAGATGATAATGATAGTTGCCTATCCCTACGGGAGCACTTTCACGGAAAGCGAGAGTCGGTGCATTTGGCGAAGATTCGTAGGGCTCGATGAAATAGATTCTCGAATGACGCTCGACTCAATAGCGGATCATTTTATGTGGTAGCTAAAGCTGATGAGATAAGCGCACGGACTCTGTTCGATGCTAGCAAGATGAAGATTGGCTTGGAGATATGTAATTGTTTGACTCGAATCTTGCCGATTAGCCATAGACTCGGCGCTGGATTGAGCAATAATTCGGAGCCTGTATGAACCAGACGCGAAGGACTAAAAATGCAAGTGTGCGTAGCGCTGGTCGCTGCCAGACCATCCCATCGGTGAGTGCCTCAACACGCCGAGAAAGTATACACAGAGTGTATAGGCCAGGCATGATGAGATAAGGACATTGAGTCCCTCTCTTCGCCGGATATATGGACACTAATATACCGCCTTTTTGGAACCAGACTTGTGCAAATCCAAAAAAGGTGGACTACCCCATCTGCCAGTTGTAGAAGTCACAAAATGAAAGCAGGTCGCGAAGTACGGAGATATTTTCGAGGATGTGTGCGAGGGTTAAAGACCTTGGGGGTGGCGTGGATATTCAATCGCGGCTGCGGGATTTGGCTCGGTGGAGGGAAGGGTGAAAAGTAAGGTATAGATGCAGGTGTTGCGAAGAAGTGGTTGACGACGTCCTTGGGAAGAACAGCCTCCGGTCGCGGTGCTGCGATACTTGCATGAGCCGTTCTTATGGTTTGAGGGTGAAACCGTTCCCTGTTGATATTCGCCCCACGAGAGTATGCTCCTAAGTATCAGATGCGGCATAAGTGCACGTAACAACCTTCAGGATAGCCACGAATTCGAATGAATCATTCGCATAATCTTCAGGCAGCTTCATGCCAGCGCGTATCACGGGCACCTTAATCTGTCGGAATAATGTCAAGTCGCCCTTGTTAGAGAAGACGCTGAGCCATTATGTCAGCGTATTGCTCGTCCTCTCGATGAACCAGGCCCTCGTCTTGATCAAAGGAATAACTGGAACGAATCTCGACATTCGGCGATGACTCAACCATGGAATTTTTCCTGATCGACGGTATAGGAATCCAAGACGGTTCTTCCATCGCTTTATCAGCGCTTGGAGACTGTTCTTGGACCTTTACTAGAGTCCATGGGGGCAAGAAACGATAATTGGCAGCGCTCATACCCTCTAAAGAATAGTCATATTAGTGTAAGCCATCGCCACCTTATAGTGTTGGCTCATAGTCAAGAACGTACTCAGCTCGAGGTAAGCGTATTCTACTAATGGCTCTGCCCAGACCGTAATTCCCACGATCTGTCCGAAGTTCCATGTAAAATTGATCATCCCATTAATTAGAAAGAGTTGGAAGTAGGACAACAAATCTGAAATGTAAGCTAGGTAAACCCCCCAAGCTGAAGCGTAAAGTGAAAGCACCAAGATCGGCCTCCAATCTGCGCTGAAACGCAGGAAAGTCGCGGCAAGAGCATTCCGTAGCTTCAGGATCCACAGTGGGGTACTCGGATTCCAAGTTTCCTTTTTTGCCATCAGGCGGATATAACAGAAGTCAAGATATTGACGGACCATGGACTTTGTCCTGGCTACCATCCCTGCTGTAAAGCGAAAGGCCTTCGAGCTTTCGGAATATGCTCTGCAGTGGTTGTAAAAGGACGACTCCGATATAGGGAGCAAATTCACAATGAGATAGACAAGAACAACGAGCGAGAATATCATCATGTTAGTCGTACTGTTATTCCCAAGAGTTACCGTGTCCATGTACCGCTCCAAGCAGTATAGTGTCGGATCTTGGTTGCCACGTAGATCCATCGCGCTCGACTGTTTTGCAAGATAGTCCGTGTCTTTCTGGGATGGCGAGAAGCTACCGGTCATGAATAGCGTCACTGTAGAAATTCCAACGGTAATTGTTGAAAGAATTGTTAGATACCAAGATCTCTTGCCAACAGATTGCAGACACAACAGAATAAACGTTGTTGGTACAAAACCACTTATAGAGATCACATGGACAACTTCCCAGTTGTTATATAGCTGCTGCAAGTTGTTCGCTTGAGATTGTCCCTTTGATATAGTCACAATCGCAGCGATCTGAACGGCCAGCATGAAGTAGCACTGGGCTTTCTGGAACTCCACCAATGCAGTAACGAGGCGTGGAAGAGCACGCTCCCTAGCTTTTCTACGAATACGAAGCGCGGCGCTGCGGGCTCCTAGGAAACCCCGACGCCAGATGAGGGTACAAATGACAATGTAGTAAATCCAGAAGTCGTACAATTTGAGTAGACTGAAAGCTGTGAGCGCAATGCCGCTTTGGAGCCAGTATGCGATATAGATCTGGCGGAGAACGTCAGTTTATGCTGTTCATAAGAGCGAATAAGAAATGTTACTCCAATGCCTGCGATGTCGGTTTGAACAGGCGCGGTCACGCCTAAACAAATATCCGCGACTTGATCGTATAGGCTCAAACTGGCATCGGCTAAAGAGTCATAATTGGAACTTCCGCTTCTAAAGCCGCAAAGTTCGAAAGACTTGCACTGATTGAAGCAGGACAGTATTGTTGACCGGACCTGAGCCACTGTAGTACGGTTTGCGCTGATACCATATTTCATAGCGGTCTGTTTGAAACTGTCGGAGACATTGCTGCTAAAGAGAGCGTCTGCAATCAATCCGTACGCCATGCAATTGGCCATTGTGGGCATATTTTTGAACATATCCTTTGGAGAGACGCAAGAAATCGAGCAGTCATACACTACATCTTCGGTGGACGAGTGAGATTGACGGCATCCATCAGCAGCAAGCCGTAGCGTATATTGGCCCTCTCCAGACGTTTGGAAATAACCCGGGATGTAGTTTCCAAAATTAATCGCCTGTTGAACACTGTAAGACAGGCTAGGAGGAGCAGCATTATACGTGTTGTCCTCATAGTAGTTGTTTTCGTAACCAGGATTATCGTTACTAGCCAGGACGATGAGATTGGTCAAGTTGCTAGATACACTATAAGCACTTGTCGGCGAAGCCGAGGGTACCGCTGACGCGAAGGCCGTTTGGTTCTGCAATGCCATACTAGCAAACCTCTAACCTTTCCCTTACTGTCGAAAGGTTTTCGTGTCAGGTGTAAGTGGCAGCTGCAGTGGAAGAGGTCACACTCTGCTCAGCGGCGGTTCGTGCAGAGTTCAGAGCTCGTGGTTAGATATCTCGAGATATATCCCATACGTTTAGCAAGGATACACTCATCCCATCTTACTCAGGCTCTGATCGCCTTCGCTTCGTTCGTCTTCTAGATCATCTTTCCTCTTAGGCGTCGTAAACGAGTACACGGACACGTCTCGACTTTCCCACCTATCAGACAATGGGTTGTCGCCGGTTGATCATTCCACTCGTCACTATGTAACTATCTCATTGAGGGCATCGAGGAACGAATAGCGCCCGTGCAGACTGGGGTGTGTGAATTCTTCTTCTTGCGCTGGCCATTGGCGAGCGAGCTTGGCCAATTGGTGGATTCTCAATAGTATCGAGCTACTCGCTGTTGCTGAAGGAGCAAAGAGAAGCATGTAGAAGCGTATTATGAAGTTGTCTTCCGATGCAGTGATTAACAATGCTAGTTCCTTCGGTGCAGGATGTTGGTGGCTGACGCTTTGTCGTCAAAACAGGTTCTTCCTAGTTCCTATCCATGGGGCTATATGTTAGCGTGACAGGGTTTATTCGGGAGAGAGCTGAGCGGTTTCAGCATGCTTGGCATCTTTCCTTCTCCTCATACTCCGTACGACTCTACCACAAGATCAGGGAATCGGAACTTATCAAATCGCATCTATGCTTCAAGACTCAGACTTCGACTCAACCCACTAGTCTCCAAGATCATATTACTTCATCTTCAAACACTTTAAAGCTGTAAAATGAGATACCCACAATTCATTATCGCGCCTTGACAACCACCTGCACCACCACTGCAAAACGTATTTTCGTCAATCTCATCATTACACTCTATGAATGCATAAGGCTGAGCAACACAAGATGTATAGCCTGGATGATCGTTAAAATCTTGAGACCTTGATTGGCCATGTTGATAAGTAAGTATTGACAAAGAGATTTGTGTTTGAATCTTGTACCGTTGCATATAACCGAGTTCTCGCAGCTCGTGGTCACACTCTGGCTGCGCTCCGATAACGTGATCTACGATTCGATTCGGTCACTCGGTTTCCAATGCCAAACGCAGCTGAAGGGGCGTCTTGGATTACTTCGAGACGCTCCCATGCATGTCTTGCTATCGAGAAGTTTTCGAGGCCGGCTAGTGATTTTCGATGACTCGCCGGGCAAGCGATAGCATTTCAAGTCTGTCAGCCGCATTCTCAACGTCGATGTAACCTCCGACATCTGTAGAACGTCTTCATCTTCTGCAGTCTGATCTGGATTCTCTGCGGCCCGCTGGACGGTGCCGCTCGAGTGATTCGGATCTTCTGGTCGAGTCCCTATCCCCATGATCTCCACCAGTCTCTGCCGCATATTTATTTTGATGCTCGTGCTTCGCTCAACCGCCGTTCTATGGGCTCGTCTTCCCAGTGCTCCGAGAACGACATGTGCACTCATGCTTCAACTATTCGCCACAGCGAGATCTGACTGCAGCTGCACTACAGAGCTTCGCCAGACATACTCCTCCAGACGCTTCCCTTCTTCTCGCCACATCTCCTTTTCCGGCGGACTCAAGAAAACTGCGATGAGCCTGCTCCTCTATCCTGCTGCCGGCTCCTTAGCTTTGAGGTCTTCTTCCCGAATCAGCCAAACGTGCAGCCAGTCCTTCGTCATTATAATCTCATGCAATGCAGATTCATCCAGTTCAGGCTTCGCAGATCGGCGACGAGCGTGGCGGGTTGTAGGTCTACTTGAAGTTGCAGCTCGTTTTCGTGAAAGCGATACTTCGCTCCTGCTGCACTCTTCAATTTGACAATTTTCCGGAGGCAGAGCACATTAGTGGTGCTAATTGGCACAGAGGACCTATCCTGGGCGCGTCAAGGATCAGTAGTGGTGGGGGCGAATATACTAGCCCAGAGCTGGAAGAATAGGAAAATGAAAGGAGGCTAATCAGGCTTCGTCAATATGTGTTATGAATAAAAACACTCATGGGAGGTTTACACAATCCCAGCACCATGCCTTTAAAACATCCTAAGGTACGGATTCCTCACTGACCCTAAATGGCAAATTCACAAAGGTGGATGCAAAGTCGGACGCTCGTGATGCTTCATCTGGGGCGGAAAGCAAATGAGCATACTGAATGTCTCCAGAACGTTGATATGGTTCATGCACGAATAGCCCGTTTCTCCAGCGTCTATTTTCTAAGCGCAATAGTAAAAGTAGCTAAATCAAACGCTATAAACCGGCATTGGGCAATACGCATGGCGACCCTCGAGTTGCGGACCGCTCATCTTCCACGCGTAGCAGGCGACTTGCCGCGGCTTCGAACTGCTCGTCACCTACCAATGGTCCATACGGGTATGTATTAAACGTGATGGGTTGCGCGAAGGCAATGATGTCTTTAAGATCTTGTAATTGGAGCACTTCCTGCGTGGCTTGAGACTGGGCCGCTGACTCCGGTGCAGGGACGCCCAAGCGCCTGATAATGACACGGGTAAGTCGTAGTAACTGGTCGGTGTAGCTCGTTTCGATTGTTATGGATCATGGCAGGCCATTCTGCTTGGCGCTAAAAAGCTCGAAACCTCGCAGCACATGTAATGCAAATGCTCTTTTGAACGCTTCGAGATCAATTCGCAGTTCTCCCGACTTAGTGGTTTGATTATGCGCAACTGTCGACGCTGAACAAGGGTAGTATGCACTGGAGTAGAAAATTCGCTATAGTAAAGGGATGCAAGTAGTCACTGCTTCGTTACCTGGCGTCAAGGTATTTGGCAAGGTCGCTCTCGTTCCACAAGCGTTTGCCGCGGGAATCGGTGGTCACAAATCTTGCAAAGACTTCATTGATATGGTCGACGTCATCGATCAGTGGCACGAGCGCTTTGTTCCGATCGACTATGCAGGAAGCGGAATTTACGTCTTGGGGATATCGTTGCGTCGTTCGCTCCGCGACCTTGCTGCGACCGAGCAGGACGCTTACGGGAGCCAACAGACGTGCACGCCAATCCATGTTCGATCCTCACCACTTGTGCTCTAAGAGCTGGTGTTCTCGCCAAACACCTGGCCGTTCAGATTGAGCGAACGCAGGTCGTAATTCGCTGCGAGAGATCAGCTAAGAAAGACAGATCGCGTTGACGAATGACTATGACTGTAGTAGTATCGAATGAAGGAGAATGAGGGCGAGGAGAAGAGTAAAGGAGAAGAGAAAAGGAGAAGAACCGACGCGACCTTGGCGAGACATGATTGAATTTTGTCTTCATGCCCATCGCGAGCACCGTACTCTCGTCTGGGAGTAAAAGAGCAGAAGGCGAGCTTGCGCGAGCCTGAACTCGGTGTGATTGAGATATCACGCATAGTGAAGTGCGATGTTGCAAAAGCAGCGTAGGGTAGGTGAGCTCGACGACCACGTGAGCCAGGGGTAGATTTCCCTCCTTGGTGACCGCCAAGCATCAGCACCAATGCTGCAACCTCAGAAAGAGAGGGTGCGCAAAGGTTGCGATATTCTTCAGCAATCTGATACTGTTGAAGCATTCGCCATGCCAGGATGTGGCCTTCGATCGAGCCGTGAGGCAAGCATAGGGTCGCCTTGTGAACACCGAACGGTGGAAGCCCATTGCTGCATCATCCTTTTGAAAGGCACAGTCAAAAGAGATTGTGGCTTTCCACCGACCTTATGTGCCGTGATGCGAGAATGAGAGTAAGCAGCGCAAAAGTAAAGTGGTGAAAGACTATTCGAGTCAATGGAAGAAGATGGTCCTATATATCAATGAGTTCAAGCACTTTGACCGCCGAACGATTGACGGGCCACGGAGAGATCTCTGATAGAAGAGGCTTCAGTCCGCATGTGAATGTGACTGTCAAAGTCCCGTGAAAGCCTTTGGCATGATGCCCGCTCAACTTCAAGCATATACCTCGGCGCCATTGATGTGCTTTTAGCAGGAACGGACGAGACACCGTCGGCCACGATCAACGCTTGGCTAAAGTCCACACTTCCGGCCAGCCTAATTGCTCAGTCGTGTGGAGCAGACAGGATGAAATGGCGAAGATTGGTGAAGTCGTGCTTTCAGCGTTCCGTGCTTCCGTTCGCTCTTTGAACAACGACAGTGCATTGCGCGGCTGGTGAAGGCAATGCTGGGGGGCCCAGTGTTGAACAAGGATATCGTCCACTGATATAGTTTGAGGAGGGGTGTTTCGTCGCTGGTGTCGCTGGTGTCGCTGGGTGTGACCAAGAGAGCTCAAGCGGCTATTATTCCTGGAAATCCCCCTGGTCTGTGCAGGCAACCCCAGCGTAATTCCGTGAACTCGGTCATTTGCCATCAAAGCAAGCCCCGTTGGATCCATCCATGCTGCCCAACCGCTTCTCCGCATGGATTAGCACACGCTGGTGGTGCTGGACTCTGGAGAGTTCGGAGTGGACATGCGCGCTGCTCCTACTCCTTATCGATATGATAGCGCACTGATCTGCCACCAATGACGCGAGAACAAATCTCGCCGCTTGTTACAACTTCCTGACCGCATACGCCCTTCTGCACCCGCCATTGCATCTCCGCGAACCTACTTTACAGTGCTTGTTATAAGTTTGGACTTCGCTTTACATACCCTATTTTGGCTTCGATCGTTGCTTGGAATCAACGTATATATCATCGCTTGTTCTGCTGACTTGCCTTTCGTCTCTCTTCCTTCGTCTTTCAAAGGCCCGAAGCCTTCCCGACCCTCCTCCTGACCGACGTTTGCTGCACCGCCCATCATGGACAGGCTCCAGTCTGCTCATCTCACTGGAGGCTTCGTGTTTCCTGGCATGAAGGCGAAACCCATGGTTTCCAAGCAGGCTAAGGTTCCTTTCTTGGGCTTTCTGTACGCCACGCTTCTCAATCACGATATAATGGACTCTAACTGACCCGTAATCAGACCAGATGCCGTGCGAAACCACTTCATTGCCATGGCCGGCGAGTTTGCCGGCACCTTCCTCTTCCTCTTCTTCGCCTTCACCGGTACACAAGTCGCCAACTCCCAGACCCAAGGCACCACCTCGACCACCATCGCCCAAGGGTCGAATCCGGCCCAACTGTTATATATATCACTATGCTTTGGCTTCTCCTTAGCCGTGAACGCTTGGGTCTTTTTCCGAATCAGCGGTGGGCTGTTCAATCCCGCAGTCTCCTTTGGGATGATGATCGTCGGAGCCGTGCCTTGGCTGCGAGGCTGCCTGATAATCTTTTCCCAGCTGTGCGGAGGGATTGCTTCAGCGGCAGTTGTGTCCGCACTATATCCCGGAACATTGAATGTACGAACGACGTTGGGTGCTGGGACATCGAAGGTCCAAGGAGTATTCATCGAAATGTTTCTGACGGCTGAGTTGGTATTCACCATCTTCATGCTAGCAGCTGAGAAGCACAAAGGGTATGTGCACCTGATCCGTCTTGCGTCCTCAACTTACACTGAGTAGGACATTCATTGCCCCCGTTGGCATTGGGCTCTCACTGTTCATTGCCGAACTGAGTGGCGTTTACTATACCGGCGGATCTCTTAATCCAGCTCGTTCTTTCGGTCCATGCGTCGTTGTCCGTATATTCGAAAATTACCACTGGATCTACTGGGTTGGCCCTCTGCTTGGCTCGCTCCTCGCATCAGGCTTCTATAAATTCATCAAGATGCTCGAATACGAAACTGCCAACCCTGGGCAGGATTTCGACGAGAACGAAACCCACCTCTTCGACCCAGAGAAAGATGTCAGTCGTCCAATGGTCAACTTCGCGGCACCTAGCGAAACCAGCGAGCCAAACGTTAAGAGTAGGCCAATTAGCGGAGATACATTTGCAGAGTACAGGCGAGAGGAGATCCCCCTCGAGCAGATCAAGTCTCACCAATCGCAATTGGAGGGACCAAACACGGAAAGGATCTTGCAAGAACGCCCCAGCTCGACCTCCACTAAAGGTATATCCCAACCACAACTGTCTGCCATGAAAGGCTCGAGACGAAGAGGCTCATCTCTGCCTTCGCTGGACCCAGAAGCGCCGAAACCTGCTCCGCTTGATGAAGCCAACAATCATTTCGGAGCAGGGGGAGAGGATATTGTGCACGGCGGTGCTCACTATAGCCAAACGGCAAATCAGCTGGATCCTGGTTTACATAACGGTGCCATGTCGAGAGAGCCATTTGAAGCTGGACCGGATGTCGAGGCGGGACGTGAAGGGGGACGTTAGTCTCCTTCCAGCCCAATTAAGACCAGTAGTCTGCCCAGCTGTGACTCAATTCATGCAGCGATCGTCAAGGTCCACAGCTCGTCTAGCATCAGGACCCACGAAAACAGCAAGTGTAGCCCACACCTTGCATGTTGAGGCTGTGCAGACAGCATCGACTGGCGACGTTGGATTTCATCTTCTCTGTATCAAAACTGTCATTTTTGCTGCATAGCGTAAGGTTGGATCTCAATACTGCATTTATACGGAGTCTATATACTACATACTGGTAAGCACACATATTTATATATCGGCGTCATGTAGTCATATGAGTCAATATCGAGGATGCAACAGCTAAAGGTGATGCAATGTTCCGCAAGTCTATCATCAATAGTCTTACATTGACTGGCTCAGACGGTTCAGCAGAACACACTTCGGTCTTTCGGCGGTTTCCTCAAACGGTGATAGCTGATGATCACGTTCATAGCCAGCGCTCTATAGCGAGTCATGACCGAATCCTATCAGCGAAAGGCTCAGCAGAATTCAAAAGCCATATCATCCTTACGTCGAGCGTCCGTCTTTATGGCTCGCTCTTTAAGAAGGATCAGCTCCAGGACGGAGCATTCTCATCTGTTTCCCTCTCTTCACAACATCTTTCGCCATCGCCTTGGAGACCCCCCGCCATTGAGGTATACAATCAATCATACATCAGAAAATTTCACTAAAGCTCATTCATGTCTGATCCCTCCCTCGCGTTCTTGGTTCGTTGTCTCTTCTTCGCACTTCCAATCGAAAATCTACTGCAAGAACCTACCACGTGCTCAAATCGCTAGGACTTTCACACCTGCTAAGTCTTACTCCCGTAACATCCCCGTTCGCTCCAGCCTCAGCCCACCCGCCTCTCTTTATAGCTAATATTAATCCCATCAACGCCTCAACGCTTCACCCATCCCATCCCATCTCGAGAGCGCAATCGGCATTCCAGCATCATCGTACTGAGCGCTCTCTCTGGGAAACCCACTCTCAATCACGCACAGCCCATCCTTTCAAAGGCGTTCTCTCCCTCGCTATTGTCAACACACCGAATGCAAGCTGCGAAAGTCGACGTATCACTTTCGACCATGCCTCCTTACCCATCCCGCATCCATGCCTCTTCATCCGTCCCGGATTCCAAATCAAGATAATAGCTCTTTGAGTTGGAGTCAGGTCCAAGTACACTTTTTTCCGGGCGAGCGATGAAGCCTGTTATGGGAGTACTGGAGTATGGCGTTGGAGCGAGGTGATAGACGAGCGGGGGGGGTGGGGAGTAGGCGGAAGAGGTGGAGGGAAGGGAAAGGAGAGGGAGCGGAGGAGTGGGGTGGGGGAAAAGGGTGGAGGGAG
>JAABUS010003828.1_pt1 | contig 23250 bp, 19 predicted proteins | sample 5560161 | NCBI WGS metagenome assembly JAABUS01 (sample SAMN10711885, study PRJNA513376) | rock metagenome | isolation source: Antarctica rocks | place: Antarctica: Victoria Land, Trio Nunatak nord | collected 2016-01-04
GGCCAATTGCTGGCCCCATACATAGCCTACATAGCCTACATACTGTGTTACTTATTACTACTTCCATATATGGCCCATTCTTGCTCCCATGTATGGCCCATTCATGCTTCCATATGTAGCTCATTTATGCTTCCATGTATGGCCCATTCTTGCCCCTATATGTAGCTCATTCTTGCTCCCATGTATGGCCTATTCATGCTTCCATGTATGGCCCATTCTTGCTCCCATATATAGCTCATTCTTGCTTCCATATATGGCCCATTCTTGCTCCCATATGTAGCTCATTCTTACTTCCATATATGGCCTATTCTTGCTCCCGAAAATGAGGTTTTTAGCCCGATACACATCAGCTACTAACGCTACGTTTACGCTATAATAAGCTGGTTTCTATAGCCTTATTCTAGGCCTATTATAACATCTACTTTTTATATATATCGTAGCGTTGGCTATCGTTATATAGCCGTCTAAAACCTGACGATTTTGACCCCGCCAAGCCCGCAGCGCAAAAAAAAATAAATAAAAAAATCCACTAGCGCCAGCCTCGGTGGTTCTGCAATCTACTGTAACCTTCTAGGAAGGATGCAGTCAGCTTACTGGGGGCATCGTGGGGGCCGTCAGCCCCACGGCCATGCTTGGCTGCTGTCGATGAGGAGCTGCTTAGGCTTCATTCTTAAAAGCTGTTACGACTGCATTCCTGCAATTCGAGCAGTTCTCTAACACCTGAGGTTGGAGGTTGTCTAATCTGCTGCCATATATTGTTTATTTGATCTGGCCAGGATTTCTGCCAGTGTACCGGCTTTCCAAGCGCTCATTGACTGCTGAGATATACTTGCTGGCACATGAATAACATGACTGACCTCGCACTCGAGGCTCCTGGCAGTATGGACAGCAAAGATACATCGGACGGCAAGCCAAAAGTGAACGGTATTATCAGAAACAAAAGTCCAATTGACCCTTCTGTGTTACGCGAGTACAATAGGAAAGACCAACACGAAACGGTATTGATCCCTCCCATCCAGGAAAAATTGGCTTTTTACTTTCATTACAGGAACTATGTGACGTCTGCAGGACACTCAATCTTAGCGCCGACAGGTTCATCATCGACAACGACTCCGCGTCGCCAGCAAGGAATGTTCAAAATTCGTACTTACCTCAACCAGATCCAATCCGCATGAATGATTTCCAGCTGAGGTCCCGCTCCAGCAAGAAGAGCCTAGGCAAGCTTACCAGGATCATCGCAGACGGAAAGACATGCCCATTCTGTGACCTTGTCGTTGCTTCTATCACGAACGAGAACGACCTTGCTTCGCACTTTTACGAAGCGACATCAGATGCGGTTTGCTTTGTGAACTGGGAAATTGATGGGCGTGCGGCTGCCTGTGGCCCTGACGGTCGAATCAAAGGTCGTACTCGAAGACTTCATCTGTCTTGGAGCGAGCCATGCCTGATAGATTCCTATCTCGTCTTCGCTGCACCGCATAGATACTTCCGACCCAACTCTGATGCGCAGTATGTTTGGGGTAACGAAGCATTGTTCCTCGGGCGGGATATGCACATAGAGGGCGGTAATCGGGCAAGAATCAAAAGCTGGCTCGACCTATGCTGTGAGTCTCACCGAGGTCCCAACAGCCCATGCAAGGAATCTCGGACTGTAAAGCGCGATAGCAAATTTGGCCGCATGATCAGTCAGTCATATTTTGGAGTCATTGATGTTAGAAACCTACAATTGACTTCTCTGCCTTATGAGACACACCACAGTACGATATTTGAGGCTCCTGACGACCCTTCCGAGAGTGGCTATTCAAGTCCTCATGTTGTGGAACAGGGGAGTCGAGTTCAAACGATCAACCACGCACCTTATGTAGCTCTAAGCCATGTCTGGGGCAAAGCGAGGCCTTCTACTACTACACTTGAGAATGTAATGCGACACCGAAATCATGGAGGGCTGGAGACTCTACTCGCAGATTTACCAGAACCACACGTCTTCAGAGACGCTATTGACATTGTTCGGGGTCTGGGCATACAATACATCTGGATTGATTCTTTATGTATAGTACAGAACAGCAGCCGGTCCTGGAACCTAAACGCTCGAGTCATGGATCTGATATACGGTAACGCTTGGGTGACTATCTGCGCTGCTGATGGAGAGGATACCCTCTCTGGTTTGAGAGCAATGCATCCCAAAGCGCACGACGACCACCAGTATATCCGAGAGTGTGTACCAGGTGTTCGCTTGATGGTATCTAGACCTCCTGAAACAGGCATCAGGGCCTCTGCGTGGAACAGACGAGCTTGGACATTCCAAGAGCGCCTGCTTTCGAAGCGGTGCCTTATATTCACGGAAGGCCGGGTCTATTTCCAATGCTTATCTACTGGTATGTCAGAAGATATCGTGGCCGACAAACAGGGAGCCGGATGGTCTCTGGACCTCGTTCAGGCCCCACTTCAGATGCTGCGCGAGCTAGATCGTCGCGCATTTTGGGTATATTCCAAATTCGTATCTCTATACACCGCTCGACATTTAACAAAGCCGAGGGACATTCTAGCCGCTTTTGACGGAATCTGCAATCTAATGCGCAAGACAATGCGAGCTCCTTTCATCTTCGGGCTACCGTCCTCACATTTTGATATGGCCTTGCTCTGGGAGCCGAATAAAGCACTAAAGCGTCGAAAGCAGCAGCATCGAAAACCAAGTGCTAGGAGTGAGGAGGATGACGAGGACTATAACGATATGGAGTTCCCGAGTTGGGCTTGGTGTGGCTGGATTGGCGAGCAGATGGAATACCAGCCAGGTATGGTGGAAGGTTGCACGGACAATCTCCATGAATGGCTCATGAAACACACCTGGATCTACTGGTACATACGAGACGGCCATGGCAACTTAAGGCCCCTATGGGATGGCGGGAAATCACTGGAGGACAAAAGCAGCGAAAAGCGATGGACAGGCTACAAGACGACGAATAGTGAAGGCGATGACAGACGACGTCGGACTAGAAGTCGGTCCAGGAGGCAGGCATCTCCATCCCCCCCACGATATAAGGAATACCGCGAGCGCGACCAAGACTGGAAGGATGGATTAATCATAAAACCCAGGAGTTGGAGTCCCCCAGGTTCTAACGCTGGCCGAGAGATCATCGTTCGTGAAAGATCAAGCCGCGAAGTCATACCGAACCAAATCTACGAAGGCGAGGAACGTATAATCAACAGAAAAGCTCCACGTCTCCAGAGGGACTGCGACGAGTACGGCCGCCTCATGCGCCCGGAAATCGCCCATTATCGAAAAGACTACTTCCGACAAACCCTGCCCGAGAATCCATACAGAGTCGTGATGGCCAACTACTCGCCTGAGCCCGATAAAGAGTTTCCCGACCAGCCAATCCTGCAATTCTGGACTTGGCATACCTTTCTCCACCTCGTGCCATCCGACAATGCACACTCCAGCCCCGGCCAAGGACTTTGCCGCTATGACATAGCTGACGAGATTGGCGACTGGTGCGGCTCCCTTGTGCTAGATCAGCAATGGATAGAGCAGGCACCTGTGGGAAAGCACGAATTCATTGCCATCTCAGAAGCGAAGTCGTTCACTCGAGAGGAGTGCGATGTCTGGACTTACTACATACCGAAGGAGAGAGAGCAGAGCGAGTGGGATCTTTACTACGTGTTGCTTGTGGAGCGAAAGGATATATATTGGGAACGGGTGGCGGTGGGAAAGGTGTTCAAGACAGCTTTTGGAGAGGCAAAGTGGAAGGAGATCATCCTTGGGTGAGCTAGGGTCTGCTACTTGAGATTAGGACAACGAATGTGAGGAAACGTTTTGTCAAAAGCACAGGAGACCATTTTTACATCTAGTCATTTATTTCAACAAGCCCTTACAAGCCATATATACAAAGGAAAACCCAGCAAAAAGTCAAGGAAGCTACTTATAAAAAACCTTCAAACACTTATAACACCCCTCAACAACTTTAAATAACATCTCAACTCAACTACCGTAGCAGCAACGAGATACCAGCCATATGCGATAATGATCTCAACCTCTTCAAATTCCTTCGCTTTTTAACTTCCCAGTATATACTTACCATGTTAAAATCCTTGAGGCTTTTAAAACATTAGGGGCTGCTATTCCCATAAGGGTCTCTTGTATGGTCCCTGATGCTATCCTTCACTTGGTGAGCCCCTGCTTGCAAACGTTGGCTTGGGCTCTCTTCAGTAGCTCCTCCACCGGTACTTCTTTCCGGCCCGTCACCGCATGAGAGAGATGGTAGAGTCAAGAATCAACATGGTAGAGGGTGTAGGCCGGAGAGGCTCACGGAGCAGGTGAGGGTCTGGCGTTAAACCCTTGCCTAGAGGTTGTATGTTTGATAGGCTTGCGAAGTAGGTAAGGTTTTTCGAGACATCCAGCATTGTCACTCCTCCCTCCGACAACGCCTCCTCCCAGCAGACCCAAGGCGGTGACCAGTAGGGTGGGGTGCTGAGAGCACCCCGGTCGCGCAGATTTCTGTCTTCTTTTCATGCCAAGCTTCGGCCAATCAAAAAGTTGCCGAGATCCTCTTGGAACATTTGAAGCTCTGCTGTATTAGGGTACCTAAAGTAAAATCCGTTCATATCATTGTTCTCCACCCTTCTCAAACTTACTGGGCTTGCTGCCCTCCCAAGGGACCATGGCATCCTTTAGTATAGTCACCAGAGAATTCGTCAAGCTCTCAAGCCGTTCAGCGCGCCGCAACGCGACTTCTAGAGGTCCGTCCACCTGCCCCAACGTGCATTGACGTGCAGCTTTCAGTGTAGGAGGCTTACTGACTTCCACGAACAGGCTTCCGGAGCCCTTCAAAGGTGCTGGCAGCTCAAAACTTCACAATGCCTGCGATGTCACCAACAATGACGGAGGGAAACATTGCTAGCTGGAAGGTCAAAGAGGGTAAGAGAAGCCTTCAATTAGATCGATTTCACAGGGCTCTTGCTGAGAACTCGCCATTCAGGGGATTCGTTTTCTACCGGTGATGTGCTTCTCGAAATTGAGACAGACAAGGCTCAAATGGACGTTGAGGCACAAGATGATGGGAAAATGGCAAAGATAACGGTATTTTGAACTCTGGACTGCTGTAGCAGAAAGAAGCTAAGCAAGCCCGATGACAGCAACAAGATGGTTCAAAAGGCGTCAAAGTCGGTACTCGGATAGCGGTAATAGCTGAGATGGACGACGACTTAAGCACACTTTCCATTCCAGCTGAATCTGCCCAAAATTCCTCACCGCAGGAAGAGACCACATCTGGCGTCGCCACATCCAATTCCTCCGGATCCCAAGCCGAAGCACTCTCAACTTCAAAAGGGGAAGACAAGCCGCCTACGAAATCCTCACAAGAGTCCTCGTCATCCTCGAAACAACCTGGCAAACCTCAAAAACAAACCTACCCTCTCTACCCATCCATCGCCCAACTCCTTCACGAAAAGGGCATTCCCACTTCCGAAGCCGACAATATCCCCGCCAGCGGTCCTAAAGGTCGATTATTGAAAGGAGATGTTCTCGCGTACTTAGGCACGATACCCTCCAAATACGCATCCGAACAGTCCGCCCGCATCTCCAAACTCGGGCATCTCGACCTCAGTAACGCGAAACCCGCGACGCCGAAAGTGATGCCTCCACCTCCATCTCACAAGGCGCAATCAGCGGCGCTGGCCGAACCCGAAGTACCTGACACTGAAATCGCCATCCCAATATCTCTCTCCTCCGTGCTCTCGGTCCAGAAACGCATACAAGCAACTCTCGGCGTCACATTACCACTCTCCACTTTCATCGCCCGCGCCACAGAATTAGCCAACGACGACTTGCCACGCTCTGCGGCTAGTAAGCCCACAGCGGACGAGCTGTTTTACGATGTTCTTGGATTGAATCAAGTGAGCTCCGCAGCATCAAGGGGAAATTATATACCACAGATCACTGCATTACCAACGACACCATTCACTGAGCGGTCGCGGCCGCAGCGACAGCCTGATGTGTATGACTTATTGACTGGTAAATCAGCTCCATCGGCGGCAAGCAATGGTCTTGGGATGCCGCCGCCGGGAATCATGGCTGGTTCAAAGGCAGGCGAGGCAACGAACGTGTTCAGCGTAAGTGCTGCTAAGGGTGAGGAGAAGAGAGCGAGAGTGTTCTTGGAAAGGGTCAAGACGATATTACAGGTGGAACCTGGCAGATTAATACTGTAAATGCACCCGATTGATATCTGTGATACCACAATCGCTCTCGGAAATTGTCCAATGTAACCATTTAGATTTACTGTGTGAGCGGTGGCTCAAAAACGAATGTACGTGTAAGCTAGTCGCTACCTGCTCATGTAAAGCTAGTAGGAACCTCAAGCCCACCCAAGCGCCATGCAATAGGGTATCTCCCTTCGATAAAAGCTCACAAAGCTCATTAGTGCCCTCTATGTCACTCAATATCCCAGCATAAGCTCCGCTAAATGACTCTCAAGTCTCATGCATAACCACCTCCGAGGTCTCTTCTCATCTAATGACACTCATTCTCTCCATTTTCGATCCTGCTCCGTCTCCTCCGACTCCGTCCCTCTCCCGCTTCCCGAAGCACTTCCAGAATCTCAGGGTCTCGTCGCCCGCTCCCGTGACCACGGTCTGCCCGTCTGGACTCATTGCTAGATAGAGCACACGATACGTATGTCCAGTCAGGCTTGCTACCTGTGTCATGCTTGGGTATTTCCACACGACGATCTGGTTTTGGCTGTAGCCATGGGTCGACACTAGCTCGTTGCTGTTTTTCGACCAGGCAAGGTTACAGACTTGAGAGCCTGTGTCGAGTTCTTGTACGCATTGACCGGTAGATGTATTCCAGAACTTGATCCGCCTGTCTGCAGTCCCACCACCGGAAGCAAGGAGATTGCGCTGGTGTGGTGACCAGGCAATTGCTTTGACAGCCGCAGTATGTTCGGTAAACTTATAGAGTGGCGTTTCCGACAGCTTGTCCCAAACCATGAGCTTATTGTCATTGCCCCCAGATGCTAGCTGCCCGTCTTCCGTATTCCATCTCAAGCCACAAACTTCTTGCTTGTGACCCACCAGCTTTCGGAGAAACTGATTTGGCTGTCGTACATCGCGATGATATATTAGACGATCCCGAGAGCCTGAGGTCAAAATGTGGTCGTTCCAGGCAAGAGCGCCCACACGAGCTGTATGTCCTGTCATTGTCCGGAGTCGACGCTGCTTTTCTGCGTCCCATATTTGGACGAGCCCTTTGTTCGTGCCAATCGAAACATGCGTGCCGCGCTGTATCCACGACACCGAAGTGACTATGTCATCTTGTAGGTCGCAGAGTTTGGTGACACGGCCTGAAGCAGAGTTCCACATGTAGACGCAAGAGCCCAATCCCACGCCTAATATGTTGCTACCGCCCCAATCCACTAAGTTGAGGTAGAAATCGTCGGCCAAGTCGGGCGCGTCCAGAACTTTGAAGGGGACCTTGCTCACCGCTCTGGGTGCCTTCCGAGGGCTGAGGAGGAGGTTCTGGCTGTTGAACCGAACAGGGGAGAGGCTGTAAACTTGCGAGCGGGTGTCGAGATTAGGTCCATGCCTGCTTGAGGGTGTTCGTGATGGTGTAGGCTGGCCAGAGAGATTTGAGTACTGCCGAGGTGACATGTACGAAAACAAATTCTTGTGGGGTGTAGATGGCGTTAGGCTGGCTGGAGGAGGTAGTGAGGATGAGGAGAGGTTGGTTGGGGGGGTTCTTGACCTGGAGGGGTCATTAATTGTGGTCGAATGGGTGGATGCTATATCAGGTGACAGGCTCGGTGGTGTCGGCTGCGGAATCGTCGTGTCGAACAATTCTGACCTTAAAAGTGTCGAAAACGTGCGATTCGCTTCCTCAGCTGCAGAAGATTAGAATGACAGCTTTCCTCAGTTGCGATATCTTGTAACAATTTACTCACTTCTCTGAAAATGGAGTTCTCCGTGAGGAGTCCGCCTCTTTGCTTTGGATGGTGTGGCTGGCGATCCATCATCGTGTAATAAGCTGAAACTGGCTTGGAGGTCTTGGCCTTCTCGGTTGGGGATGAATCTGTATATCGTTTTGCGTCAGCTCTCTCCCTTGTGCCTATACTGAGCTTAGCTCGACAGCATCTGTACTCGGCCAAGCTGGACAAAACCGCCTTGGTAGCCCACTGCTGTGCTAGAGTCTATATAGGAACTCCGCGCAGGGAACATTGAGACTCACCGATCACCATATACCCTCTGCCTCTTCCGACTTGGACTCGCGCCCGGCGTTCTTTCTCTTACCCTCCCAGTATCGTCCATATCTTTCAGTGCCTTGCTCAAAGCAGCCGGATCTATTGGCTCTGACCCCGCTCTTTCAGTACCGTTTGTTCTTCCACCGTTGAGCTGATTGTGTTTGTTTAATGCTGTATTGCTCATTCCTGTAGGAGGTGTCTTTGTCTCTGGAGGTGAGACCAAATTTGGGGTGTGTGAGTTTTCCATTGTTCTAGAAGTGACGGAGGTGAGATGTGTTTCGGACTAGTCTGAGACCTGATAATGACGCTAGCTGCCAAAGTGAATTGATCGTGTTGGGATTCCGCGAGTGAGCGCAGTGGCTGGGAGATGTGTGTTGTGATGGCAAACACAGAGGTCGGTCCTGGGTATCTGCTCTGTACTTCTCTAACACGGCATGCCCTTGTGGGGGAGGACCAATTGCTATCGCAACGTTGCTCTCGGCATGAGCAAGAGCACTTTTCCCAGCACAGGTCGAGGTAGTATTTCTAGGGGTGTGTAGCAAGTGGTCGTCGTAGATGATGAGTATTGTAAGTTGTGAGGCTCCAAAATTAGGGGCTAGGGGTAATTCCGCTTCTTAGGGCCAAACGATTGTAAGTCACAGTGCATGATACCTTACTTGTTCATAGATCCATTGTAATATCACAGGATGCTAATAGCAGAATGCGCATTCATTATTGATATTTGTGATGCTGTAGCGACTTTTCACCACGCGTTGACACTGTGATACATCAAAACATTGGAAAGCGCTAACCCATTTTTAGGCCTGACTTTATGCACGCCCGCCGTTGCTGCTTAAAACTGTTTGAGTTGTCGCTCTTCTGACAACCAATCAACCAATGAACGCCTCGCGAAGCCTTGTTCGAACACGCGCAAATTGTACTGTAGGTAGACATTATAAACATCAACAGCGATCATTTGTACTGCACGCGTTCTCCAATCCTGTGCGTGCTTCTGTTGCGTATTCTTCGAAAGTCAAGCCCAGCCCATTAGCACACAATACTGCTCCAATTCCGTGCTGCTACAGCAGCTTTACGCGGAAAATGGACGTCTCTGCTAAGGGTGGGCATGAGCTTCTCTCCTTCGTCAATGCTTCACCTACTCCTTTCCATGCCGTCCACAACATCAAGCAACGGCTTGAAAAAGCCGGCTTCAAACATCTGGAGGAAAAAGACCCCTGGGCCAAGACATGCGTTCCTGGAGGCAAATACTATCTCACACGCAATGCTTCAACCATCCTCGCATTCGCAATTGGCAAGGAATGGAAGGCCGGCAACCCAATCGCTATGATTGGCGCTCACACAGACTCCCCCACCCTTCGCATAAAGCCCGTGAGCAAGAAACAGGGTGATGGGTTCATTCAGGTTGGGGTTGAGACTTATGGTGGAGGATTATGGCATACATGGTTTGATCGTGACCTCTCGATTGCCGGGCGAGCGATGGTGAAGGATAATAATGGATCGTTTGTGCAAAAGCTCGTCAAAGTTGACCGACCCATCCTCCGAATACCTACCCTCGCCATACATCTCGACCGTCAAGAGAAGTTTGAATACAATAAGGAGACACAATTATTCCCCATCGCGGGGCTCGTCGCCGCAGAGCTCAATCGTCAGGGCAAGCGCGAAGATCCAAAGACTCCTGAATCCACAAGAGACGACGATGAGGAGGCCGAGTTTCATCCACTCAAAGCGGCGACCGAGAGACATCATCCCTACATAGTGGAGCTTATAGCAAAAGAAGCTAAAGTTGTCCCGTCAGAGGTCGTAGACTTTGAGATGATACTCTACGATACTCAAAAATCATGCGTTGGAGGTCTCAACGAGGAGCTCGTCTTCTCCGCTCGACTCGACAATCTCGAAATGTCCTTCTGCAGCACGATGGGTCTCATCAATTCAGTCAGCTCGCCTTCATCGCTGGATGACGAGGAATCAATACGGCTGATCTCTCTCTTTGACCATGAAGAAATCGGCAGCAACACCGCTCAAGGCGCCGATTCAAACTTCCTCCCGACTATGGTACGGCGTCTGTCTTTGCTCTCAATGCAAGGGAAGGGAGAGCCAGACGCAGATGCATATGAACAGACTTTGTCAAAGTCCTTCCTCGTCTCCGCAGACATGGCACACTCAGTGAATCCGAATTACTCGTCCAAATATGAGTCCGACCACAAGCCTGAAATGAACAAAGGTACAGTCATCAAGATCAATGCCAACGCTAGGTACGCAACCAATTCACCGGGTATCGTACTCATCGAAGAAGCGGCCCGAAGAGCGAAGGTGCCGTTGCAGCTGTTTGTTGTGCGCAATGATTCCAGCTGTGGGAGCACGATTGGGCCAATGCTATCGGCAGCGTTGGGAATGAGGACGTTAGACCTTGGCAACCCTCAATTGAGTATGCACAGTATTAGAGAGACTGGTGGTGTTTATGATGTTGAATATGGTATCAAGCTGTTCGAGAGCTTCTTTGAGCATTACTCGGAGCTGGAGAAGAAATTCGTCGTTGACTGAACGTTACATGATGCATGATGAGGAGAAGCCGTTCGGATAACAAACATATAACGCAGGAGTTGAACCTTACGGATCAATATACAATCTATCTCTAGTGCTACTTGAGTCATCTCTCATAATCCACACCCATCTTATTCACTACGCCCCCCCCCTCAAATCCCCCAACTTGTCCACCCAAGCACTCGGCACCACATCCCCACCCTCCCAATCTTCCTTGCTTTGGGTAATCCCTGTAAGCACACATAGCGTCGCCCCCAACTCTCCCTCAATCCCAAATCTAATATCGGTGTCCAGCCTGTCTCCAATCATGCAGGCCCTACTCTTATCGAATTGAAATTTCCCCATGATAGCCTCCATCATCGCCTGGCTCGGTTTCCCCAAACTAGTCGGCTGCTTCCCACCCATCATAGCAACCAACGGCGCACCACACGCCCCCGCACCCGGGAAAAGCGCGTTGGCGGAGGGGAGCGTGGTGTCCGTATTCGTAGCCAAGAAAACCGCACCCCGTTGCAAATAATGAAACGCAAGGCTCAACTTCAAATAGTTCAAATGAAAGTCGAGTCCGCAGAGGACGACGCCAACCGACGGATCGAGAGCCTCGCCTGATGCGATGGATTTGTAGTCTTCCGGGCTTATTATGCGATTTAGAGAGGGATCGGTACCGCCGATGTGCGGGATTGACTCGCTGTCGAGTTCGGTTTCTATGCCGGCTTCGCCGAGGACGTAGACGGTTTTCTTATCTGCAGGCAGCTGGAGGATGCGGGATATGTAGATTGCGGCGCTGTAGGAGGAGCCGAAGACCTCGTCCTACGGCCTCCGGTTCAATGATGGTGTGTGGTAGGGCAGGCGAAGGAAGGGGGAGAGGGGAGGCGTACGACTGTAGCTGGTATGCCCATGCTGGTGAGTTTTTGCTTGTATTCGGCGCGGGATTTGGTGCTGTTATTTGTGACGAAGACGATTTGTTTGCCTGGAGGGCCAACGCGGTCAATTGAGGGAGGGACAGGGTTAGGGGTGGGAACGTGCGTACCTTTGCTACGGAGGAGTTCGAGGGTCTCGACGGTGCCTTCGAAGAGGTGTTCGCCGGACCATAGGACGCCTGTCCTTTGAGCATATTCAGCTCTTGTGAAAGGCGTCTCGCGTTAGAGGCCATGCCCTGACGTGGGCTGTAGGCGGTAGGTGACTACACACCATCGCAATCGAATAGGAAGACCTTGGGGGTGTCAAGATGTGTATCAATAATAGAGTAGAGAGCCCAGCGAGTATTTCGTGATGAAGGGCACATAGGCGAAGAGGTCGAGGTCGGCTTGACTTACATCGAATTTATCGATGAATTCCTTGATACCCTCCCTGTCACCGGTCAAGTACTTTGCTTGAGCACTCATCTTGCCGCTGTTTCTATGTCCAACGTCTTTAGGAACCTAGAGGTATGGAGAAAGGAACAACAACTCCGGACCGATGTCGTGAAAGACCTTCAGATGTTCGCGCTATGATTTGTGATGTCACCGGAGTTGTCGTTCCCAAATCCTCCCTCATGTACCGTGTTTTCATTTAATTATTTCTATTGACATGTATTCCGTGGCTATGGTAACATTGCTAGCTAATATGCGTTTGAAACTAAAATTGTACAATCTAGTACATGCAGGCCCTGTAATCCACTCCTGGAACGCCTCGCTATTGCCAAATCGACCAAATGCATCCGTTGATTCTTGAACAAGTCGATTCCCTTTTTTCCCCTCTTACATCTATTGCTCGATTTCCATTGACCCTACCCCAATGCCTTGGCAAACATGTATATCCTCCATTACATCTGTAAAGATCGTACTCATCTCCACAGCCACCTTTGACCTGTCCCACTCGCCCCTAGTCCTCCAAATATCGCTCATCAATGCCGAATAGATTTGCTCCAGTTGCTCGACGCTGCAGCCGCTTGTTTGGTCCACTATGGTTTCGAGGAAAGTGGATGTGTAAACATGGTCAACAATATGCTGAGGCTGGATGGCGGTAAGCGCCCTAGATGGACCGGGTTCTGGATCGTTCAAGAGCGAGTTGATGCTAGAGCGGTCGCGGTCGCGGGGCCATTGTGGAACTGCTGGCGCTTGAGACAAACGTTCTTGTTGGGAATTCGCCTGCCCCTGAGAGCTGGATGGATTGCTGTTCGGACGGACTGAAAATTGAGACCCTACTCATTGAGATCAGCTCATGTGCCTCTATAAGGAAATTACAGGTGAACGTACCTTGAGTGTTCGGTACGGTATCTGGAAGCTGCGAATTGGGCTCCGCGGGGTCACCAAAAAGACCAAAATCAGGACCTGATTCGGGCTTTCCTGTCGTGCTTTGGGTGTTCTTATCGCCTGTAGATCCAGTGTTCCTCTTTTCCGACGACGTAGTGGAGGCGTAGTTTATATAGTCCCGTAGATTCGATCCTTCGGCCAAAGGGGTGATCAGACTCTTTTGAGACAGGCTTCCTGGTATGGATCTTCGATGATCGATAGAATGAGGGCCACCGGTTGATTCGAAAGGCCTCGTCTGCGCTGAAGGGCCGAATGAGCTGCTCGAGGTGTTCTGAGTCTGCTTCTCAGTTGACGGGATGTCATCACTGTTGGACAGTTGGACTTCCTCGTTTCGAGAAGGTACTGAGTTACCATTGCTATGGGGCTGTCCTTGCAAATCGCTGAGGTCCGAGAGCCCAGCAGACATGCGGTTGGTAATTGTACTTGGCTGTGAGGGATTCGATGGAGTGATTGGATGTTCCACAAGACCATTTGTCAACTGCCCAAGGACAATTGGACCACTCGATTGATCGTTTGATGATGCAGCGACGCCAACAGGTGGCACATTGGATGGTATAGTGTCGATCCTCAGCCCTTCTGCGGCCGCCAATTGTTTGGCTTTCTCTGCCATTACCTTCTCTCGCTTGACTTCGCGAGCATAGACGTTTTCGAGCTCTGCTACGAGCGCTGGATTTCGCATTCCAATATCCTCCATGTCAACCTCCACGTTGGTCAAGAGCTCGTTGGCTTTGATAATGCGCTCTTGATCACCAATAGTCTTGGCATCTTTTGCAAGCTTCTTGATATCGGCCGCAAAATCTTTTGGTCTTTTGTAGTAGCCATTCGACAAACGTTTCTCAATAGTGACGGTATCCATGTTGTAAATAAAGCTGCCTGTAGCTACATCTAGCAATCCAGGCTCACCGTGATCATCTTTGGACTTCTCGTAGGGGCGAGAAGAATCCGCCCCACGCTGCTCTGGCGGTAGGTCGGTGCTTACGAGCGCGGGATCTTCCTCTTCGAATAGATATCGGATCCTAGCGTCTTCAACAACCCCCGTCCTGAATTTCTTAGATTTTGTCTTGATCTGATCCATGATAGGCTGTATTTGCTGCTTTAAAAGGTTTAGAAGCTGTCGATCCTTTTTCTTCTGAGCTTTAAGCTCTGCCTTCGAAAGGGGGGGAGGCTCTTTCGCTGGCTCGGGCGGTACAGGGATTAGTATCTCAAGTTGTCGTCTTTTCCGCTCTGCAGGCTCCGGGAACTCAACCGGTGAGGCATTGATGTAGTCCATGATAGGTAGGAAAAACTCATGACGTGCTTGCTAGAAGTCGTGTTAGCAACAGAATCAAGGAGTCCAACCGAGGGACTGCTTACTCTCTCCGGCCTAGGAATGTCAAATTGATTCCTTCTGGAGAACCCAAATAGATCCTTGATCATCTGTGGGTCAACTTCGTTTTCTTCACACTCCAGAATACCTAGAAGTAGCACAGGGTCCGTGGGAGCCAATGTTCGCAGAAGGCCAAGGAATGTTGAAATGACGACCTGGCCTACAGTGCGATACCAAACATCGACGTTTGGTATGTAAATGACGCTGGGCTTGTGCCTTCGGACTTCAGTGAAGAGCTGAACAGTAGCGGCTTCCGAAGACCTTGTGGAATCGCTCAATAGTGTTGGAAGATCGAACGATTGCACGTGTAAACCCTCGAAATGGTTCAGAAGAGCCCCAGCAAGGTACTGCTGGCCCATCCCTGGAAGGCTTCTAATGAGTAAGCGAGGGCGAAAGACTCGCGACCGCTCGAATTCTAACACCTAGTCAGTACCAGTTGGCCAACAGGCAGAGGTGACATAATTTACCTTGCTGCATGCGTTCCGCCTTCATACCCCGATCATCCTCGGCATCTTCAAATTCTGCTTCTTGTAGCGCAGTCAAACGCTTCTTTTGGGGCAGTGTCTGAGCAACCAAGTTCTCGATCTCAGCAAGCGGTTGACGCAGTAATGGCTCAATCTGTGTTGGCAAGGGTGCTGCGCCAGAAGATGCAGATCGCTCTGATGATGGAACCATATTCTTGACGGATATCATGAAATCTTTGGCAGTAACGTTGATGGTCTGAGGGTCGATCTGAAGCTTCTCGTTAGACTTATAGATCTGTGGGTATCGACGTTGTACCGCATTCAGTGCGGCTTCTGTACATAAAGCGCGAAGATCGGCACCACCATATCCCTTCGTCAAGTTTGCAACTTCGTCTTTGAAGCTAGATGCCAGAGGAGGGTCCCAGCCCTTGGTGTGGATATCAAGAATAGCGCGACGTGCTTCCGTGGAGGGGAGAGGGAAATAGAATTCCCTGTCAAAGCGACCTGGACGACGAAGCGCTGGATCGATGGAGTCTGGTCGATTTGTGGCTCCGATAACGATGACTTGACCACGTCCGTCCATGCCATCCATGAGAGCTAGTAGTGTTGAAACGATGGAGGCGTGGATTTGCTCTTGCTTGCTCGATCTGACTGGTGCAAGACCTGCGACATGATCAGTGACCGACAATCTACAGGGGAGGATACTACTGCTTACCGTCTATCTCGTCGAAGAAGATGATACTCGGCTGATTTTTACGAGCCTCTTCGAATAGTAGTCTGAGCTGACGCTCGGCCTCACCCACCCATTTACTCAGGGCATCTGCGCCCTTACGCATGTAGAAGGTCACTTTGCGTCCTTGTGAGCTGACACTGGACGCGAGAGCTCTAGCCAGCAGAGTTTTACCAGTACCAGGAGGTCCGTGAAAAAGCACGCCGCGGGGAGGAGTGACGTGAAATCGTTGAAAGACCTCTGGATAAAGAAGGGGAAGGGCCACCATCTCTTTGAGCTGATCGATATGACCCTGCAAACCACCAACACTATCGAAATCAACATTTTGATCTACGCCCAATGGATCCACGTCTGCCAAGGCAGTTTTGTCTTTGATCTTGCCAAGATTTGCAGGAGTTCCGGAGGTGCCTTGAAGAGGATCAGCACCCTGCACTTGGCCTGGAGCTGGTGGAAAAAGATTCATGCCGGAAGGGAAAGCAGTAGTTGGTGTCATCCCGACAGTCCCGCCAATTCCAGCTGCTCGCGGACGCTGCATATTCTCGTCGTCGCTGCTATCTGAGTCCGCACCAGCGGCAGCACCGATACCACCGGGACCGCCAAACACTGGTGCAGGGCCACCAGCTCCCCCAAAAGGACCATAAGTGGAGAAGAGGCTTCTTTGCCATCCGGCGCCAGCACGCCCTTTCCGAGACGGCGTTGCTGCTGGTTCTGCTTCGTCTTCTAGGGGTATGGCAAGCTCCGGATTCATGATGCGATAATCTGGCCTGTTTTGCTGTCGTCTCCTAGGCCGAGTATCATAAACAATCTCTTCTCTCGCAGCGCGCCGGGCACGCTTGGGTTGAAGGTCCTCCAACTCCTCCAGTACCTCTTCGGTACTGTCATGCTCATCAGAAGCTCGTTGGCTCCGAGGATTTGGCTTTCTACGCTTGGGTCCCCTTCGAGCGGGGCTGCTGTCATCTTCGTCGTCTATTCTAGCAGCTTTATGCGGAGAACCTGACGAAGATCCCGAGTCAGAAATGTCTTCCTCACCCGCTCCGCCGGCCTCTGGCTCAAAATCACTACTCTCCTGAAGACCACTTCTCTGAGAACTTCGAGTCTTACGCTTGCCAAGGTTTGAGCGTAAGGCTTGATGTGTTGATCTAGCACCTCCACGACTCATCTCTTTATCAGCACTTTGCTGTTCTGAGCGCTTGCTATCGCGTCGCCGAAGACTTCGGCCTGGTTTGCTGATCTGATCCTCATCATCCTCTTCATCGTGTGCCTCTTCCCCGCCTGACTCAGGTATGATGGCGACTTCTTGGTTTTTCTCAGCATGGAAAATGTCCTCCGGGGCATTTTCGATGTCCACCGGCTGCATTTCATCATCTTCATCACCATCATCACCCAGGTCTTCGCGGCTAGCTGCTATCTCCGGGCGATAGCCTAAGGGCTCTTCTTTGGTCTTTGCCGAGCTTTGTTCGGATTCCTCATAGACAACGCTTGCGGTGGGTAACTTCTTCACACTTTTCCCACCTCGTGTGGCTCTCGTCATTTGTGGAGGACTTCGAGTTCCAGCTCGCAATACGTCGACGTGGTGGCCTGAATTTGTCAGAGCAACGACAGGCTCTGTCTCATCATGAGCGATTCGGCTGCTCCTTCGAGTGTTCGACTGTGGATTGTGTGAGGAAGTTGGTCTGGGGGTTGTCACACTACCACTGCGAGCTCTAGTGCTTCTTCTGGGTGCAGGTGTTCGAACCGGGGTTTGGACTCTGAGCTTCACCACGAGCGAAGGCTTGCCCTGACTCTTTCTTGATGGCTCTGGTTCGACCAACTCTTTCTCAAACTCATCGCTATCGCTTTCCTCGATGATTGTTTGCTTCTTCGCTGCTTTGCGCTTCGGGCGTCCACTTGGTCCAATTTCCACCTCCTCATCTTCAATGTCATCCTCGTTTGATATCGCGCCGCTGAGCTCACTCCCTTCTATCTCGTCTTCGTCCGAGTCATCACCATCATATTGCCGCCGCTGCCTCTTCCGAGAGGGATGACTCTGCTGAGGTCTTGAAGATCTGGACTTCAAAGGTTTCGAGGCCGAGGTTCCGTAGGTCTCGTCCTCAGAGTCGGACCTATTCGGATCGAACTCTCTGTTGCGCTTGTGTCGGAGAGGCATGATGTAGACGTGTTCATGTGGTCCAAAAGATGGTTGTAATGTCTGTTGCCGGTTAGACGCCGCCTATGAAGAGCATCAAACTTGTAGAAGTTTCGCGCGTCACGCCTGTATCGGGCAGCCTTCACGTCTTGGCGATATTGGAATTGTAGCAGGGTAAGAGAATCAAGTCATTCGTTTGGTAGATGGGAAAAGTAGGTAGCTAATGGTTATTCTAGCTGAGCAGCTTGGTTGTCATCGCTGCGTAGGGCGTAGCTTTACTAAGATTTTTGACGGTCGCGCAACCTTGGTGCAATGTGGTGGTCGCAAAACATTGGAGCGATAGTATACAGCTATTGGAAGCACAAGAAAATGAATACGTAAAGTTAAGGTAGAGCAGCCAAGGGTTCGAGTGTTTCGGTCACGGTTTTGCCAAGCCGGCTTATCTAATGAACAAGCACGCTAGCAATAAGCGGGAAGGCAACCAGCCCGCATTTCGATGATCCGCCTCAATCCCGCACGAGAGATCCTCGACAATCAATGAAGCGCATTCATAATGGCTTCTTCAACAAGCTGCTCACCGTGACAGGGAGTCATTTCCAAAATCATTAACACTCCCCTTCCTCACTTACATCGACAACTCGGTTTACTGAGTTCGAAAAGACTCAAGAACAGTCCCACTCGCAGAAAATTAAGGACCATATACTCGTCAAGTGTAGCATGCTCGCTGTCGACGATCCGGCGCAGGTACCACGCGGCTGAAAAGCTTAACAACGATAGAGTCCTGTCATGATGCATGGCTTTGTGGGGAAAATGTGAATACAAATGCCAAGGAAAATTGCCAAGCATTGGCGCTAAATTCCTTGCAGACATCGGATTTGCTGTCCACGCTCCTGGGAGAGAGTTACCTGTAAAGTTGACATGTCAGTCTATCTGATAGAATGGATCATATGTGTTGAAAACATTGTTCAAGCAAATTCGTTCCTTACTGTACAACAGCGATCGACCAAGAATTGGCAGCAGCATGTTTCTTTCTGTGACGTAAAAGACGCTCGTTCCAGGATTTGACCCCAGCGGCAACATCAAAGCTAGTGGCACCCTCATGAGATCGATGTCGCCCTTGATACGCATAACCGTCCGCGTGTAACATCCCTCATGCAGCCTTGCGAACGTGATGCCCGCAGCGCGACACAGCACCCATGGGTTCCCTCAAAGTTCCTTCGATTCCACCACGATTCCAGACTTCGATAATGAGCTCATTGAAAGGGCTGATATAGAAGAGTTTGCAAGGGCTTTGAGCGCGCCCGAATCTTCGCCAGTCATAGCCCTAAACGACTGGCGGCCAATCCACCAGCGAGTCAAGCGAAGAAAGCCTCGAGCGCACAAGAAGCCTCGTCGGACCACGGATGAAACGAGAGAAGGCTTTGTCTACAGTATACTGAAGTGGCCGCTGTTGCTGATAGTATTCGGCTGGATACTGTTCCTGGGCTTCTCATACCTCCTCACGCGAACGTACATATGGGGCTATGAAAGATTAATAACTTGGAGGGGACAACGCCAGACGCTGCGGCGCAACCTACGCTCGAAGACCAATTACGATGAATGGCGGGCTGCTGCTCAGGAGCTAGATATCCACCTGGGTAACGAGCAATGGAAAGAGACGGATGACTATGCCTACTATGATTTCACAACGGTGACGAATGTCAAGGACCAACTCAAGGCGGGTAGGGCATTGGCAAAGTCACAAGAAGAACTGAAGGGAAACACATCCAAGGAGGCATTTGACAAGCTGAGGAGCCTTGTAGAGGCCTGCGTGAAGAACAATTTTGTCGGGGTGGAGAATCCAAAGCTCTACAGCGAAACGTACTATGGGACGAAACACCTGGCACAAGAATTCGTCGATGAACTACACGCTTCCTTAGCCTACCTCTTACATTCGACTCAACTAAGCCAGTCGGAGAAATACTCCCTTGCAAAGCATCTTCACACCAATTTTGGGCGTACCGCATTGTGTCTCTCTGGCGGAGCGACCTTTGCATATTATCATTTTGGGGTGGCCAAGGCGCTTCTCGATGCCTCACTCCTTCCAGACGTGATTACGGGAACATCAGGAGGTGCCTTAGTGGCAGCGCTCGTTGCAACTCGGACAGACGAGGAGCTGCAAAAGCTCCTGGTCCCAGCGCTTGCACATCACATCAAAGCGTGCGAAGAGAAGATCTTTACCTGGGGTCCTCGTTGGTGGAAGACTGGGGCCAGATTTGACTCTCTTGATTGGGCACGCCATTGCTCATGGTTTTGCAGAGGCAGTACTACCTTCAAAGAAGCGTATGAGCGCACTGGTCGAATACTAAATGTGACTTGCGTTCCTTCAGACCCTCACTCACCTACCATCCTCACGAACTACCTGACAGCCCCTGACTGTGTCATATGGTCCGCCGTGCTTGCGTCCGCCGCCGTCCCAGGCATCCTGAATCCCGTGGTTTTGATGATGAAGACCCCGAGCGGCACCTTGACACCCTATTCTTTCGGACACAAATGGAAGGACGGGAGGTTAGTACTAATACGCCTTTTGCAAGCTTGATCTACTAACATTCTCCAGTCTCCGCACCGACATCCCCCTCAAAGCACTCAATCTCCACTTCGGCGTCAACTTCTCCATAGTTTCCCAAGTGAACCCGCACATCAACCTCTTCTTCTTCTCCTCCCGCGGCGCCGTCGGCCGCCCGGTAACCCACAGAAGAGGCCGCGGTTGGCGTGGTGGATACTTAGGAAGCGCAACAGAAACCTACCTCAAACTCGAGCTCCAAAAGTTCATCAAAATCTCAAAACACCTCGAACTACTCCCCCGCCCCTTAGGTCAAGACTGGTCGGGCATCTGGCTCCAGCAATTTAGCGGCACAATCACCATCTGGCCAAAAAGCCACATCAGCGATTTCTGGTATATCCTCTCGGACCCCTCCCCAGAACGACTCGCACGGATGCTAGTAGCAGGCCAACAATCCACCTTTCCGAAACTCCTCTTCATCGCCAACCGCATGAAAATCGAACGCCTGATCGAAGAAGGGCTGCTCCTCGGCGGCTCTGGCCAAGCGGATATGGAAGGCATTGCCTCCCGTGATCGCGAGAGCATGCATATGCATGGGCAGGCTATGAGATCGTCTGCGGAGCCGGATACGGATGATGAAGTTGAGATTAGGGGGTTGGGGAAGGAGGATAGGAGGGCGAGTGTGTTGATGGAGTTGATGAGGCAGAGTGGAGTATTCTTTGATGATTTTGAGGGGGACGGGGAGGAGACGGGGGGCAGTGAGGATGAGGTTGCTGTGGAGATTGGGGATGGGACTGCGAATGCGAATGCGAATGCGAATGGGCATGATAAGGAGGAATGATGAGTTATGAGATGTTGAGATTGCGTTTGGAGGTGTGTTACGCATGATAGAGCTGTTCTATTTGGTCGGTCCTTGATGCATAGCGTGGATGAAGCGATGATATACCAGGCATGCATGCATCGTTAGAGGCATTGCGGAATGTGGCTAAAGAATAAATAGAAAGGAACATCGGCTGAAAACTTTTACAGCGGTAGTGCGGACATACACTGTTCCGAAGATCTGCTTTCGTCTGGTTTCCCTCTGTATCTAACTACCTGTCCTCTTACACTGAAACATTACTTGGCCTGAACTCAAGAACCAATGGAGTGAAAATGGTCCAGATTCCACTTCGTCCGAACTTTGACGGTTCCATTATGCACTACACAAGCTGAAGTCGTACCCTACCTTTTGGATTCGGACCTATCATTTACACTCTTTCCAGGGAACCCACCATAAACATGGTCAATTCTCGCTCTTAGGTCCTCAGTGTTTGACGTCCTCACAAACTTTCAGCGCAGTGTGTGGTGAATTTCATTGAGCATGGCGATCCTACCGCCGCTTCCTTGACCCCACAAACTGGTATGAAATCCCAATTTGCTGTCGAAGCAGAAGCCAGATGGCTCTAGCCTGATGGATGTCGACCTATCGACCTAACTATACCAGACGCCATCTTCGCCCAAACGTGCACCCCCGGGAGACGCGAAACGCCAATGTATATACCGCTCATACTCCGTGAGTCTTACATTTCCATCTCGTCCCTTTTATCGACAACCTCTGTGGGTTTTTGGCCTGACTTGAGAAGGTAGGACCTTTTGAAGTATGTGTTTGGATGTACAATCGTGTCCAAATCAGCAGCCTCGATGGTCCCCTCCTCGCGTGCTTTTTTGATTTCTCCTGCGCAATTTTCGGAGTCAGCAACGCTCTGCACGACTGACGTACAGGTTGAGTCGCAAGACTTATCTTACGACTTAAGAGTGTAGATAAATCAGGGGAAAATCTCTGGAAGATGGACATACCCTTATGCGCCCACTCAAACACCCGATTGCAAGCAATATGAAACCTCTTCTTTTCCACATCCTCCTTCACCCCCCTCAACACATCCCGATCATTTACCCCCGTCGTCTGCAACAAAGCCGTAAGATTATCAACACTAAAATGCCGATACGGACATCCATGACTCTCCCCACTCCCAGGCGGATGTTCCGTCAAAATCTTCTGACACGAAAATGGCGAGTACCCCCGTCCCCTTCGTATAGCATCCCCACCAACATCCCCATAGACATGTCTAACGTTATACCGATACTCTTTGTTAAACGTATCATCCGTAATAAGTTTAAACGCCTGCCGCCAGAATATCAGACAGTCTTCCAGCGTCAGTCCAATGCCTTTGAGGAAGAGTGTGTATTGCAGCCGGCCGAAATGCTTTAGATGACTGTTTTTACGCAGCGTCATGTGGAGATTGCGCATGCAGAGGGGGAAGTGTTGGGATAAGGGGTCGATGGAGGAGGCGTTGATGGGGGCGCCAGGGAGGGCGCTATCGGAGTCGGAGAGGGTGGAGTCGGGGGTTGCGAAGTTTTTGGAGAGGTGGTTGAGGATTGGGGTGAGGCGGTCGTCTTCGTCGAGGCGGGGGAGGGCGCGGGCGGCGAGCTGTTTCGTTCATTAGAATTTGTGACGTTGTGTGGGGAAGTGAGAATTCGTACTTCTAAGCCCTTGTCCAACCTCGTACTGAATCCAGCAAGAACCATACTCATCTGCTCTCTGACTGGTACGTATGCCTTACCAGCCTTCAAAAAGACCCTTCGACTCTCCACGAGCTCTGGTACGGTCTCAAAGTCGACCTTGAACCAACCACCTTCTTCAACCTCCTGTCGCTTCAACCCGGGTGTCGCATTCATCAGGTCAGCCCCTAATGCTCGCTTCTCTTCCTCGGACACGACCTCCCAGTCCAACTGCAACGACTCCACAAAATTTTGCCTCTCTCGAGAATCATCATTCTGGAATCGTAGCTTAAACAATGAACTCTCGATACGCGCGAATCGCCGTCGCAGATCTTCTGTTGAAGAGAAAGCGAGACGGAGTATAAAGTGCGAGTAGTGATCCTTTTGTCGTTCCAGCTGAAGAGCTGGGTCCTGAGCGCCAG
>JAABUS010003829.1_pt1 | contig 23249 bp, 19 predicted proteins | sample 5560161 | NCBI WGS metagenome assembly JAABUS01 (sample SAMN10711885, study PRJNA513376) | rock metagenome | isolation source: Antarctica rocks | place: Antarctica: Victoria Land, Trio Nunatak nord | collected 2016-01-04
CCCCTTCCCGCAACACCTCCGCCATCTCCCTGACCTCCCCCCCCAACACCACCGCCCGCGATCCCCTACGCACCCGCTCCACCCGCGCCCCAGCTCTCGAATCCAAACCTTCCTTCATCCGCTCCCGCGCTGCAGCCCCGATCCCCGTGCAAAGCGAAGGCGACCGCACCGACGCGCTCTGGGCCGAGATGCAGGCCACCCTTGCGGAGGTCGAGCTCCAGGGCGCGTTCAGCACCACGCATGTGTTTGGGGAGAAGCATGCGGCGGCGCTGGAGGGACTGAGGGTCGCGCAGGTGGAGTTGGCGAGGGCGTGGGGAAGGGGAGAGGAGGTTGAGGAGGTGGAGGTGGAGGATGGGGAAGGGGGAAAGGAGGAAGGGGAGGGGGGTGAGGAGGCGGATATTAAGGTGGCGAGGAAGAGGAGGGAGGCGAATGAGAGGTTTTTTAGGAGGGTGCAGGAGGGGGTGGGGGATGTGGTGGGGAGGTTGGAGGTCGTGGCGGGGGCGATGGAGGAGGTGGAGAGGGAGAGTAGGAGTATTTGGTCGAGTGGGAGTGAGAGCTTGGACACGGGGTCGGTGACTTCGTGATTCCAGGATACACGGAGAGACTGGCACGAAATCTTGCATCAAAGGGTGGCTAATTACTTGGTCCGAAAACCAAAGTTAGGTTCTTGTGAGTGTCTTATCCTCTACTTGATGTATGGATGCTTCTTAGGCGAATGCTCGGTCTGATTGAGCGCCCAAGTGCTATCGAGAACGCTGATTCTCTTCTAGCTCATGAGTGCTATTGTCACGATCGTTCAGTTCGAGTAAAGACTTTGTTGAGGGGTTGAAACAAGGTAAGTTTTCCTGTTAGGGCCTCACCTGCCGCTGTATGAGGAGCAAATACCAAGCTTGGGATGTCAGCCGATCAATTCTAGAATTCCGGAAGACTGCCGGCTGATGTTCGATGCCTATAGCCTTGGTGGCATTCTGTGCTGCCATCTTCGTGTGTATGGTAATGGCAACGACGTGCCCAGAAGTCCCAGCCCGGTTTCAATGACCCATCCTTTCTCGCTGTATAGTAGGTACGAACGAGCGAGGCCAAGAAATCCTTGCTATGCATGTCGACCTCATCATCGAATGCCAAGTATTTTACCATGTGTCCCTTGGCAACAAATTGATCAACTACCAGCTTTCGCATTGGCGACGAATTTGGAGTATTGTCCCAGAGTGTGACGGTATGCTTTATTTGCGGGAATGCCTTGCCCACAAGAAATTTGTGAATGACAGCGTCGATGCATGCATTTTGAAGGCCAGGTATAAGTCTCTTTTCTGCGAAAACATACAGTTCGAACAGCCGACCGTATTCTATCATCTGCATAGTCTCTTCGTCGTACATGAGGTTGCCCGTGTACAGCCAAGCGTTGAACCTCTTGAACGTTTCAGGATCCTCGTCGTCGAGCATTACGGTCCCTGCGCATGCTTCCATGAAATTGCCGGTGAAACAAGTTCTGAAGTATGCCGACTGATAGCACAAGAGACCTCTGTGGACTCCGAATTCAACAGCGTTGGGTCCGACTTTGACATAAACGATCGCGTCATATAGTGATCTGGCTGAGGTTAGCGGTCCCTTTCGTAATGCCTTCTTGGGCTATTATGATGCTACATACCCTACGCTTGGTTTCTTCGTTATGGTCTTTGCTGTTGGCGCGTTTGTAGTATCTTCATTGCACGATTGCGTCATTCTTGGTCCTGTTCGATGATGGCGGTGTACTTGCCCCGATATGTTGGTACCGCGGTTTCTTTGAATTCTCTAAGAAAGATACGAAAAGCTTGGAGGGCGGCCCGAAGGTGGAGACTGACAGCTCGAAATAAGACTTCGGAGCACCCAATTCACAAGTGACATGAGCTGGACCTAGTGATCTGCTGAATCCTCAGCCTCAACACTGCTGCATCTTTCACTTCTCGTTTTGTCCACCGCAACAATATCAACGACTCTCAAGTCTTATTTCATGCCTTGACATGGTGCATCTCTTGGGCGATGATAAACTTAGCCGAGTCATCGCTCGTTTTCTACCTTACCGTCCTCTCCGGCGTCACGTGCCTGAGGGCGCTAGTCGAACAACCCTTTCCCTTATCAAGACGTTGTTCAAGAAACGTCGAGAACTGCTGCAATATTCCTCCCTCGGCAATCGACAATGTACGTGGACCAGACAGGTAATTGAATTTTTCATAGATGTATGACGTACACTAAGGTACTTATCCGACTCTCAGCATCTAACATTAACTCACACACTCTCTAGCCGAGTAGAACACGCAATGTCGCCGGACGAAAAGTTCTCCGATTTCCATGCCGATAAGAAGCCCCGCCTCACTTCGTAAGTAGTACTCCGTCATACCGGACTAACCCTTTTACTGACCCAAGTGAATCAAGGGACATGCTAGACTCTATAGTGGTTCTCAAAGCTGGGCCAACAAAAACAGAATTTCGAGTCCACAGAGGGCTCTTATGCCAAATCAGCCCCTACTTTCGAGCAGCTCTCGAAGGTGGATTCAAGGAAGTGGAAAGCCAGACCATTGAGTGGCCGGAAGAGAAAGCCGAGACGGTCAAAATCTTTCAATTGTGGCTCTACTCTGGGTCCATGGACATTGACATGGGGGATAGCTTGTCAGCATGGGAGAACTTAGTGGACACATGCATTTTTGCCGAGGCTTACCAGCTGCCTGCCTTGACAGAGTCGGTTATCGATTTCTTCATCCAAATGAAATCTCGAGCAATAACTGTCAACATCCATGTGCTTGATAGGGTTTACAGCACACCGTCCACTAAGCCGCTGCGAAAACTTCTCGTGGACTCTGCAGCTCACAACTGGTGTTTGAGGGAGAAAGAATTTTTTCGAGAAGAACTGATAGAGCTCTATCCAAAGCAGTATCTGGTTGACGTTATACTCGAATTACATGACAACGATGCATCCCGGAAATGGACCATGAAGGATTTCAAGGCTGCACGTTCCAAATATTCGCGTGCGTCAACAGACTAAACACCGTTTTACGCTGATCAACGGTTCTACGAGTCTCCAGTGAGTATCATGGGATGGTAGCAATCAGGATCCTGAATTCTGATCAGTTACATAGTACACATAATACAGTTGCATGCAATCGCGATTCCTAGTGATCTTGTTTCGTTAAGATAGCATTGCAAGTTTTGTACCGCAGCTTTTCTCGCTATGTGTCTTAGCCATTTCAGACGCAGATTAATGACATTGACTTCACATCACCGAGTGCAAGTCGCTTCGACAGACGCGACAATGTTCAGTTATATTGAAGCCGAACGTCAGGTAAGAAATTTTTCGCAGCATCAGACAAAATCTCCTGCCTTATAAAATCCATGGGGTCTTAAGGCTCGAAAGGCATAGTCTTATGAATGGGTCGGAAGAGAATTGGATCTCGGAAAATCCGAAGGCTGCACGCACTGGAGATTGATATGAGAAGTAAACCTGAGATGTTGATGCCAAAGGAGAACTTTGAGCACTGGTATATTGCGGCTATCCAGGTCGGATTGTATTCTTCTCGCAGATTAAGTCTTTCTCGATACAATCTGTGTCTTCTTGATTCAGTCTTAGAAGAGAATATCGGGAGCTCTGAGCAACTTTTCCTTTGCTACGGTGTCTTCGATTAGCCTAACAGTGGAAGTTTCGTCTTGTGCATATGTCGTACTTGATCTGAGGTTCGTTACCGTTAGAACAAGGGAGAGACTGGAAGGTGATGTGATGGAATCGCAAGATCAACATTTCCTCGTGATTTATATCACTCTTTTCGCAAGGAAGCAGTGTTTAATTTTTAACTCAACAATCCTCTCCCATGAACTGAGCAGCCTGATGCGAAAGATGTTTCTATTCAGTAATCACTACACGCACTTCTTCTAGACACAAGTTTCGCTCAACACGATCAACTGATTCGCTTGATGCAATTTGTTACAAAAGCAATCTTTAGGAAATCCCCCCAATTGTCAATTGGATTGTAGTCTATCAACTCGAGAACTCGAGAACAACGTTTTACAGTTCTTCACAACAGAATACGTCGATCGATTACCAAATTATCATGTTATCTATAACAGCACAAACTCCGAACTCTCGTATGAAGAGAAAACCCCGTCTCACTTTGTATGTATCGGTCTCTAACGGACTACAAGTTTTTATTAACGCAAGGAAAGGGATATGCTAGACACTATCGTCGTCCTCAAAGTTGGTTTGGAGAAGGAAGAAATTCGAGTTCACAAAGGGCTTCTGTGCGAAACAAGCCCTTATTTTCGTGCTGCCCTACAAGGCGGGTTCAGAGAAGCACAAGATCAGACGATTGAATGGCCAGAAGAGGATCCCAAGATCACCAAGATATTCCAATTATGGCTGTATTCTGGAATCCTCGATTTTGACGCAGAAACCCTCGACGAGTCTGCTTGGTCCACGTTGATAGATCTGTACGGGTTTGCGGAGCCTTACGACTTACCTGCTCTCAAAAACTCAGTCATGGACATCGTGCTCAGCTACGTGATACAAGATTCTTGGGAAATACCTTGGCTTGTATTCAACAAAGTCTACAGCGTGACGTCTCCAAAAGCTCCGCTTCGGCAATTACTCATTGACCTGGCTGTTCACCGCCGGACACGCTCATGGGAGATGGATGAGCCAGTCGATACCGAAGGACTATTTTTGCGACATTTTCCCAAGGAATGTCTTGTCGACGTGATGCTCGCAGAGTTCGATCACAAAGGCTCCAAGGAACCTGGGATCGGTCATCTTAGAGGTGCGCACGCCAGATACATGCACGTGTGAAGTGTCTGGGAGTTGATGGGGTCAGCTTGTCAGGTAGAAGGAGAGATGTGCACCTATGAGATGACGACTGACGGAAAGACAGTGGACTAAACGACCAGTGGAAGCAGATAGCAAAAAGCTTGGGACTTACACAATCTGTGCGCGAACAGAAGGATCGAGTACAATAGCGAGCCACATGTGCAAGTCGACTTGCTCAGGGCATGGGGCTAGGGAGATACAGTGATGCTGCCCGGTGGCCTACTTTAGCTGGCAAACATAGTTCTTTGATGTCGTCTGCTGAATCCCTTTTATATTTGCGCAAACCAACAACACCAGCGCTCAGAGCAGCGAACCACTGAGCATCAAAATAGCCCCCAAACGCCATGCCATGCCCGCTATGGTGAACACCGTATCTGCGTGCCGCGACTCAAGATCTCGCCATCAGGGAAGCCTGCACAACCATCATAAGTCTTCCAACCCGTCAACGCCTTAGGACACACTTACAGCCATGATGATACAACATAAAGAAACATACGGACTCAGCCGTTCCCCTACCCTCGCGCACTTCCAGAAGATGCCAAACACCCTACCAATCATCAGCAACCGCCTGATCTCCCAAGCAAAAGCCAATTCAGGAGTTGCCCTACCCATCTCGATTCCTATCCATGATGCCAGGGAAGACATAGTGGGCATACGCACTCGTGCATATCAGGAGCAGCAGCGCGAGGAGCAGCGACTGGAAGTTGAAAAGCGCGGACTTGCACAGACAATCAGCATCTCCACATAGCTAAATGCCCAGAACGTAGCGTTTGTTTGACCTACCATTTCTGTTTGTCACCACCAAACTTACAAGTTGTTTGCCCTGAAGCCTGAATACAACTTCTTGATCACGTGTCCCGTTGTTCATAAAGCAAGGACAATCTGGAAAATGAAAATGCGGATTAGTAATCGGACACTCAGAATGAGTGTCCGATGACTAATCGTGGAAGCTTGAGAGTATCTCCCCCAAACGTGCCAAGATTTTTAACTCCGTATAAAGCCGAAGCGATGGGGAACCGCTCTACTGAGAAAACCGACTACGATGACCTAGGCTACGAACCAGCTTTCGAAGTCGAGGAGGTGGACGCAAGCACCAGCAAGCGCAAGATGACTGAACCCCGTGCGCGCGCTGCCCGCCACAAGGGACAGCTCAACTTCCCTGGTGACAGTACGCTCGACACTTCCCAATCTACACCCCTACCCTCGACTTCTGCTAACATGCCTTCATCACAGTGGAATCCTTCCTCTACGCCTTCGGCGACGACGAGGTCCCCCTCCCCGAAACCGTCCGTGTCCTCGATGAGATCGTCACCGACTTCATCATCGAGACATGCCACGTCGCTGCGCACGCGGCGCACTACTCTGGGCGCCAGAAGGTGAAGGTTGATGATTTCCTGTTTGCGATCCGGAAGAGCCCCGAGATGCTGGGGAGGGTGCAGGAGCTGTTGAAGATGGATCGGGAGCTGAAGGAGGCGAGGAAGCAGTTTGATGCTGGGGAGGGGAAGGTGGGGCTGGAGAGGGGAGGGAAGAAGAGGGAGAGGAAGGGGGAGGAGGGGGAGTAGAGTGATGAGCAAGGTTCAGGATCTCCTATGTTGAAGAATGGGCATAGCGATGGCGTGGGACTGGTGGCGTTGCGTGGATGATACCCCTGATGGTCACGCAAATGAGACTTTATTTGTGTGAACCCTATGTGCCAACCAAAGATAGTCAGAGCTGGCAACCTCATGGCATGCAAGCCAACATGACAGTATATTGTTGATATCGTGCCCTTCAGATTCTTCGAAGCCTTCCAACGTAGACTGAATTCCCTGAGCGCCCTTGATTAGACTTTCAATTACGACTTGGAAACCTTGGTGTTTGACTTCAAGAAATAACGATTACGTTGCCGAACAACGTATTGTCGATCATATCTCGAAGGGTTGTCCGCATGTCTCGAATGTTCTCGCTGGCGATGGAGCTCTCCTATGACATCGATCAAGAAGTCCGAAGGATACTTGTCCTTTGCTCCAAACCATTTGTTATAGGGATCAGGATTGAACATGACCGTAAACCGGTCGCGAAAGAACTTCCGTAGAAGACAGCCTTGTCCAGTATTCTTGTAGATATAATGCAATTTGTCTACGTGGAGGGCGCTGTCTTTCTTGTCAATCATGGCATTCATTGCCGCGTCCTGGAACTTCGGGATCCCGTAATTGCCTCCGAATATCCACATGTTGATCAAGGACGTCCAGCCTATGTCTCTATTGAGCACGATCTCGTCAGCCAAGGGACAAGGACCGATGTTGACAAACAACAAACGTGAAAGAATTTCTGTGCATCGTGCTTGAAAGGGAGGTGTAGGAACCGATACCGAGCATACTTCGCTCTACTTGTCTCCTCAAGTTTATTCGTGTATAGTCACCATTGGAGATGTTGGAGAGCCTTGGGGTCCACTTCATGGAGTTTGACGACTAGCTCATCTCCTTTCTTGTACACGCCACCATCAAGCACCTTCTTAATATATGATGAGGAATGGGCTAAAACCCCTTTGTGAATCTGAAAGATCTGCTCATTCTCCTTTGGACCAACTTTGACATTGATGATAGTGTCATAGAATTCCCTATCAAAGCATTGGTAAGTAGCCATAATAAGAAGAGCTGGTAAACGTTACTTACCAGCCTAAGCGATCTCTGCTCTTAGGTGGCGGCACTATCTTTGGGGCCTTAGTCCTGCCCATGCCTGTGGCTATAGGATCAATCTCGTACTAATGTTAGGAGTTGCATGCTCAACTCGATGCGAGTATGCGACGTACAGAGATTTCCTTAGCCATAACGTGTCTCGGTGCGGTGATGGTGTTTGAGATCAAGAACCGAATGAAAACAAGTACCCCGCGGGTTTTGAGTAGATAGATAGGACTTATGAAAGGACTCCAAGAGGAACAGAGAAACCTATATATAGGCTGTTGGGGTGAGTCATGTGTCATGCCGGGGATTAAGAGCCTTCATTGCAAACCCTCCGTGAAGCTGATACAGCTGTATGACTATTGCTGTAACGATGTTCGCGATCTTTGATCATGACTATTGACCCATAGCCAAACACCCCTAGCTCATACAGGCGTTCAAGTTTTGAGGCCCAAGCGTGCCTCTATGACAGACGCGATCTCATTCCATTCTCGCATCGCCCCATCACCCGTGTCACCACAGGCCAAGGTCTTTTCAATAGGTCTGAGCACCTCCACCCAGCCATCTTGAGCCCCATCAACTCCCCAATCGTTTTCTAAGATATCGATCTGCTTCTTCGTAATAGGATGCCTCCACATTGCGGTGTTCATAGCAGATGCAACAACGATTCTCTTCTTACCTACCCGATTGTCAATCTCTCCCGTAGTATCCCATGCTCTTATGACGGACGATAGGAGATTGTCCGCAATACCATTTGTCATTTTTGCCATGGTGTTCGCTGACAGCGGCGCGATGACCATTAGATGGGCCCATCTCCGGAGTTCGATGTGTAAGATGCCATCGCCACGTACCCAAGGTTTAGTCCACTCGTCTTCGTCCCGATGGATAGCATCTACGTTGGGGAGTTCGAGAAGGGACTCCAAAATTGGTTGCTCAGCACTTTGACCTACCAGAAACTTTTCGGCGGACTTGGTGACTATGATACGGATCGATAAGCCCCGATGTACAGAAAGCGCCTGTGCTATGTTAGGTAGCGTAATTGTTGCTACACTGCCACTTGCAGCAAGTAGAAGATGCTTCTTGCCGTCGAACGCATGGTCTGCTGCTATGAAAGGCATCGATGCGCTCGAAGGTCGGCCAGGCAATGGGAGACCGTTGTTAGCCCTGTTGAGATTGAAGTGGATGTCTATAAGAAGAAAATGGGATCCCTTTCTGGACCACTCCAGTGTCACCAGTGTTCAAGTTGGGGGATTACCAATGGTCGGAGGTGAGCCTTCGCAAAGGCAGGTCGAGGCGAGTTTTGGAAAAGCGGAACCGGCCCGTTGACGTCAGTCGCAGTGCTTCCATCGAGCTCGACAAACTCAGCTACTTTACTGTATAGAAGAAAAACTCTCTATCATGTCTTCAAGGCTTTTTATTTCGCCGGTAAGTTAGCTTCGAGTGGTAATGGGTTATTTTCATGACTGATCTTTCTCTAGGCTCTTCGGAGAGCAATAAGAGCTCCCCAACCACTCGCCGCAACTATTTCGAAACCTCTCTTTGCACGCTTCACGCTTCCACAAATCAGATCATTGTCGACTGAGTTGTCAACGGCTATCGATCAAGCTATCAATTCAAATCCAGTGGTACTGTTCATGAAAGGCACACCAGAAACGCCACAGTGTGGGTTTTCGAGGGCCTGTATACAGATTCTGGGTTTGCAGGGCGTGGATCCACAGAAATTTTCAGCATTCAACGTCCTGGAAGACGATTCTCTAAGAGCCGGTATGTAAGCCTACTCCAACTTTCATGCTATCAGAAATGCTAATCCCGGGTGTTCGCAGGTATCAAGGAATATTCAGATTGGCCCACGATACCGCAACTTTACGTGAAAAAGGAATTCGTCGGCGGATGCGACATACTGATGTCGATGCATCAAAATGGGGAATTGGCAAAGTTGTTTGCAAACAAGGAGGTGCTTCTAGCCGCCGAAGGGAATGAGGCACCATCAGAGGAAGAGACGCCAGCTGTGGAGGCAACGGCTGCTGAGACAACCGCTGGAGAGGAGACGCTGGCTGAGAAGGGAACGCCTGGGAAGTCATGATCTCTTCATTCTCTTTTTTGTATCTCGTATTGGGCGTCTTTATAGGGATCCATGCGATGGGCCTCGATTCCCTTTGTACGAATGTGCGAATAGTGTGACGCATGAGAAAAGGCGCTTAGCGAGATTGTTTCCCTTCTCTCTTGATCTTTTACAGTTCAATCAAAGCCAAACCTTCTTCAAACCGTCTTTCTACTTTTCGAATTCGAGACAAGATAGGTCTGCCTAGCGTATATGACGTTAGAAGTTTTGCCAAGACAAAGCCAATATGGACGCAACCTCCTCCCCTCACACGTATTGCCCTTGCATTCTCTGGAGGGTCCTCGCAATCAAAGCCTTTGCTGTCTGAAGAATGGCAAAAGCAAAGCAGGACTCCAAAGCTGATGGAAAGCACGATACCAAGTCCAAGAAGGTGGCTTCGACCTCTCGGATCTTCAAAAACGCTAAGAAACACGCTTCACCGAAGGCCAAAGGCAGAATAGCGAACAGGCAGCCTTTGCAGGAGATCAAACCCCAAACCAAGCATAAACGCAAACTCACTCCAGAGCACTTTTTAGCCGCTGCCTTCAACAGTCAGCATGCCCTATGGCCATCATCCCGTCACCCATTGACAAGCAGCGCAGACTCCACCGAGACGTCTCGCGAAATTATCGAGAAGGACTCCGCCCAACTAGTCCAAAGCACCACCAATCACCTCTCCGAAAGCCTTCGCAAGAGTCATGATAGCCTGTCCAAACAGCTCGAAGCCGATGAGGAAGCCGATGAGAATTTAGTCAAGCCGCTCGGGAACGAGGAGATTCAGTACACCAAAAAGGATGGCAGCCAAGCCGGCTCGGCCCCGCTCTCTGCGCGTGTGAAGAAGTTCAAGAAGACCGTCGCAGAGGAGGAAGAGAAGCTCAAGATCTTGTTCGAGCAACTTGCGCAGGTTGACCAGGAGATAGCTGAAGATGCAGAGGCCGCGCTTGGGCCGGACTGGGCGAAGATCGTTGGGTGTGCGCCGTTCGGCAAGGCTGGTGGGGTGATTAGTGGAGAGGAGAAAGAGACGGAAGATGGTATGCAGGAGATGCGGAGTCATCTCGAGGAGTTGATCGATGGCGCAAGCGAGAAGCATCTGGATGAGATGAAGGCTAGCGAAAAGGTAAGTTTTTGCAGGTTTGTATCCCATCGAGCTAACAATGAATATGGTAAGGCGTTCAAAGCCCGCCATGCGAAGGACAGGCAGAGGATCATAGCCATGATGAAGGACGACGACTGAGCTTAAAGGCGAGAGCGTCGCGGCAGTCACGCACCGTTTCAATTTGCTATTGCTACTCTTCTAATAGGTACTATTTAAACAACGATCTGGCGTTAGCTCAAACGATTATGGCACCATCTCCTTCTTAAATCATGATCAAGCGCTACATAGAGCCAGCTCGCGATGCATTTAGGCAATAAACCATCTTACTCCACTGAATTGAACGTCTCACCAAACTTCTCTGCACCAAGGTCAGCTGAATATTTATGATTTTTCGCCTGACCCGCCCCTTCTTACGTGGAGAACAATGTGACGGCTTAGGCCTTCCCACACCATTCTCCAGCTCTTCACCGGCTCTTACCCCAGGATGACTCATCGCATTGGATCCCTCTCGACATTGCACTGCTGTACTCTCGCGATGATTTGTGGGATATAGGTTCATACGCAGCCTTAGGAACATCCAAGTCTCTATCGCTCTCGGCAGAGATCTACACTATAATGTTGGCTCTAGAGAATTGTAATCCTACAGCCACGATTCATGACATAGCAATTATAAATTATGAAGCTGGGATTCTAGATTTATAAGGTTTTTTGATACCGTGTAGACCTAAAGACGGATCGCCCGATCTACAAGTAGCTGAAAATACGGGCAACATGAAGGCGACCAAAGGTGTGCTAAGGGAACCTTCGATGAAGCTGTGAAGCGAGACATGCGAAGCCTTTCTTGACTGTGGAGTACTTTGAGCTATTGTAGTTTTGAACGGCAAGGACTAATGCCCACTCAAGTCACGGGACGCAAGTTACCACCACTGATGGGGAAAAAAACAAAAAAACAAACGAAGAGGGAGAACATACCGTATATGGGGGAGCTCGACACGGTACTTGGATTACCAAGTCCCGAATTACCATGGCGGCCGGTCGCTCGATGCGTTCGGGGTCCCCATATCCGTGGTCTTCAGTGGGCCAGACTGAAGGAAATGCACTCGGCTGGATTCGAACCTTGGCCCGATTACCCTTTGGGTCCACAAGCTTGAGATTCAAACTTGGGTCTCCCAAAGTGGTAACGGTTCGAATGCGCATATTGTACTACGTAGACGGTTAGTTGAAAACAATTTCTTTCTAAGGAATCATAATCACACCCGAAAGGTACTATCGGCAATGACAAGGATCTTTCTTTCTGTGTATACCGTAGTTTCCTTGCCTCTTCCCATCTTGCCCGTTGGCAATCAGCACCCCAATGTCACAAAGGAAGTCCGTAATATGTCAAAGGTGACTTATGGCACCGCGATTAGATCCCTCACATTGGATTTCTCATGGTAGTGCTTTACAACTGGCTTTCTCCACACTGCTCGATATCGCCGTCACTGGCTTACTTCTCGCAATCACCATCGTGCTACTACAGCGTGCTTCCGTTCCAGCGCAAGCCTTTTCCGAGACGATCACTTTTCAATTGCGGTCCATATCACAAGGGCGTCTTCAAGTCTTCTGAATGCAAAGTGCTATGAATAGTAACAAGATAGAGAACAGGATGGACTATGATTAAACAGGAGCCACCCTTGACATTGGCTCAACTTCATGTAATAGCATTCTTCTGACCGCTGATTCCGTAAGAGAGGGTGAAGGACAAACTCGATGACCCATGCTTAGCCAACAGGTTACATTGCTCCTAGGACTCGGATTAGAGAAGAAGAGTGATCTCTGCCATCTGGGACTGCGATAATCGTTGATTTGCAGTTCAATCTTAGACGCGGTTTTGCCGCCGTTGCCGCGAGAACATTTGCGGCAGTGGCACCTCTAAGTCTTCGTTGAGTGCTGAGCTCGTTGATATGGTAAATTCGCTCACACTCGTGTAGATTACGAGTACGCGTGTGGGCAAAAGCCCTAGGATGCTGGACTCGTTAACGCTATATTGGTACGCAAGCCACATGGTTCCGTGACCACGTGCAACGGTGCCGGGGAGCTTCCTCGTATAAGCTTCCTCGTATAAACTTCCTCGTATAAGCTTACCCCACACCTTCCGTTTCGGGGTTCCTTATTGGACTGAGCTGGAACAGTGTCACCTAGTCCTACCTCACTACTCCGGAAACGTATCTGTCAAGCGAATCTGCAAATGGACTACCTGCTGTACAATGCTGTGGCTGTGGCCTGGACCTAGGTAGGAAGATATAAAAGCATGGTGTCTCCAATTGACTCCCCGTCTTCTCTAAGCCTTGACATTGCCTTGAGATTCTGCTTCCTGCTTCTTCGACTTCCATATCCTCCTCGAAAACTTTCTCTGTTTGTCAGTCCTCACTCGACGTGAAACCTTTCGTTATCACGATGCAAACTCATTCTATGTTCCTGGCCTTCCTTGCCTTCTCCTTTGGCGCAATATCTGCGCCTGTACCATCCCTGGACTCTCGCCAACAATTCAGACCCCAGCTAGTATTCCATGGTGCCCGCTACGAAGATTCATTCGGCATTTCGACGCCCCCTGATGGGTCTTTGGTCACGATCAGTGAGTTGCTATTCTGTTGATTCATCGATCCGCATTTTACACGCACAGAAGCCTCGCAAAGGATCCGAGTCGAGGTTGTCCTTTCATTCAAACACAACTAACTTTCAGTAGCAAATCCACTGAGTGTCTCGTATATTTCGCTAGGCGGGGGCGCGTTGTGCACTGTTTTTGGGGTGGACGGTAGCGTTACCGTACTCACAGGGTCTCAATTCATGGTTCCGGTCGGTCCACCACAGAGACAGAAGAGTGCAAGTTGTCTTGCCCGTTCGACTAGTAAAGAATAAGGGGTAGCGGGATTTGACTATATAGCATCTCTTCTAAAGTCCTCTTTCAAGTCACGAGAGCTAGAAGCATTTCCAGATTAGAAGCGAATATCACGTATGCGAAATCGTCATGTCACATCTTTGCATGCTTGCGCTCTGTAGACCTTGCGGTTTCCTGCGGCTTCTGTCGGCTAGATCGAGTGCGTAAAGAAATTCAAGCCGAGAAAACTAGTGCGATGTCGAAGTTGTCACTTGCTCACAGTAAGGTATGATAGCTTAATAAGAACGTGCTTTCAAGATTCCTTGGGGAGGCTTGCGATTACGACTACAAGTGAATTCGGATTATCATGCTAGCCTGGGGTGTCAGAGTTCAAAGGATCAAGGTTTCATCGCAATTCCTCAGCAAGCTGACCACAGCACCGAGAGCTCAAGCCTCTCACAAACCTACGACGCTCGCAATTCGCAGTTGCCCACTGCAAAGCACCGGCGTTTGCGGCCTCATTCCCTCTATCTCAGTGTCTTGATATCTATCCAACCAGAATGTCACCCTCAACTATCTCCGAATCAGATCTTCCACAGACCGGTGACGAGCTCACAAAGTCCGGCGTGAACCACATAATCCAAACAACTGCTCCTTCGATCGTTTCCAGCAATGGCACCTCCGACGTCAAAGAGTTGGACGCCTCGAAGCTCACATTCACACGCAACCCGAACCCCAAGCCCGTCCCCGAGCTCGGCAGTGCAGAAGAAGCCTCAATGGCGGCGTACGTAGTCTTCCACTCCCCGCGCGACCTTTCAACAACTCTCGCCTCACTCCCAACCCTTCTGTAACCAACTGACGCTCCCCCACAGCTGCACCGACCACATGATAACCTGCGCCTGGAGCCTCCCCACCGGCTGGTCGCCCCCCACCCTCCTCCCCCACGGCCCCCTCTCCCTCGCCCCCACCGCCTCCTCCCTCCACTACGCAACCCAATGCTTCGAAGGCCTGAAATTCTACCGCGGCCACGACGGCCAGCTGCGCCTCTTCCGCCCCCTCCTCAACTGCCACCGCATGCTCAAATCCGCCGTCCGCATCTCCCTGCCCGCCTTCCCCCCGGCTCAGCTCCTCAAGCTCATCACCGCCCTCGTCGCCACCGACGGCGAGAAGTGGCTGCCCAGGAGCCGGCCCGGTGCCTTCCTCTACCTCCGCCCCGCCATGATCGCCACAGATCCCAGTCTCTCGCCTCGGGTACCGGAGGAAGCGTTGTTGGTGATCGTCTCCACGTTCTTCCCCTCGTTCGACGATCCGGTCCCGAAGCCTGGGCAGCCGAAACCAGAGCCCGGGCTGAAGCTGCTGGCGAGCAAGGAGGACACGGTGCGTGCGTGGCCTGGGGGCTTTGGGTATGCGAAGGTGGGCGCGAATTACGGACCGTCGATGGTGGCGCAGGTGGAGGCCAAGGCGAGGGGGTTCAATCAGATCCTATGGCTCTTCGGCGCCGATAGCGAGGTCACGGAGGCCGGGGCGAGTAATTTCATTGTGGTGTGGAAGACGAGGGAGGGGAAGAAGGAGCTGATAACAGCGCCGCTGGGGGATAAGCTCATCCTAGAGGGGATCACGCGGAGGAGCGTGCTGGAGCTGGCGCGGGAGAGGCTGGCAGAGGAGCTGGATGTTGTGGAGCGGAAATACGGGATCACGGAGGTTGAGGAGGCGGTCGAGGAGGGGAGGATGCTGGAGGCATTTGTGGTCGGAACGGCCGTACGCGCTTCTTTTCTTTGCCTTCATTTCTCTACATCTCGACCGCTCATCCCTCATTTCTACCCTTCCTCCCTCGTCGCGGCCGTGGCTGATTTCTCCTCACAGTATTTCATCGCCCCCGTCTCCCTCATCCACTCCCGCGGCAAAGACCTCGCCATCCCCCTCTCCGCAGGCGAGAGCGGCCCCTACGCCAAGATGCTGAAGCACTGGCTGCGTGAGATCGTCTACGGCGACGTGCAGCATGGATGGGGCGTTGTCGTCGAGGAGAAGAGCTTTGGATCCACGGCCTGAAAGTCACAAAAGCAGAAGTATAGAGGGAGGGAGGAGGGTTAGAGGAAAAGGGGGCGATAGTGATTAGAGTAGGGAGCTTATGTTTAGAAAACTTGGCTGGTAGATATTTTCTATGCTGAATGAATAGATATATATGCTTGATGGATTCAGCAGTCCGAGGATTTTGTTCGTGAGAGGGGTCTGTTGCTGAATGGGGATCCTGGAGACAGCAACGGGGATAGGCTGTGAACGTATTCTTGTTACTTGCTTACTCACTCAATGCCCCTTTCCACATTAAATGGTATCAATTCTCCTTGTGCATTCCACGCACAGTCAGGCTGGCCTGATTCTAAGTCGTTGCGCACCGTCTGATACGGGCGGCATGTACATGGAATGTCTCCAGTCGAGCCTCGCTTTCCCGACTTCTCGCACTGGGTCACCGCTGGTGACTCCGTCCATCCTTCATCTCGCCAAAGTGTCTTCTTCATGAAGCACCGAATACAGGTGCACCGTTCCTCGCCAGCGCGTGAAGCTCGAGCTCCACTCATTCCCGTATTCTATGTAAGCATGCAAAAGGCACACGAGGATATCCCTGTGGCCCAGTCCCGCGTTCGTTATGGGTCGTGATGGTAGTATGTACAACGCTCTAGCTCCAAAAGATAATAGCGCCCAATGCTATGAGAACGAGGAGAAGGATGCCACAGGCAATGCAAGCACGCGTTAACCATTTGCCGCCGGCGTTTGGGGGTGGGTTCCTGCGGCTGGAGTAGGATGCCGCGGGGAGATGGGGGTGGGTACGGTAGGGGGATAAGGTTGAACCGTCTTCGAGATCGGAGTCTTCGTCACTGGTGGCCGAGGCGCGGTCATCTAGGAGTGGCTGCCGTTCCAGATCTGCTGCTGGTGGTTTGTCGCGACGAAGTAGGGATTTGATTTTGGTAGTTGTGGCTTCCGCAAAGCGTGAAACCGTTGCGGCGCCTGGGAAGACGCTTGCGTTGGGGTCAATGTAGATCGTGTAGGCGTTGCCGTCCGGGCTCTCACCGTCGTCGAATTCGTTCCAGTAGCGGATGTTTTTCCGCTGCGAGGGATCTTGAATCTTTCTGCGTAGCGATGCGCGACGTAGCTTCCTTTTCTTCCAGGGGAGAAAGGGGTCTTGTTGTTTTTGTACCGTGTCCGGAGCCGAGGTTTCGGATGACTCGAGTCTAACAGAAAACCGACTATCGGTAGGACCATCGGTCGACGTAGTTGAAGTCGATTTTGGCCGTGGACTACGAGATTGTTGTGTCGTCTTCTGTATCCTGGACTTGGCTTCTCTGCTCGCCGCTAAGATCTCGTTGCAGTGGGCCAGTGCCGAGACGAAGTCCCTCGTTGCAAAACTGGTAGGACGTGAAAGCACATTCTCGTTAAAACGTTGACTTAAACCCGGAGATTTTGTCCACTTTTTATGCTTTTTCAATAGCTTGTGGAAGGCCTGCCGGTTGACGCTCACGAAACGGTCAATGTCCTCTAGCTCTTGTCTGACACTGTGTGAAGGAATTAGCGGCAGTTGAGATCGGACGGTAATCGAGGGTGTACTCACTGAAGGATGGCATCCTCCAGCTTTGAGTATCGTTCCATGCGTCTCACTGATGTCTTAATTTCACTCGAAGGAGGGAATTGGTGGTCCAGCTCGGCTAGTACCTTGTCGAAGTGAGCTACCAGTGTCAGCTCAGATTGCCAGTTGACACCGGCCTACCAGGCTGGCGAAGACGGCACTTACCCAGTCTTCTTGTCAGTTCTCCGGCTTTGCTCCGTACGAACTGGTCCTGAGTAGATCTCGGAGTCAGCATTCCTCCTTTCCGTCATTGCAATGAACAAAACTGCATGTATTGGGAGCGGACACAGCTAAGACGTGTTTCACGCTTCTTGAAAATCTCAGAAAGGGGTAATCGATGCTCCGAAATCTACTTACGACCCTCGCGTGCTGTTGCAGCAATTGGCCATATAATCCATCCTCGAACTCTTTGTGCGCCTTGGCCTCGCCCCCCTGGCCTGGAATAAACACCGGCTGACCGTTTGCGCCAGTAGTATAGGCCTTGATTGCTTGTTTGATGTCAACGTAGTCGACGTTCTCTGAGTTCAGAAAGTTGTCAGTGGACCATGGGCTTCCCTTGGTGTATACAGAGTCTGGACTCACGGTACGCCCATTGTGGTATTGAGCTTTCACGAAGGTTATCTCCAAACTTCATTCTTGCGAGCCTGCACCCTTCCTGTTGCTTTGCTATTATTGCATGCTGTTAGGAATAACGGGAAGAAACGGCAGTGCATCTACTAAAAGAAAGTGATCGCGTGCCCCACAAGAGAGAGGAGAGGATCAGGCGAATAAGAATTGCGTCGGACAGAATATGGCCTGATGTAATGCTGCTCGTGCATAAAGTATGTACATATGCAGTCGTGTAGGCAAAATAGAGCGGAACGTTTGGCTGATAGATGCAGATAGCTCCCGTTATGCTGATATCTCATGCGCCAGCAACAATGGGTGCACTATGAGTTAGCAAGGCCAAGAAAACGAGTGAAAGGTTCCTTCCCGAACGGTTTGCCTATGGGTTCCCCAATATACATTGACTGTTAGCCTCTTTAGCTATGTGCTGTCACTGGTCGATCCGTCCAACGCCATTGCGTCGATACGTCTTTGGGGATCTGTGAGGACATGGCATACTTCAATCAGACTGTCGATTTGCCTGCATGGAAGACGGCATGGAAGCCAAGAGACCGGCGTTTGCTTAGCGGCAGCGACAACCAGGGTATGGCGACTGCCAAAAAGTCAATCATGCTTTGATCAGGAGCAAGTGCTAGCCAAGCACGCCGGGCCTCGGCGGCGGTTGGCCTGCGTTTGGCCTCCAGGCCACGGTTTCGCACGATAACATTGATGGAGATGAACCACAAGCTGATCGTTGCTACATACATCTCTGGGGTAGTCTGGAGCATGATGAATGCTCGACATAGACGTCAACTGGTTAGGCGATGTAGCGATGGCCCTTGCACTCTGGCGATGATGTCTGCGGGGCAACGAAGCGGGGTCGAAGACAAAGTGAATAGTGGGCTGCCATGACAGGCGAAGTAAAGTATACTTTACGTTTGCGTGTCATGCATCTGGTCGGGGCCGCAGATGGTGGCTCCCGACTTTGCTGACACTGACTATCGACGCTTTGAATACAAGGCTAGAAGAACCTTATATTTTGCTCGCAAGGATGAGTACCACAGGCCACGTGATGCTCCTTATCGCAGTCTCTCCACCCATTGCCTGCGCCAACTCTTGGTACTTGCTCTCCACTCTCTCATCCTGCTGATCCGCGTCGAATGTCGGCATGTTCGCGAGTACGAACCGCTTCACACCTGCTGGATTCCACCGTCTCTCCCAAAAGCCCGCCTCCTGCTTCTCCACCACCTTTTCCGCCTCCTTGATCGCCGACGACCGCGTGATCTCGAAATCGCATGCCTCTGGTCCGTAGAATGGCATCGCGTGCTTGGCATTCCATGTTCGCCGCTCCACATCTCTCCACACGTCGCTTGTGAGTTCCACATCATCTAGGAAGCTTGTCATTCGGTCCGTCGCCCGCTTCCACGCTGCTTTCTCCTGGGATCCGCCCCCCTTGATAACCTTGGAAAACGTCAAGTCGAGTATTGACTCGAGCAGCGGCTGGCATTCGCTTGCAAACTCTGCCTCCGCGAATATTGGCCGGCCATAGAACCAGATCGCGAGCGTGCCATTCGGTTTCAGTATAGTCGAGAAGGCGTGAATGGCCCTGCTTGCGTCGATGAGCGGGAGGCACTCGGCGGCGACGATCAAGTCCGTTGAGCATGCCGGATGAGAACTGGCGATCTCTTCGGCCGAGCACTGCACCAGGTTCACCTGATGCGAAGAGATGAACGAGCCGAGACGGTGCTCGGCGACGGCAAGATGGGTGGTGTTGATATCGCTGGCGACAACACGGCTGAAGTGGCTTGCCAGTTCCGTCGCCACTTAGCCAGGTCCTGTACCCACATCGTGCGCCATCTCGGTCAGGCCATCATGCGATTTGTGGTAGTCGTATATGGACTGGTAGAATGGCTCGTCGTAATGCGGGCGGGCTGCGAGATAATTGTCCCAATAATCCTTTTTGTAGTCGGCGCGCTTGAAGAAGTTGGAAGTATCTTCGGTGGAGGCCATCTTGGGGGTGGCTTCAACGTTCACGGATGTGAACATGGTGCTAGTGATGGGGGAGTCAGGCCAATTGCTACACCATGGCCCTATGCTCCATTAATAGGGTATTGAACCCAGAAATTCGAGGAGATCTTTAAGGTAGAGTTCTTAAACTTGTAAGCAGTTCACCCCCGCGCATGGACTACCACCCTCATCAGGCTTATAAGCTCCAGATCCTATCAAGTCATTTGAAACCCATTGTGGCTTATCAGGCTTGTCAGACTGGCTCAATCGGTGGCATTCCTGTTCGCTGATTGCTTGGAAGGTTCGGCCCCAATTGAGAGGTTCCACGGTAAGCCAGGCTGACTAGGCTTATTAAGATCGACTGCTAATAAGCTCAATTCCCAGGCGGATTTCGGATATAAATACCCTATTGAAGCAAAAGGATGAAACAACAACTTGCCCATGGGCGTGCGTTGGTCAAGGTACCCGAATTGGAGTCGTGTAACAGTTGGACCTTTTCAAACTTTCACCCTTGTTGCTGAAGATACTCTTGCCCTCGTCCACGGTCACCTGTTCACTAAGGTTTGAGGCGCGCCAGAGTAGAGATATAGGTCGATGCCAAGCCTCTGAAGCCGAATCAGGTCCTTCAGGCGTTCCACCTGGAACGCCTCAAGGCTTGGGAGTGATGACTGATGGTATCGGTACGCAAGGTAGTCTTTCTGGGCTGGAATCCATTTTTGTATTTAGATTCCCCACCGGCACTAGGTTTGGGGGTCAGATAGGAGGCAGCGGAGGTGTACAGAATTCATCTACACTCCTTATGTATATCGTCCCCTGAGTAATTTTCGGCCTCTTTACAGAGTAATCACCCTAAGAGTAGTCGTCGATCACCCTCGACTGGTTATCCTTTCTCCCATCATCGGATGGAGATTTGAAAAGCAATATGAAAGTGCCGTCTCCACTAACCTCTCCCGTCCATCACATTGTAAACATAATTTCGGTTCTGTGTATATTGAATATTTATGCTGGCGATGTTTTCACGAGCTATCGCGAGCCTTCTATAGAAGCCTTCTCGTCATGTGATATCGAACTGAAGAAAGCGAGTAATTATCGTCTAGTCGGTATATCCTCGTGTTATTGTAGGGAAATGTAGACTAGCGTCGTATAGAGATGTCGAATAGGAGTTTAAAGCTGTGTCAGTGTAACAATAGTGTACGGGAGGATTGTTCTTCGATTTCTCGACAATCGTTGGCTTCGTGTAAGAAATTGAATGGTGACTCGTGAGAATGCTTGGCTCTGTTGACAAGCAACGGGTTCGAAGCCGACACCACGTACAGGTGATCCTCTTCCCCGACAGTGTTCTTAGACTTTCACAATTATCAAAGAATTTCTTGCCATTGACCACGATCAATTGTTCAGCAACATTATTGCCAGAGGAGAGAGGTGCCAAGCCTCTACTCTAATCCCAATCAGGCAGGCATTCCGCAGGCCTTCTGGAAGAATACCTCTTTGAATTTTGTGGATGATATCGAACATTTCAATCAACCAATGTGGCACTTGCTATGGTCACTCTCGATGAGTCGATCATAACAAAAACAATGTGTTTATTGATCCGCCCTTCCCTTATGTTCTAGAAAATGCCAGCAATCACATCCAGTCCCTCTGGACCGTACACACACCCAGCACCAGCAGATTTACACCCCGCATCCGATCAAATCCTCTCATCGACCCTCTCAACCTCTCCATACACATTCTTGCAACCGCCACCAAGCCTCTATACAGCATCCTTGGTCCTCGCAAAGCGTTACCTCGATTCACTCGCCACATCCACGAGCGAAGCCCAGACGCAAAGGCTAGAAAATGCTAGGAAGAAGCGAAAGCGGGGCGAGGTGGATGGACATGACGCTCAAGGCGTGCTGCGGCTGAAGCGAGTACATACCGAAGGGTTTGGCATTGAGCAAATCTGGAAACAAGCGCGGAGAGTTCTGGATGCTGGCCAATTAGAGGTTGAGCGGTCTTTGCCTGATAGACTACCAGACGGAGGGGCCCTTGAAAGGTCCCTAGAAATTAGCAATGGTCATGTTCCTCACAGAGCTGCAGCGAAGAGCGTGCGGTTCAATGAAGAAGGGTTTTCCGAAGCTAGATTATCAGAGGTCGACGAGATGGACGATGAATATGACGAATTAGATGAACAAGCAACAACGGCGAAGCTGGACGCTGAGGACAAAGAAGCGGGCATGCTGGATGCTGAAGATATCGAGGAAGAAGAAGACCTTGCGGACGATGTAGACGAAGACGCAGATGCGTTCAGTGGGAAGCAATCAAATACGTTCATCCCCGACAGAAACGGCCTCAATGATGGCTTCTTCTCCATCGACGAGTTCAACCGCCAATCTGAGTTTCTCGAACAGCAAGACGTACGCGGCGATCCCAACGCTGGCGCCGCCAGTGACGAAGAAGACATCGACTGGGACGCCAAGCCTGCCGCCCTCGCCCTCCCACCCCAAGATCAAGCAATCAACCTAGAATCCGACGATGGTGATGGCCCAACATTCGGCAACGCCGACCTCCACGCCGCCGACATTTCTGACGACGACGCCTCCGCTGTATCCGCTCTAGACGACGGCATCCAAGGAAACACCAACTCAATCTTGTACGCCGACTTCTTCCTCCCACCGCCACGTCCTGCCTCCAAACGCTCCGCCCGGCTGCCCAAAACCCAGCCCCCTCCCACCTCATCTCTAGCCCGCGAACCCTCACCAGAAAAGGACCTCCAGCGCACCATCTCCTCAGTCCGCCGCGACCTCTTCTCCGACACCTCCCCTCACTCCTCAGACGAAGACGGACCCCTCGAAGAGCCCCACGACCGTCGCTCCTCGCACCAAAAGCGCACCGCCGCTCTCGCCTCCGAAATCCGCCGCCTCGAAGCCGCCGCCGTCGCCAAACGCGACTGGACGCTTACAGGCGAAGCGCGCGCCGCAGACCGCCCGCTCAACTCCCTCCTCGAATCAGATCTCGACTTCGAGCGCGTGGGCAAACCGGTCCCCGTGATCACGAGCGAAGTAAGCGAGGATATCGAAGCCCTCATCAAACGCCGCATCCTAGCCCGCGACTTCGACGAGGTGACTCGCCGCCGCCCCGGGAATCTCGTCACTGGTGCCAAGGATGTGCGTCGCGGACGCTATGAGCTGGACGACAGCAAAGCCCAGCAGAGCCTAGCGGAGATCTACGAGGCCGAGCATCTCGCCTCCACCGACCCCACGGGCTACACGAGCAAGAGCGACGCGAAGCTGAAGAAGGATGAGGAAGCCATCTCGGCGCTCTGGGCGGAGGTGAGCGCCAAGCTCGATGCGCTGAGCAGCTGGCATTACCGGCCTAAACCACCGAGTGCGAGCATCAATGTCGTGGCGGACGTGCCGACGATTAGTATGGAGGATGCGCAGCCGACGGTTGGCGGGGAGGTGGGGACGAGTAGGCTGGCGCCGCAGGAGGTGTATAGAGCTGGGGAGGGGGTGGA
>JAABUS010003830.1_pt1 | contig 23246 bp, 24 predicted proteins | sample 5560161 | NCBI WGS metagenome assembly JAABUS01 (sample SAMN10711885, study PRJNA513376) | rock metagenome | isolation source: Antarctica rocks | place: Antarctica: Victoria Land, Trio Nunatak nord | collected 2016-01-04
CGGCGTCGTTGACGCCATCTCCCACCATGGCAACGACCCTGCCTTCTGACTGCAGCTGCTTGACCACGTCGACCTTGTCGGCCGGGAGGACGTCGGCGATCACGGCGTCCGGATCGATCCCGACCTCCGCGGCGACCGCCCGCGCGACGGTCGCGTTGTCCCCTGTGAGGAGGATCGGTCGCAACCCCAGGTCACGCAACTGGGCGATCGCCTGGGCGGAGGTCGGCTTGATCGCGTCCGCCACGACGACCACGCCGCGCGCGGCGCCGTCCCAGCCGACCGCGACCGCCGTACCTCCGGTGGCTTGGGCGTCGCTTATCGCGGTCTCCAGCTCGACAGGCAGGGGCTGGGACCACTCGGCGAGCAGTCGAGGACGGCCAACGAGGACGGCGTGGCTTCGCCCGTCTCCGTTGACGACGCCCTGGACTCCGAGGCCCTCGAGGTTGGTGAAGTCCTCCACGGTCGGCAAGGTGCCGACTCGGTCACGGGCTCCGGTCGCGATGGCGTGGGCGATGGGGTGCTCGGAGGCGTCCTCCAGGGCCCCGGCGAGCCGCAGGACCTCCTCAGCATCCTCGCCCGGTGCGACGACCACGTCGACCAGGGTCATCTGGCCGGTGGTGACGGTGCCGGTCTTGTCCAGCACGACGGTGTCGACCCGCCGCGTGGACTCGAGCACTTCGGGGCCCTTGATGAGGATGCCGAGCTGGGCTCCGCGGCCGGTGCCGACCATCAGCGCGGTCGGCGTGGCGAGCCCGAGTGCGCAGGGGCAGGCGATGATCAAGACGGCGACTGCTGCGGTGAAGGCGGTCGCGAGTCCGGCACCGGTGCCGATCCAGAAGCCCAGGGTGCCGATCGCCAACCCGATCACGATCGGGACAAAGATGCCCGAGACGCGGTCGGCCAGTCGCTGGACCTGCGCCTTGCCGTTCTGGGCGTCCTCGACCAGCCGGGCCATCTGGGAGAGTTGGGTGTCGGCGCCGACGCGGGTGGCGCGCACGACGAGTCGTCCGCCGGCGTTGACGGTGGCGCCGACGACCGCGTCGCCGGGCCGTACCTCGACCGGCGCGGACTCGCCAGTGAGCATCGCGGCGTCGACCGCTGAGGTGCCCTCCTCGATGACTCCGTCGGTGGCGATCTTCTCACCGGGCCGGACCACGAACCTCATCCCGACGGCCAGCTGGTCGGTGGGGATGCGCTCCTCGGTCAGCCCGTCGGGGCCGTCGCGGAGCACCGCGACCTCCTTTGCGCCCAGCTCCAGGAGTGCCCGCAGGGCTGCTCCCGCGCGGCGCTTGGATCGCGCCTCGAAGTAGCGCCCCGCGAGGATGAACGTCGTCACCCCGGCCGCGGCTTCGAGGTAGATGTTGCCCGCCCCGTCGGTGCGCTCCACGGTCAGCTCGAACTGGTGGGTCATCCCCGGCGTACCCGCCGTACCCCAGAACAAGGCGTAGACCGACCACCCCAGGGCGGCGATCGTGCCGAGCGAGATCAGCGTGTCCATCGTGGAGGTGCCGTGCCGCAGGTTGACCCAGGCTGCGCGGTGGAACGGCCACGCGCCCCACACCACGACTGGTGCGGCCAGGGTGAGCGAGAGCCACTGCCAGAACTCGAACTGCAGCGCAGGCACCATCGCCATCGCGATCACCGGGACGGTGAGCAGGGTGGAGACCAGCAACCGTTGGCGCAGCGAACGAGTGGGGTCGTCGGCCGCAGCCGGCTCGGCGTCCGCGTCGGAGGCCTTTGGGCGAGGCAGCGCGGCGCCGTACCCTGCCTGCTCGACGGTGGCGACCAGGTCCTCGGGGGCCACACCCTGGGGGAAGGTGACCTTGGCCTTCTCCGTCGCGTAGTTGACCGTGGCAGTGACGCCTTCGAGCTTGTTGAGCTTGCGCTCGATGCGGTTGGCGCAGGAGGCGCAGGTCATGCCGCTGATCTCCAGCTCGACGGCATCGGTGGATGTGGTGCTCATCTGCTCCTCCTTTGTGGGGGTGGTTCTTGGTCAGTGGCCGGTGTCGGCGTCGCCGGTGTCGGTCGACTCCGGCGCGGCAAGACCCGTGCTGCTCACCGTGAATGCGGCGGTGCGGACCACTCCCTGGTGCTTGAAGTCCAGGTAGAGGTGGTACGTCCCCGCACTCGGGACCGCAGCGTAGAACACGACGTCAGGTCCCGGCTGCGTCGTGCCGTCGTCGGGCGTGCCGTCCGGGTGGACGTGGAGGTAGGCGAGGTCTCCAGAGCGGAGGGCGACCAGGTGGCCGTAGGAGCCGAGGTAGGGCTCCAGGTCGGTGACCGGCCTCCCGTCCCGTTCGACGGAGAGCGTCAGCTTCGCGTCGGCGCCCGCGGACAGGTCGCCATGCAGGGTGACGGTGTAGCCGTCGACCTCGGCGGTGCGCGATTCCCCGGAATGCTCGGCGGGCTGGTAGTCGCCGGCGACTGCGAGGTCGGCTCCGAGGGTGAGGGCATCGGCGCCGCTGGCCCTGAAGTCGGCGAACAGGCGCCACTGGCCCGCGGTCAGATCCAGCTCGGTGGCCCACGTGCCGTCGGGCGACAACTCGGGGTGGACGTGCTGGAAGCCGGTGAAGTCACGGCGTACGGCGATCAGGTGGAGCTGCTTCTCGTGCTCGATGTCGTATGTCGTGACCGCCTCGCTGTCCGGACCAGTGATCGTGAACGTCACGGGAACGTCGTCGCCGGCGGCGGCCAATGGCTTCGCCAGGGCCAGGGTGTAGCCGTGCTGCGAGGTCATCAGTCCTCCTGGGATGTCTGCTGCGTCGGCCGAGGCCGGCTGCGCGGTGTCAGATTCGTGGGCACCGTGGGTGTCGTGGGCGGCCGTCTGCAGCTCAGCGTCGGGTCCGAACACGTTGCCGACGCCGAGCGCGAGGGCGAACACGGCGGCCAGCGCGACGACGAAGCCGGCGATGCGCGTCGGCGTACTCATGCGAGCTGGTAGCCGGCCTCTTCGACAGCCGCCCTGACGGCAGCCTCGTCGATCGGCTCGGCGCTGGTGATGGTCAGGCTGCCGGTCTCGAGGACCACGTCGACGGTCTCGACGCCCGGGATCTCCTGGACCTCCTCGGAGACCGAGGAGACGCAGTGGCCGCAGGTCATGCCGGTGACGGTATGGGTGCTGGTCTGGCTCATCGCTGTCATTCCTTCTGGTTTGTGGCTGGTTGCGGTTCAGGAGCGGACGAGTCGGGCGATCGCGTCAGAGGCTTCCTTGAGCTTGATCTCGGCCTCGTGCTCCCCCTCGCGGGCGGCGTCGACGACGCAGTGGGACATGTGCTCGTCCAGCAGGCCGAGCGCGACCGACTGGAGGGCCTTCGTCATGGCCGAGACCTGGGTGAGGATGTCGATGCAGTACTGCTCCTCCTCCACCATCCGCTGGAGGCCGCGCGCCTGCCCCTCGATGCGGCGCAGCCGCTTGAGGTAGTCGTCCTTGGTGTTGTTGTGGATGTAGCTGTGCTGGTGCGCGGGCTGTTGCTCGGGGGCGGGCTCGTTCTCGGTCATCGCGACGCCTTTCGGGATCTCCGTCGGTTTCTTCACTCTGAGTGTACCCCCCTCCGGTACCGGGTGATTTGTTCTCACCGTCCTCTTACCATACCCCCCCAAGGTATCAAGCGTCAAGCAAGATCCACCTTGCCCCTACGCGGGCACCACACACAAGGGAGGGAACCGATGGCTCAGCAAGCACAGCCAGGCGGCCTCACGCGTTGGGGCGGCCTGGCCTTCATCGCCGCCGCACAGTTCAGATGATCGTGGACACCTCGATCGTCGGGGTCGCCCTGCCGTAGCTGTACGCCGACCTCGGCCCCCGTGAACCTCTGATGGGTGTTCAACGCCTCCGTCATCGCCCTAGGTGGACTGGCTCCTGCTCGGTGACAGACTGTCCGACATCCTCGCCCGCGCAGGGGTTTTCAACGCGCGTTCGGCCCGCCGTCCTGGAAGCCACTGATCGACCTGTCCAGATGCAAGAAAGATTGCGCTACTGACCGCGAGAAACCTTGCCTAGATCGATCGGAGCGGGGCGGACGAGCCAAGTGCCCGACGGGTAGGGGCGTTGCATCAGGGTCGGACGCGCCAGGTGACGCTGTGGACGGCACCCGCGCTGACGGCGGCGGCGTGGTGGCGAAGTCAGACAATCTCGTTTGGGCAGCCCCGTCCCCTCACCTCGCCCGCGGCGCCGAACACCCACAGCCGGGCCGCGTATGCCACGTCGCGGATGCGGGGCCCGGGGGGGCTTGGTCGAAGTCGAAGACGGCGACAGGCTGGTCGGCCACGAACACCGCGTTGAGGGTAGGAGTCGTTTGGCACATGACCTGCTCGCCCGCGGCCAGGTTTGAGTCTGCGGTCGCGTCATGCAGGCGGCGCAGCAGTTTCCCGGCGCTCGCGATCTGGTCCTCTGACCAGTCTCGGTCCATGAACTCCGTGGTCACCTCACCGTCGAGGTCGGTCAGGATCTCGCGGCCGCGGTCATCGATCCCAAGAAACCTCGGCGCCGCGGCGAACCCCACGGACTCAAGATGCTGAGTACGTCGTGACCGAACGGCGAGCGAGGCCCGGTCGGGCGCCAGACCGTGTCACCAACCCGGACCACACCCGCGTAATGCGTCCGCCCGTCAGCGGGATAGCGGGTCAGGAGTGGACATCATGGGCCAACAACCGCTGCACGCAGGTCAACACCGCGCCGGGCCCGCCCGGCTAACGCGAGGACGAGGTCACCGGCGGAGGCCTCCCGGGGTGTGCCGGACCCGAACGTCCAGTCGAGGTCCGTCGCACAGAGCATCCACCCCGTCGTGTCAGTGCCGAAGTGCGCTGTGACACCGCCCGCGGTCAGGGTGTCGAGCACGAGCCGAGTGGCCGGATCGTCAGCCGCGCGCGGCAGGTCGAGGGCAGCGGTGATGTCGAGGCTGTGGATGACGACGTGGCTGAGAGCCCCTGTCGCGCCACCCCCCGGGGGCGCCCACGCGGCCATCGTGTCGCTGCGCAGGTCAGCCAGCAGTGATGCGAACGGAAGGTCGCCGTCGCGCTGGGCGATCCTCTGCGACAGGGCCTCGAAGTCGTGTCCGACCGCCGCCAGCTCGGCCATGAAAGTCGGGCCGTCGTAGCGGGCGGCCATCGTCATGTGGGCAACCACGTGCCGCACGGCCCACCCGTCGCACAGAGATGGCTCGTCGGCGATCGTCGTCGGTTGGTCGGCCAGTGTGTGGGCGAGGGCTTGAAGCTGGGGTCCGACGAGGGCTTGGACGTCGGCGTCGGTGGTGGTCATGCGGTCCTCCTGTGTGTGAGTTCGGTGGGTGAGTCTGCGGTGGTGCGGGCGGAGTCGGCGAGGGCGAAAGACAGCCATCCGAACGCCGCGGCGACACCGAACCACAGGGGCCAGAACCGCCCCTGGGGGTCGCCTCCGAGGTTCGGCCAGATGGACAGTGCGAGCACGAGTGGGCCGACGGTGATCGACTCCAGCGGAGCGGGTCGGCCCTGCCACGGTGTAATAGGGCGAGAGCGACCAGCCTGCCGCGAGCACGCACGCGAATCCGAGCGGGAAGAGGATGCCGTGGATGGCGGGATGCCACGACACCGACTCGCCCACGCCGTCACGGGTTCCGGGCGGGAAACCGAACGCGGGGTCCATCCGGAAGAGTCCGCCAGTCACGAGCGCGATGCCGAACCCGCCGACGAACCACGGCGCCCAGCGCCCTACGCGCCTGGTGACGGTCCGGTGTAGCCCGATCGCCCCTGCCGTGAATCCGAGCCCGGTCATGACGAAGGTGACGACCTGGACCCAGCCGGCGTCGCCGAGCGCCAACGCGCTCGGCGGGTGGCGGGCCGGGTCGAACCCGGCGCGCGTTACGGCCTGCACCAGGGATGAGGCGATGAAGAACGGCCCGGCGACGGCTCCGGCGATCAGGAGCCGGAGAGTTGTCACGAGTCGGCATCCTCTGCGGTGAGAGTCGCGATGTACCGGGCGGCTCGGTCGAGGGCGGTGCCCCAGCCGGCGCGTGCCTCCGGCGTGCGCATCTGCGGGGGCAGGCCCCGCTGAGTGGTGACGACTTCGGTAGTGCCGTCACCGCGGTCGGCGAACGTGATCTCGGTGAGCACGTCCGACTCGAGCTCACGCCACGCGAGGTACCGAGGAGGATCGACGTCGACGTACACGGCGCGCATCGTGTACGTGCCGGCGCTGCGGTCGTTGACCATCGTGGTCTCGAAGGCGCCGCCGGGGCGCAGGTCGACCACGATGTTCTCCACCGGTGTATGCGTTCCGGTTGGTCCCCAGAAGTGGGTGAGGTGCGCGGGCGTTGTCAAACACGCGAACACCAGCCCTGGCGGCGCCGGGTGGACATGCCGGACGCTGAAGTTCTCGTCGGTGAGATGTTCGGTCATCACCCCTCCTCGCCCACGCGCCGCAGGTGCTCGGCCAAGCGGTCGTGCCGGGAGACCCACTCGCTGCGCTGAGCGTCGATCCACGCCAGCACCTCGACAAGCCGGTCGACCTCGAGGGTCGCGGGCCGAGCCTGTGCCACTTGTCGCCGCGAGACCAGTCCAGCTTCCTCCAACACCTTGAGGTGACGGGAGACTGCCTGTTGCGTGAGGTCGAACGGCTGAGTGAGTTCCTTCACGGTGGCGTCACCCTGCGCCAGCCGCACGACGATCGCGACCCGGGTGCGGTCAGCCAGGGCCGCGAACGTCCTCGCGAGAGCGTCGACATCCGGCGTTTGCACAACCGCAGCATTGCACAAGTGAAACGTTGTGTAAAGGATGAAGTTCAGTGTTCTGCCGACCCTGTTGCAACCTTGTCCTGATTGGCAATGTTCGCTGCATCTCGACACGACGCCATCACAAGCCCTCTCCGAGGACTTCTGCACTCTCGGACGAGCGGTGCGATGACCTGCGGAAACGCGTTCTTCGGCCCTGCGCCCGCCCTGGGACGGGCGCACTCGGGACGGGCGTTTTTTGGTGCGCACCCTGCGGACAGTCGTGGGTATGAACCACTTGCCGCACCGGATTTGCTCGCCGCGGCCGACTACCTCATCGGCCGAGACATCCCCGTATTCCCGTGGCAGCGCTGGCCTGACGCCAGCATCGGCATCCCCACGGGCGCAGCCTCCGGGGTTGATGTTGTCGTTGTGGATGTCCACTCGACCGGCACTGGCTTCCAGCCTTCGAGCAGGCTCGCCTTGCCTGGTTCCTTAGAGGCCGCCTCCGGATTCCTCCGAAAACGGCCTCTGGCCTGGTTTTTGCCTCTGTAGCGGGGGCAGGATTTGAACCTGCGACCTCTGGACGCCACAAGGCGCATCGCGGCTGCTACTGACAGGACCCGAAAGCTACCGAACTCTTCGGTGTGGTGAGGGATTCGCCCTCGCTTCCGGACCTCAGGCTACCCGAGTAGTACCGACGAGCACCGGGTGTATCTGGACACTAAACGGACACGGGTCTAAACCCCGGACCCGTGGCTTGCCATTTTAGGCGGCGATCCTTCCTCCCTCCGGCGCATCTGCGCGCGCCATCCGTGCCGGGTGAGGCCGCGGGGCTTCACCACGATGAGGACCAGTAGCACGGTGAGGACGAGGCGGCTGCAGCACCCATCCACCCGACCGAAACAGCGATGTGAACGATTAGGAGCACCCTGCGCACTCGTGGGCCACGGATCACATGTGCCTCCCCGGACCGTGTTCGCCGCTGCAATCGTGCACACTCGCTTACGTCCCTGACGCACGCGCTGTCCCACATCGAGCTCATGAGCGGCGACATCACCGAGGCGACCGGTGAAGCCACTTCACGGACCACATCACCAACAGTGCCACCGGTATAGGCCCCGACGGCGAACGCAGGGGCAGCAGTCACTGCTGCAGTCGCCGAGGCGTCAACCATGCCAGTCATGGGCGTCGTCGATGCGGCAACCGCACGAGCAACGCACATCAGGGCCAATGCCAGCGCGACCGCCGCACCAAAACCGGGCCGCGACAAGCGGGCGACCTTGACGACTCGCGGGAACCATAGCTGGAGGGACGACGCGCCCCATCCAACACCGAGGTCAATCAGAGGCTGGCAGTCCCAGGTTCCAGACGGTGGCTCCTCAATATTCAGGATCCGGGCCGGGAAATGAGCATGCCCAAGGCCGCACGAGGCCACTACGTTGCGGGCTTTACGGCGCGGAAGTGCATCAGGTGCGAGAGAGCCGAGCTGCGAACGGTGACGTCGGCGAAGCCGGCGGCCGCGAGACCGTCGCGCATCTCCGCCATTGCGATGATCCGGTGGGGCGAGCCGTCAGCACGGTGGACGAGCCGCGCGACGCGGGTGTCGGTGAGGTCGTACCCGATGAAGGTCCCGCCGGGCCTGAGTACACGCACGGCTTCAGCGAGCGCATCCTGCCACGCGATCACGTGGTGCAGCATCAAGTACGTCGTCACCGTGTCGAAGGACGCGTCATCGAACCCCAGCGCGGTGACGTCGGCTCGCTCCACCGCCACGCTCTGATGGTTGACAAGTCGAGCCCTGGCGGCCGAGACCATGGCGTCGTCGACATCGGTCACCGTCAGGCATGCGGTCGGGAACATGCGGGCAACGCCGTCAGCCATGGCACCGCCGCCGGCACCGATCTCGAGGACGTCCCCGGTGAGCTGGTGGCCGTCGAGCGCCCACGGCAGGACCGCGCGGCGTGCGAACGACTCCCAGGGCGCGCTGCCGCAGAACGCGCTCTCGATGGCTGACATGACGGGCACCTCATCGTCTCCGATCTCGTTGGTCTGGGCGGTCTTGCAGGACGCTACGCATCCCGGCGTACCCTGAACCTCGATGGTCCACCCCATGCGGCTAAGCCGCGATTGTGGCGAAGCTTGAAGCACGCGTTGTCATCCCTGTTGAACGGTGCGACATGATCGGAATGGGTGCTGGCATGGCTTAGATGCTGATCTGTGGCGGCCTGTTTGTGCTGGTCGTGGTCGGCATCAGTCTCGGCGCGGCAGGGATTGGCACCATTGTTGGTCGTCACCCCACGACAGCACTCGGACACGTCGCCCTGAGGAAGCCGGTATCGCCCAGGAGTGTTGTCGTCCTTCGACGAGTTCGTGCCTTCGCCACCCCAGCAGTCGCGGCCGTGGCGTCGGTACTCGGAGCTGGTGCGGCCATCCCCGGACCCACACGCTGGGTCAGCCGCTGTCGACAGCGGCCTCACTCTCAGGCGGTGAGTCGTTCCATCACGAAGGTCCCCTCGCGGCGGTACGGCTCACCGAGCACCGCGCCCGAATGTGACGCCAAGCCGTTCGAGAGCGCCAGCGCGGTGAAGAACGCCTTCTGGCCCTCCCGACCCAGCGTCTCGAGATCACCATCGGTCCAGCCCGGCACGACCTGCCCGAGGACCTCAGCGGTGGTGAGGCCGAGCCAGTGCTCGGCGCTGAACGAGTTCTGCGAGGCCAGCTCCTCCAGCGCCTTCAGCTTCAGCGGCAGCGCGCCAGCGAGCTCCACGACACAGTTCGGATTCTCCGGCGTCATGTAGTAGATCGTCGGCACCGGATGCGGGTCGTGACCACCGCACTCCTCCAACCGCCAATCGCGGCCTGCGACCGCCATTGCCTCCGCGTACAGCATCGCGATCACGCGCCGATCCGGATCGAGGTCGTGCTGGGCATGCTCGGGGTCCTGCATGATCATCACGTCCGGCTTCGCCCGGCGGATCAGCTCAACGACCTTGACCTTGTGCTCGCCATGGAACGACACCTCACCGAACGGCACGTCGAGGAACTCCACGTGGTCGACCCCGAGGACTGCGGCCGCCCGCTCCACCTGCGCCTTACTGTCCTCCCGACACATGAGCACGGCAGCGCTCACCGTGTCGCCGCCGGCCAGCGCTCGGGCGATGGCACCGCCGCACTCGACGATCTCGAGACCGTAACTGGCCATCATCAGGACACGGGACATGAGCACTCCTCGGCAGGAAGGGTTGCAGCGGACAGGTGGCGGTGAACCTACTACGATTGTGATGAATCACAGAAGGGCGCGGCCGACATGACCCACACCGACGAGGCCTACGGCCTCATCAAGCGCGCCATCCTGGTGTGCGACATGCCGCCCGGACAGGAACTTCGCGAGCTCGGCCTCGTCGAGACGACCGGACTCACCCGCGGCGCAGTTCGCGGCGCCCTCGGCCGCCTCGTCACCGACGGACTGGTCGACCTGCGACCCCGCAAGGGCTACCGAGTCACCTCCCTTGACCTCGCCGACGTCCGCGAGGTCTTCGAGATGCGACGGCTGCTGGAGCCCTACGCCGTGGAACTGGCGGCTCAGCGAGCACCTCGTGAAGCCGTCAAAGCCCTGCATGGCCTGGCACACGCCACCTACGACCCGGCAGACCGCGGCAGCTACGAGCAGTACGTCGTCGACAACCGCGAGTTCCACGTCCGGATCGCCGAGGCTGCGGGCAACCGCCGGCTCGCCCAGTCGCTGCGCACGCTTCTGGAGGACATGCAACGGTTGACATTCCTGAGCCTCGGGGGCCGCGACAGCATGGGCGAACGGCACGAGCACCACGACCTGTTCGACGCGATCCTCGTTGGTGACGCCGAGCGCGCACGCGTCCTGTGCGAAGGCCAGATCGAAGGGGCACGTCGCCGGGTCGTCGACGCATTGCTCGGCACTCGAGCCTGAGGCTTGCCCACGCCCCGCACGACATCTACTGTGATGAATCACAGCATTCATCACGAACGGATGACAGTGTGACGAGCGACCACGCACACCCTCACGGGCATGAGCACGACCACAACCACAACCACAACCACAACCACAACCACAACCACAAAGAGGGTCACGGGTGGTGGACCCAGGTCAAGCACGTGGTCGTGCCCCACTCCCACGACGCCAACGACGCGATCCAGTCCGCCGAGGAGGCCAGCGGTCACGGGATCCGGGCCGCCTGGATCGGGCTGGCTGGCATGATGGCCACTGCGATGGCCCAGGTGGTCATCGTCGCGATCTCCGGCTCCATCGCACTGCTCGCGGACACCGTTCACAACCTCGGCCACGCCGCGACCACGATCCCGCTGATCATCGCGTTCCGGCTCGGCCGACGACCCGCCGACCGGCGCTACAGCTACGGCTACCGGCGTGCGGAGGACCTGGTCGGCCTCTTCATCGGCCTGATTGTCGCCGTCACCGCTGCCATCATCATCTGGGAGTCGGTCGACGCGCTGCTCAACCCGCGCGAGGTCACGAACCTGGGCTGGGTCCTCGCCGCGGGCATTGTCGGGTTCCTCGGCAACGAGATCGTCGGCGTCTACCGGATCCGAGCAGGCCGCCGGATCGGGTCGGCGGCACTCATCGCCGAGGGGCAGCACGCTCGCGCGGACGGCCTCACGTCGATCGCCGTCGTCGTGGGAGTCGTCGGGGTGTGGCTCGGCTTTCCGAGGGCCGACGCGATCGTCGGCTTCCTCATCGGGCTGGCCATCCTGTGGATTCTCGTCAGCTCGATACGCACCGTCGGCAAGCGGCTGATGGACGGCGTCGACGACGGCGTGATCGAGATGCTCAGCGCCGCCGCTGCGGTCGTCGAGGGCGTCGAGGGCGTCGACCAGGTCCGTGCCCGCTGGTCGGGTCACCGGATCGAGGGCGACGCCAGCATCCGGGTCTCCCGAGACCTCGACGTCGTCGCCGCCCATCAGATTGCCGACGAGGTCGAGCACGCGATGCTGCACGCCGTTTTGCACGTCGAGGCGATCGTGGTTCACGTGCATCCGGTCGCGGTGGACGACCACGATCTGCACGAGCTGTCAGGTCACCACGTCAGCGCCGAGGCGCGCAGGCGCTACCTCGAGCAGCAGGTGACTAGGAGCAGGTGACCGCGTCGGGCGCCTTCGGGCCGGTCAGGCCACCTGGTAGCCGGCCTCTTCCACGGCGGCCTTCACGGCGGCGTCATCGATCTCCTGCTCGCTGGTCACAGTGACAGCGCCGGTCTCGAGTACCACGGCCACGTCCTGGACGCCGGGGATCTCCTGCACCTCCTCGGTGACGGAGGCGACGCAGTGGCCGCAGGTCATGCCGGTCACCGTGTAGGTCTGAGTCTGCGACATGGAAGCTCCTCGTTGTTCTCGTTGGTAGGTGTATCCCCCGCCCGCACGTCGGGCAGGAGGGTCCGTCTTGATGCGCTGTGGGGCCCCTCAGGAGCGGACCAGGCGCGCGATGGCGTCCGAGGCTTCCTTCAACTTCATGTCCGCCTCCGGTCCACCTTGGTGCACCGCGCCCGCGACGCAGTGTGCGATGTGCTCATCGAGCAGCGCCAGCGCGACCGACTGCAAAGCCTTGGTCATCGCCGAGACCTGGGTCAGGATGTCGATGCAGTACTGCTCCTCTTCGACCATCCGTTGCAGTCCGTGGGCCTGGCCCTCAATGCGACGAAGTCGCTTCAGGTAGGCGTCCTTCGCATGCAAGTAGCCATGCTGGTCCTCTGCTTCCATGAAGCTAATCTAGTACCCCCACTGGGTATCAACCAAGTTACGTTCCGCTTTCCCTCTTTACAGCGGTACCCCGCCGCCCTATGGTGAACGCACGTCGGCCCATACCCCTGGGAGGTACTTGTGCAGTTCCAAGGCTGGAAGTTCGTGACGAGCTCGGTTGCCGTGCTCGCCCTGACCCTGAGCGCCTGCGGTGGAGGTGGATCCAGCCCCGCGCAGCCGGGTGCGACCCAGGAGACCGCCGAGAGTCTAACCATCGCGATCGCCTCCGACGAGGGGACGCTGACGCCGTTCACGAACCAGACCGGATACCCGGGCAACAACCTCGTGAAGCTGATTTTCGACACCCTCGCGGTGGTGGAAGGCGACGAGGTCGTCGGTTTGCTGGCCGAGGAGATCCAGACCGAGGACAACCAGACCTACACGCTGCCCCTGCGGGACGGTCTGGCGTGGCACGACGGCGAGGAGCTGACCGCGGACGATGTCGTGTTCAGCGTGGAGTTCTACCGCGACCACTCCGAGGGCGACTCCGCGGTGGACGTGAGCATGATCGAAGACATCTCCGCCGACGGCAGCACCGTCACCATGGTGCTCGACCAGCCCGACCCCGAGTTCCCGCGGATGATCCTGGCCGACATGGCAATCCTGCCCGAACACCTATGGGCAGACGTCACGAAGGTCAGCGACGCCGGCACCGAGCTCGCCGTCGGGTCCGGACCGTACGTGCTCGACAACTACGACAACGCCCGGGGCTACACGCTGACCGCCAACCCGGACTACGCCCTGGGTGAGGTCAAGGTCGACACGATCGAGGTCGCCATCATTCCCGAGGAATCCACCCAGTTCGCGGCACTGCGCACCGGCGAGATCGACATGTCCACCCGCATCGTGCCGCCGCAGCAGCTCGAGCAGCTCCAGTCCCAGCAGGACATCGGGATCGTGGAGGGCACCGAGTACGCATCCACGTTGTTGCTGTTCAACAACGGCCGCCCGCCGTTCGACGACCCCGCAGTCCGCCGGGCCATCGCCCAGGCCATAGACACCCAGGACCTGGTGGACACCGCACTCCTGGGATCCGGCACCCCCGGCAACCCCGGTTTCATCCACCCCGCCTCCCCGATGGCCGCCGGCGACACCGGCTCGCCGTACGACGTCGAAGCCGCGAACGCAGCCCTGGACGAGCTCGGCGCCGCGCCCGGAGACGACGGGATCCGCGTGCTCGACGGCGACCCGATGTCCTACGAGCTACTAGTCCAGTCGACCTCCACCGACCGGCTCCGCTCTGCCGAGCTGATCCGCGAGATGCTGAACGAGGTCGGGATCGAGGTGAAGATCTCCTCGATGGAGTCCGACTCCCTCGACGCCAAGGTGTGGCCCGACTACGACGTCGCCCAGGGCCGCAACTACGACATGTCGATGTGGGGCTGGTCCGCCCCGGTAATGCTGTCCAGCGGCCTCATCGCCCAACTGCTCTACTCCGACCCGGCAGACGGGCCGTTGAACGTCGTCGGGTTCTCCGACCCCGACACCGACGCCGCCCTGGACGCCCTCACCTCCGAGGAAACCCTGGACGGCCGGATCACGGCAGCCGCCGACCTGCAGACCCAGATCTCCGAGCAGACACCATGGGTCACGCTGTACTACCGAGAAGGTGCATACGCGTTCCGCAGCGAAACCTACAGCGGGTGGACGTGGCAGGACGGCAAGTCCGCCCTGAACGGCTTCTCATTCGTCGACTACGACCTGTGAGTGCCACCCTCCAGGCGTCCGCGCCGGGCACCCCCGTGGCCCGGCGCGGACGCCTGACCTACCTCGGGGGTCGCGTCGCGGAGTACCTGTTGGTGCTGTTCGTAGCGCTGACGCTGAACTTCCTGCTCCCCCGGGCGCTGCCCGGCGGGCCGCTGAAGCTCTTCGGTAGCCCCGAGTCCCTGGCCCGGTTGACGGCTGAGGAGCGAGCTCAGATCGCCACCGAGTACGGCTTCGGGGACCCGATCTACGTCCAGTTCCTCGACTACCTCAAGAGCGTCGTCACCCTCGACCTCGGCACATCGCTGTCCGACGGGCGCGCAGTCACCGAAGCGATCGGGGATGCGCTGCCTTGGACGCTGCTGCTGGTCGGGACCAGCATCGTGTTCACCACCCTCATCGGGATCACCCTGGGCGTCATCGGAGGTCTGCGCCGGAGAGAGGGCAAGGGCACCTTCACCCTCATCGGCGCGATCGTCGTCGACTCAATCCCCCAGTTCTGGTTGGCGATGCTCCTCATCGTCTGGTTCGGCGTCACGTGGCAGATCGCGCCCACGTTCGGGGCCACCGGCCCCGACGGCGCCACGGTCGCCGGTCTCGCCCAGCACCTGGTGCTTCCCGTGGCCACGCTGACCATCACCGGTATCGGCTACATCTTCATGTACACGCGTTCCTCGATGCTGAACGTGCTGACCAGCGAACCGGTGCAGCACGCCCACGCCCGCGGCATCCCCCGTGGCCGGCTGGTGCGCCGCCACGTGCTCCGCCCGGCCCTGCTGCCGGTCCACACCCTCATCATGCTCGACATCGGGTTCCTCGCCGCCGGCGCGATCGTCGTGGAGACCGTGTTCGCCTACCCCGGTCTCGGACGGCTGACCTTCGGTGCCATCGCAGCGCGCGACTATCCCCTCATGCAGGGCACCTTCCTGGTGCTCACCCTGATGGTGGTGCTGATGAATCTGCTCGCTGATCTGACCTACCCGCTGCTGGATCCGCGGGCCCGGACCGGGGGTGGATCCCGATGAGCGAAGCGACAACCACACCCGAAGTCGAAGCTCGAGCCCCACGCCGAGACCTGCTCGGCCGGCAGGGCAAGGTCGGCGCTGTCCTGCTGACGCTCATCGTCTCCACGGCCGCCTACGGGTTCTTCTTCCTGCCCGATGGTGCCGGCAAGACCCGTGAAGCGTCGCCATACGAGGCCCCGTCCGGCGCCCACCCCCTCGGCACCGATGACCTCGGCCGCGACCTGCTCGACCAACTTCTCGTAGGAGCCGGCACGTCGCTGACGTTGGCGTTCCTGGTCGCGGCAGTCACCACCGTCCTCGCGGCCATCATCGGAGGGCTAGCCGGTATCGGGCCTCGGTGGATGTCGGCCACCATCATGCGCGGTATCGACGTGATGCTGGTGCTGCCCGAGCTGGTGCTGTTCATCCTGGCCGCCACCTTCCTTGGCCAAAGCTTCGGCATTCGAGCGGCGATCCTGGCGCTGATTCTGTGGCCGGTCCCCGCGCGGGTGCTGCGCGCCGCCGTGCTGACCTCGTGGTCACGAGCACACGTCGAAGCCGCCAAGGCGATGGGAGCAGGACAGGCGTGGCTGCTGGCCCGGCACGCGTCGTACCTGCTCGGCCCGCTGCTGGTTCCCGTATTCGTACGGACCGCGATGCGCGTCATCATCTACGACGCCACGCTGTCCTTCCTCGGCCTCGGCGACCCGACCGTCCCCAGCTGGGGAACGACCCTGTACTGGGTCCAGGTCAACGGCGTCTTCCTCTCCGACGCCTGGTTGTGGTGGGCCGGACCGCCCGGCCTGGCCATCACATTGACCGTCATCTCGCTCGCCCTCATCGGCACCTCCATCGAGGACCGCCTCAACCCGAACCTGCATGAGTCACGATGACGCTGTCGGTCCAGGACGTCACGGTCCGCTACGGCGGCAAGGTCGCCGTCGACCACGTCGACCTCGAGGTCGCCGACGGCGAGGTCGTCGCCGTCGTCGGAGAGAGCGGCTGCGGAAAGACCAGCCTGGCCCGAGCCCTGGCGGGGCTGCTGCCTGCCGATGCGGAGGTCAGCGGGCGCGGCGTACTACGCAGCGACCGCAAGCCCGAGCTGGACCTCGGCGCGGTGCGGGACTGGCGCGGCATCCGCGGTCGCCGCATCGGCATCGTCCCCCAGGGCGCCATGTCGGGCCTCAGCCCCATCCACCGGGTCGAGACCCAGCTGCGAGAGATGCTCACCGTCCACGACGGCACCTCCGCACCCGCGAAGCTGCTGGAGCGGGTCGGACTCACCGACCGTGAGCTGCGTAGCTACCCGCACCAGCTGTCGGGCGGTCAGCGACAGCGGGTTGCCATCGCGCTCACCCTCGCCGGCGACCCCGATCTGCTGATCGCCGACGAACCCACGACCGGCCTCGACGCCGTCATGCAGGGCAAGGTGCTGAAGCTGATCTCCTCGCTCGACATCAGCACCCTCATCGTGTCGCACGACCTGACAGGTCTCCTGCCCTACGCCGACCGAATCGCGGTCATGTACGCCGGTCGACTGGCTGAAGTGGTTCCCGTCGCGGCGTTGCAGCACGGGCGCCACCACCCCTACACCGCGGGTCTGCTCGCTGCCACACCGTCGACCGACCGGACCGTCACCTGGGCCAGCATCCCCGGCTCGGCTCCCGCGATCGGCGACACTCCCGACGGATGCCGGTTCGCGCCCCGGTGCCCTATCGCCGCCGACGAGTGCCACACCGTGCGACCCCTGCTGAGGGTGCTCGGGGACAGCGAAGTGGCGTGCCACCGGATGGACGTCGCCAGCAACGCCACCTACCCGGCGGTGCCCCGCGCCACCAGCGAATGCGGCACGCCGGTGCTCACCATGACCGGCATTCATCACACCTACCGGTCCCGGTCGCGCACCACGACGGCGCTGGACGGCGTAGACCTCGACGTCGGCCGCGGCGAGATCATCGGCCTCGTCGGCGAGAGCGGATCGGGCAAGTCGACCCTGGCCCGGATCGCTCTCGGACTGATCCCCCCCACCGATGGGCGGGTGCGTCTCGGTGACGACGAGGTCACCGGTGCCCGGAGCCGGCGCCTGCGGGCCCTGCAACGCCGGGTCGGGTTCGTCCACCAGGACCCCTACGACTCCCTGCATCCCGGGATGAAGGTGTGGAGCCTCATCGCCGAACCGCTCGTGATCGCCCGGGTGCCGCGGGGCGAGCGCGACGCCAAGGTTCGCGCCGCGTTGGCCTCCGCAGGGTTGCCCGAGTCGTTGCTGGACCGCTTCCCGGGACAGCTGTCGGGCGGTCAACGTCAGCGGGTCTCCATCGCCCGGGCCCTGGTCAACGACCCGGAGCTCGTGGTGGCCGACGAGGCCTCCTCGATGCTCGACGTGTCCACCCGTGGTGGGATTGCCACCACGCTCCGGTCGGTTGCGACCGAGCGAGGACTTGCCGTCGTGTTCATCACCCACGACATGGGCGAGGCGATCCAGTCCTGCGACCGGATCGTCGTGCTGCGCCACGGCAAGGTCGTCGACGCCGGCGCCTGTTCCCAGATCAGCTCCAGTCCCGAACACGAGTACACCGCCCAACTTCTGGCCGCCTCCCACCACTGAAAGAATCCCTGATGGGTCCCATCCCCAGCCTCGTACGCTCTCGCCCAGAGACCGACGTGTTCGACCGCCTCACCGCCATCGGGGACCGCTTCGAACTGCAGCGGGACCTGTCCGGCGCCGACAATTGGATCGCCTGCGAACGTCTGCACGACCCGAACTCTCCGGAGCTGGCGGCCGTGCTCGAGGCCGAGCGGATTGCCAGCGGCCAGGTGTCGGAACACGCCACGGCGCTCACCGTGATGGCGGTGTACTCCGGAACCGTCACCTCGGCCGCGATGCTGGGCTGGGCGCTGGAGGACGTCGTGATCGACATGCGCGCCTCCAACGTCGCGGTCCGGCTCAGCGACCACCACGGCTTCGAGGGGTACGGACTGCGAGAGCCAACCGTCGTGACGGGCGCGCCGGTGGAACTGCTCGTGGAACAGGTTGTACATCAGCACCTCATTCCACTTGTGGAGTCGTTGCAGACCAAGACGCGTGCAGGACGCCGGCAGCTGATGGGCGGAGCAGCGCACGGGTGTGCCGCGGCCTTCTGCCTGGCGAGCAGAATGGGTGAGGACGTCGACCTGCTGGAAGAGAAGTACAAAGCATTTCTGGCGGCGACCGATGTCGGGTTCGAAAAGCTCGGTCGGGTGATTCGGCTGCGCGACGATGACCGGGCCGGCTTGTTCTACCTGCGGAACACGTGCTGCCTGTACTACACCTCAGCCGAGCAATCGAAGTGCTCGAGCTGTTGCCTGGACTCGGTCGAGGACCGGGTCGTCAACTACCGCAAGGTGTTGCAAGAGGGCGTCCAGCCTCACTGACGGCCGCACGAGGTCCCGCTGACGCGGTCCGTGCTTGGACCTGCCCACCGGCGACCTTGACGAAGCAGATCTCGCCGAACGTCCCGATCGGAGTGCGTGGCCTACCCACGACGCATCACCGCCCGTCGGGCGAACGCCCCGGCTCCAGCTCGCGCTGCTCCTCAGCCAGTCGTGGACGTCGCTGACGAAGTACCGGAGCTGTCGTCCGACGTGAACCGCGCACGGTCCCTTGCCGGCCAGACGCCAGTCGTACAGCGTCCTGATCGGCACGTTGAGGTACTCGGAGAGTTCCTCGATGCTCAGGAGCGGCTCCAGTCCGCTCAGCGTGGGGGCGTTGGTCTCCATGCCCGGTAGGTGGGCAGGTGCTCCCGCACGACTCCGCACCAAACGGAACGAGTCCGCACCCGATCCGCCGATCGGCCGCCCAGAGGACTTCTGGACGGGGTACTTGGACAGTAAGTGGACACTCGATCAAATCTCTAAATACTTTCAAGGCTCGGAATCCGTAGATTCCGAGCCTGAAATTCGTAGCGGGGGCAGGATTTGAACCTGCGACCTCTGGGTTATGAGACCCTTCAGGGCCTCACCAGACACCTCACCGACGGGTAGACGTCCACGCTCGAACAAGGTAAAGTCGCAGGTCAAAGGCACTATTGGGTTTCTGTAACCATCCACGGTGGTCCACAGTCGTCTTGCAGCGGTTGCCGACAAGTCTGCCGACAAACCCGTCGGCCGGCCGAAGACCACGTCGCATTTCCAAAACTCCGGAGTCTGTATGGCATGGGTGATCGAACGTCACGGCTCCAAAGGCGTCGGCTACATGGCGTGCTACCGGGACCCGAAGGGCACCCAACGCTCGGCCGGCACCTTTCCCACCCGCCGCGCCGCTCACCGGGCCGCGGTCCGTGAGGAGCTCAAGGTCAACGACGGCCAATGGCACGACGCCACCCTCGGCAACGTCACCTTCAAGACCTACGTCGACACCGTCTGGCTGCCGTCGCGGCACATCGAAGCCTCCACCCTGGCCGCCTACCAGTCCTACCTCAACAAACAGTTCTTCCCGTTCCTCGGACCCATGCACATCGGCAAGATCCTGCCCTCCCACGTCCAGGACTGGGTCACCACCGCCGCCGCCAACGGGCTGTCGGCCGCCAGCATCCGCAAATACCACATGATGCTCCACTCCGTCTTCAAACGAGCCGTCCGGGACCGCATCATCACCTACAACCCCTGTCAGGAAACCGAACTCCCCAAAGTCGTCGCCAAACGTCGCCGCACCCTCACCCCCCACGAGTACCAGCGCCTTCTGACCGCCCTGCCGGACCGCTACCGGCTGATGGTCCAGACCGCGATCGAAACCGGACTGCGGTGGGGCGAGCTGATCGCCCTGCGGCCACGGCACCTAGACCTCCTGCACGGCGCCCTCACCGTCGAGGAAACCATCGTCGAAGTCCCCCTCCGCGCCGCCCCCAACCGACAACGGATGATCACCAAGGCCTACCCCAAAGACAACGAACCGCGCACCATCGGCCTGCGCCCCGAACTCCTCGACCAGCTGACCACCCACATCCAAGAACATGGCATCGGCCCCGACGACCTGCTGTTCGCCACCCGCGACGGCACCCCCATCTCCCGCAACACCTTCCGCACCCGCGCCTGGACCCCCGCCGTCAAAACCTCCGGCATCGACTTCGGTGTCCGCATCCACGACCTCCGCCACGCCCACGCCTCCTGGCTGCTCGCCGGCGGCTCCGACCTCAAATCCGTCATGGACCGCATGGGCCACACCCAAATCCAAACCACCCAAAAATACCTCCACACCCTCCCCGACACCGACAAACGCAACCTCGACGCCTTCACCCGCATCGCCGACCAAACCGAATGAACACCGCGCAACGCGAGGGACCTCGATACCCGGAGGTCGGGCTGACAGGTTTCAAACCGGCGACCCCTTGACGTTGAGCAGGCGGTCAGCAGCGTCTTGCCGTCCCTCGCAGAAACTGGCGCTGACCTGCCAGAACGTGACCCGACAGCCATGCGTGGCTTTGCTCGGATCGGCCCACATCGGTCAGATCACGACGGGGTTTACGACTAGTAAACGGCTAGTGATCCACTCAACGATCATGCTGCTGTTGTTCGCGACACCAGGGTGACGCCAGGCAGCCCGGTGAGCACAGGCGCTGCACGGCCCTCACGCCAACGAGAGGAACAGCTTCTCCATCTTTTTGACATCGACGCTGTCCGTACCTTCGCCGTTGGTGAGGCATTGCTGGAGGCCGGTGGCGACGATGGCGAAGCCGGCCCGGTCCAGCGCTCGGGAGACGGCCGCGAGCTGAGTGACCACGTCCTCGCAGTCGCGCCCCTCCTCCATCATGCGCAGTACGCCGGCCAGTTGTCCCTGGGCGCGCTTGATGCGGTTGATGACCGGCGTCATCTCCGAGCGGTCGAGCTCCACTAGTTCTCCTCGTTCAGTGCGGCGAAGGCCGCGTTGATTCGCTGCTTGGCGTCGGTTGCGATCGTGTGGAGCGCCTCGTTGTCAGCGAGACCCATCATGGCGTCGGGGTCGAAGGCCTCCACCACTGTGGTGTCCGGGTCCAAGGACCTGACTACGACGTTGCACGGCAGCACGGCCGCGATCGACGGTTCGGCCTGGATGGCCTCATAGGCCAACGGGGGACGGCAGGCGCCGAGGATGATCTGGCTCGCGATGTCGACGTCGAGCTTCTCTTTCAGTGCGGCCTTGAGGTCGATCTCGGTAAGAACGCCAAACCCCTGGTCGCCGAGCGCGGTGCGAACGGCTTCCACCGCCGCGGGGTAGGGCCGGTTCAGGGTGGTGGTGATCGTGTAGCTGCTCATCACTCGCTCCTTCGCTGGTCGTTCGCACTTTTGTTTGGTTTCCGGTCTTGACCTCTCGCCCCCGAAGGGGGCTTAGCCAAGGCGTCCGTGGCCGACCTGACCCTTCGCGACCCGCAGATTCATGATACCCCCCCGGGTGTATTTGTGTTAGCGGCGTATACCCCCTACCGTATGTAGCGAACCGCAAGACGATCTGGAAGGACGCAACCGAATGAGTGAAAGCTCGACACCCGAGATCGCCGTTGAGGAGCTTGCCGCCGTACATAAGGGCGGTGTCCTCGTGGACGTGCGTGAGCCCGAGGAGTACGTCGCCGGGCATGTGCCCGGCGCGGTGCCGATCCCGATGAGCCAGCTCGCGACCCGTATGGGCGAGATCGACAAGACCTCCAGTGTTTTCGTCATCTGCGCGTCGGGGAACCGGAGCAGCGCGATGACCGACCTGTTGCGAGGCGCCGGTTTCGATGCCGTCTCCGTCGCAGGCGGGACCGGCGCCTGGACCCGCTCGGGCCGCCCCCTTGAGGGAGGACTGGCATGACCACGACCGACCTGAAGGTCATCCCCGTCGAGACCCCAACCTTGGGTGACCGGAGCTACGTCGTCCACGACGGTGAGGTTGCCTTCGTCGTCGACCCGCAGCGTGACATCGACCGGGTCTTGGCGATCCTGGAAGAGCACGACGTCCGGTTGACCGACGTCTTCGAGACCCACCTCCACAACGACTACGTCACCGGCGGGTTGGCGCTCGCCCAGCGAACCGGCGCGGCGTACCACGTCAACGCCGACGACGACGTCTCCTTCGAACGGACCCCGGTCCGCGACGGGGACACCGTCAAGATCGGACCCCGGATGCAAGTGACGGCGATCTCCACCCCGGGCCACACCTTCACCCACCTGTCCTACGCACTCAGCGACGCCTCCCCCGATGATGCCGCCACCGGGGTGGATTCCTCGGTGGGAGTGTTCTCCGGCGGATCGCTGCTGTTCGGCGCCACCGGGCGCCCCGACCTGCTCGGTGAGGAGCACACCGACGCTCTGGCCCGCCAGCAGCACGCCTCGGCGCGCCGGCTGGCCGACCTGCTCCCCGCCGAAGCAGATGTCTTCCCCACGCACGGCTTCGGATCGTTCTGTGCGGCGACCCAGTCGGATGCGACCGAGTCGACCATCGGCCGGGAGAAGGAGTCCAACCCGGTCTTGACTCAGGACGAGGAGACCTACGTCCAGGAGTTGCTGGAGGGCCTGGGGGCGTGGCCGGCGTACTACGCGCACATGATGCCCGCGAACGCTGAGGGTCCGTCCGAGCCCGACCTGTCCCCGCCGGCGACTGCTGATGCCGCCGAGCTGCGCCGCCGCATCGAGGCCGGCGAGTGGGTGGTCGACCTTCGCAACCGGACCGCCTTCGCGGCCGGACACGCACCGGGCACCCTCCACTTCGGGATCGACGGGGCCTTCGCCACCTACCTCGGGTGGCTGATGACCTGGGGCACCCCGGTCACCCTGCTCGGCGAGACCCCCGACGACGTCGCCGAAGCCCAGCGCGAGCTGGTCCGGATCGGCATCGACCGCCCGGCCGCCCAGGCAACCGGTGGACCGCAGAACTGGACCAACGATCCCTTGGCGAGCTTCCCCACCGCCACGTTCGCCGACCTCAAGCAGGTGCGCCACCACCGCGACGTCGTGATCCTCGACGTCCGCCGCGCCGACGAGTACGACGCCACCCGCATCAAGGGCGCCCACAACATCCCCATCCACGAGCTGCCCCACCGAGTCGCCGAGGTGCCGGCCGGCGAGGTCTGGGTGC
>JAABUS010003832.1_pt1 | contig 23229 bp, 18 predicted proteins | sample 5560161 | NCBI WGS metagenome assembly JAABUS01 (sample SAMN10711885, study PRJNA513376) | rock metagenome | isolation source: Antarctica rocks | place: Antarctica: Victoria Land, Trio Nunatak nord | collected 2016-01-04
CGATCGCCGCCGACGAGCTCGTCGAGGCGATCGCCGAGGGCGTCGACGTCCTGGGTGCGACGTCCTTCGTCGAACTCATCCAGGACGCCGGGAGCGTCAGCGGGGTCACGGTGCGAGACGACTCCGGAGCCCGGCAGACCGTCCCCTGCACCCTGATGATCGCCGCCATCGGTCAGGAACCCGACTGGGACGTCATCGACCTGCCAGTCGGAACCGATCGGACCACGGGCGACGCCCCGATTGCCGACACCAGTGGGCGGGTCGGCAGCTGGCCGAACGTCTGGCTGGCCGGCGACGTCGTGGATGGGTCGACCTCGTTCATCGACGCGATCGCCTCCGGCAAGCGGACGGCGAGCGTGGTGGCGTTGCGGCTTGGCCGGGACCGCACCGTCACGGTGGCGGCGACGGTACACTCAAAACCAGTTGCCCTACCCTTCGATCACCCGCAGGCAGACGAGAGTTCACCGGGCGACATCAGTGTGCCGGACTGGACGCGCGATCTGCTGTACCGGCGCATCACCGAGCATGAGCCGTATCGCGAGATCGCGCCGCAACCCACACGAACGCTTGCTCCAGCCAACCAGGCGCTGGAGAGCGGTGATCCCGCGGTCGAGGTCGATCTGGGAATGACCGCGACGATCGGGCAGGCGGAGGCGGCCCGCTGTCTCCAGTGCCAGGCCAACATCGCGATCGATGCCGACCGCTGCATCCTCTGCAACGGCTGTGTCGATGTCTGCCCCTACGGCTGCATCGAGATGCTCGGGCTGGACCGCCTGGCGACCATCGATGGGGAAGCACTCGATCGAATCGACGGGTTGAATCGCCAGACGGTCGCCATGCTGATCGACGAGGACTCGTGCATCCGCTGTGGCAAGTGCGTCGACTGGTGCCCGACATCGTGCCTGACGATGTCCGCTCACCAGCCGACGCTGGGTGGCCAGCCGAAGCCGTTCGACATCCGGTCGCTGCTGGCCGGCGGTTGATCGCCCAGCGCCGAGCGCCGCTAAACGCCGTTCGGGCTGCCCCATTACCATGGGGCAGCCCGAACGCATCGGATCGTTTCAACTCTGATAGCCGCAACTTCAGTTCATTGAGCCGAATCCAACGGGTGAGCCTGCTCACATGGTCATCGGGAGATCCGGGCTCATGTTTCCCGGTTCAGGCCGATGATCGTTGGGGATCTGGTATCGGCTGGCCTCAAGCCCTGCGAAGCTCAGGGCGTGACCTGTCAACTTGCCAGATCCTCAGCCAGACGTGGAGTCGACGCTGATTTCGCATGTCAGCCACTCCTCTCACCACCTTTGACGTCCCGCGACACTGGTCCGCCTTCGGAGCGATCCCCGATTAGTGATGTCTTGAACGGAGCTTAGCACCGCTCCACCCATCCGTCAAGCGGCAATGCGCCAATTGTTGAGTGTCAGTCAAGCAACTGATCCGGCGGCTCCGAGGCGACTGTCGGGAGCGACTCGTCCCCAAGGGTTTGTGCTTCCAACCTGCCGATCTGGTTCCACACCTGGCCGCCAGCGCTACCGGCGATCCATCGGACGAGTTCTGAATGCCGTAAAATGGATGTGATCCGGCACGCCCTGCATCACCGGCACGAACGGAACGCGTGGACGTTTGGCAATTCGTTCACAGCCTGACACGCTGGTTCCAAAGCTTCCTCCCCAGGCGGGAGACCGCGTCATGACGAGCGATGACGGGAACCCAGATGACAGCCGTCCCACCACTGCCCATCGATGAGACCGCCCCGGCCGTCGTCAGTCGCCTGCCCGCGATGGTCGGTCGCGAGCGGGAACTCCAGGCCCTGCTCGCCCTGGCGGCAGACCCCGCCAATCGGCTCATTACCCTGACCGGCCCCGGCGGCGCCGGCAAGACCCGGCTCGTCGTCCATCTCGCTGACATCGTCAGGCCTTATTTCCCGGCCGGCGTCTGGCTGATTCCGCTCTCCACCGTCCAGGATCCCGCCCTCGTCGTTCCCGCGATCGCCGAGGCCGTCGCGGCCGAAGTCCCCGACCCAACCGTCACCGTACCCACCATCGTCAACGCCCAGCTCGATGGCCGTCGTGGCCTCGTCGTACTAGACAATGCCGAGCACGTCATCGAGTCAGCGACGGCCCTTGCGTCCCTGCTGGCCCACTGCCCAGATCTGACGGTCCTGGCGACCAGCCGGGAGCGATTCCGGATCACTGGGGAGCAGGTCTTCGTCGTGCCACCGCTCGCGCTGGCTCCGAATGGCGCGACCCAGCTCGAGCAGATCGCGGCGAGCGACGCGGTCCAGCTCTACGTTCGCCGGGCCCAGTCCGTGGCTCCGTCCTTCCAGATCACCGCCGCCAACGCTGCCGCCGTCGCCGAGATCTGCCGCCAGCTGGACGGCCTGCCGCTTGCCCTCGAGCTCGCCGCGGCCCGGGCCGACGTCCTCTCGCCAGCGGCGTTGCTCGTCCGGCTGGAGCGCCGGCTGGTCCTGCTGACCGGCGGAAGCCGCGACCAGCCTGAACGGCTCCGGACCATGCGCGCCGCGATCTCCTGGAGCCACGACCTGCTCTCTCCCAGCGAGCAGATCCTCTTCCGCCGGCTAGCGGTCTTCTCCGGTGGGTTCTCGCTGGAGGCCACCGAGACGGTCTGCGCCTCGCGCCCTGGCGATACGTCCCCGCTCGGCACTGAAGCCGGGATCGACACCGGGGACGTCCTCGACGGCATCATCTCGCTGGTCGAGAAGAGCCTCATCCGCCCCTACGACGGTCCGAACGACGAACGCCGCTTCCGGATGCTGCAGACCATCCGCGACTACGCCAGCGATCGGCTCGACACCTCCGGCGAGCGGGCGATGGTCGTCACCCGCCTGGCCGAATGGGTCAGCGGGTTGGTCGAGCAGGCTCATACCGGGCTCCGCGAGTCGGATCAGCCTCGCTGGCTGGCGACCCTCGACGCCGAGGCAGGCAATATCCGCGTCGCGCTGGCCGCCGCGGCCGGTGACGAAGTCGCGCCTCCGGGCAGCGCCGCCCAGGTCGCCCGCTTCGACCCCGTCCTGATCCTGCGCCTGACCGGCTTCATGTGGCGCTACTGGGCCCTGCGCGGTCGCCGGCGGGAGGGGCATGACTGGCTGATCCGGGCGCTGGCGATGCCGGGCGTCGAGCGGGCCCCGATCTTCGACCGGGCGCTGGCCTCGCTGATCCTGGGCAACTTCGAGCGGGCCGTCGGCAACGTGCAGGGTGCCCGGACAGCCTATGAGACGGCACTCACCCTCTGGCGGGAGGACGGCGACACGGAGGGCGTCGCCGACGCCAAGACCAACCTCGCATTGCTCGCGATCGTAGGCGGCGACTACGCCACCGCCCGGCACTTGCTGGAGGAAACCCTGGTCCTGCGGCACCACCACCCGCTCCCCTACTCCATCGCGTTGACGATCGGGACGCTGGCCGAGACGGCCGTCCTCGAGCTCGACTTCGACCGCGGCGAGCTCCTCGCCCGCGAGGCGATCGGCATCCGCGAGACGATCGGCGACCATAACGGGATCGCCTACTCACAGCACCTGCTCGCGGAGATCGCTCTGCGTCGAGGTCAGCTGGCGGTCGCCCAGGGTCTGATCGACGAGAGCCTCCGGGCATTCACCCGGATCGACGACCAGCTCGGACGCTCGCTCGCCTACCGGCTGATCGGCCATATCGCGGCCGAGGAGGACGGTGCGGCCCGGCCGGACCGGGCCGCGGCGGCCTACCGGCAGGCGCTATCCGATCGGATCGCGTTGGGCGACCAGGTCGGGATGGCCGAGTGCCTGATCGACGTGAGCTGGCTGATCGCCCGGGCCGCGGCCGCCAACGTGGCGATGCCGCCCGGGGCGACCGATCACGTCGGCATGATCCTCGGCACGATCGAGGACTACTTCCGGCGGTCGATGATGGTCCCGACACCGTTCGACCGCCCCCGGCTGGAGGAAACACGAACCTTCCTGACGCGCCGGCCGGCTGGCTCGTCCGGCGGCGTCGCCCCCGGATCGGCCCTCCCGGTCGACGCCGTCGCCGAGCGAGCGGCCGACCTCCTCGCCGGCTTCTCGGCCGTGCCACTCGCTCCCGAGCCGGCGTCCTCCGCCGTCGGACGGAGCGAGTATGCGCCGGCCTACCGCCAGCCGGCCACAGTGGTCGCGGTTCAGGATCCGATCGAGGCCTTCGCGGTCTCGGCGATCGGAAATCTCCCGGCCGCCCAGCTCGTCCCGGCCGCGCACCCAATCCGGCTGACGCGGCGGGAGCTGCAGGTCCTGACGCTGATCGCGGCCGGTCGCCTGGACCGCGAGATCGCCGAAGAGCTGTTCATCAGCCACCGGACCGTGACCACCCATGTCACCGCGATCCTGGCGAAGATGTCGGTCTCGTCCCGGACGGCGGCGGCGGCCACCGCGGTTCGGCTCGGCATGGTCTAATCACCCCATCGAACCGGGCCGGGCATGATGGCGTGCCCAACCACACGAGGGCGAAGAGATGGCAGACCGCGCGGTCGTCGAGCAGGGCATCAATTGGGTCATGGCGTTCGTCATCGGGGTCGTGGCGCTTGGCTTCGGCATCTATCTGCTGACCGATCCGAACAACGCCACGGCGCTGATCGTGGGAATCGTCTCGTTCGCCCTCTTGCTCGGCAGCCTGATCCACCTCCTCCAGGGGCTCCGGCGGCAGGCCAACGAGTTCGCCGCCCGGGCCGCCCTGCTAAGCGGTGGTGTCGGCGTGACCGTGGGAGCGATCGTCACCCTCGACCTCTTCTACGACTACCTGAACAACCCGGCGGCGCGGGTCATCCTCGCCAGCGGCCTCATCGTCTACGGCGTCCTCGGTCTGGCCGGAATGATCGTCCAGCGGGTCGAGGGGACGGTCGTCCGGACGATCGTCACCTGCGTCTTCGCCCTGGGTTTCGCGGGCCTGCTGCTCTACTACAGCCAGGACGACGAGCTCAATACCAACTGGTTCGCCATCGCTCTGATCGTGACGGGTATCCTGCTCCTCGGACTCGGCTACTTCGCCCGCAATCACCAGAGCCGTCTGCTCGAGCGCCGCGATGGCGGGTCGGGGACTGGCACTGCACGGCCAACGAACGCCAACGCGGGTGGCCAGACTGGCAACAAGCCGGGTGGCCACGCCGTCGAACCATCGCTCGCGCCGTCCGGAACGACCGATCACCGAACCAGAACCGCACCGATGGCGGCCACCCGTGGGGCGCCGTCACCCGAAACGACCTCTGGCTCCGGCGGCGCACCGGCACCGATCATCGCGCAACCGTCCGGCTCACCGGGTGGCACCGGGCAGCCCGGACAGGACACGCGCAACCGGCTCCTCGACCGAGGCGGAGCCCATTCATCCGACCAGGGCACGCCGGGCGGCCACAGCTGACCCGACGGCATCGATCCGCGTGTGGTCGTATGATCCGTGGCAGCACGGCAACCGACCGGTGAGGTAACGCCTGACGTCCTCACCGGCTACATGTCCCCCGCCCGGTGCAGGGGCAACCGGGAGAGCACGGCGATGGGGCTGGAGATCTTCGAACGCGGCACGCTTCCCCGCTGGGCACTGGCCCGGCAGCGGCTCGACAAGGCGGCGATCCCGCCCGGCGGTGTCGGCGCGGCGATCGCCGATGAGTTTGCCCGACCTGGGGCCGGTGAGCGGATCACCGCCGGCCAGCGGGTCGCCATCACGGCGGGCAGCCGCGGGATCGACCGGATCGCCGAGGTCCTCCTCGCGGTCGTGACCGAGGTCCGGGCGCGGGGTGGCGAGCCGTTCATCGTCCCCGCGATGGGCAGCCACGCCGGCGCGACCGCCGAGAGCCAGCTTGCCCTGCTCGACCATTACGGAGTCTCCGCGGCGACGATGGGCTGCCCGATCCCGAGCGGCATGGACGTCGTCCAGCTCGGCACCGTCGAGGGCGACGTCCCCGTCTTCTTCGACCGGATCACGTTCGAGACGGCGGACGCGGTGATCCCGGTCGGTCGGGTCAAGGCCCACACCGACTTCCGGGGGCCGATCGAATCCGGTCTCTGCAAGATGATGGCGATCGGGCTTGGCAAGCAGCGCGGCGCCGACACACTCCACGGCCGCAGCTTCGCCCACTTCGACCACCTCGTGCCGGCCGCCGCCGAACTGATGATGCAGACGGTCAACATCCCGTTCGGCGTCGCACTGATCGAGAACGCCTACAGCAAGCTCGCTATGGTCGAGGCCGTCCCGCACGAGCGGATCCTGAAGCGGGAGCCGGAGCTGCTGGCGATCGCCAAGGAGCGGATGGCCCGGTTGGCTGGCGACCGCATCGATGTCCTGATGCTGGACGGCTTCGGCAAGAACATCTCCGGCGCCGGCGCCGACCCGAACGTCACCAACCGCGACGCGACCGGTCTGCTGACGGTCCCCGGACAGCCCGCCCTGCCAGTCATCCAGCGGATCATCGTCCGCGACCTGACCCACGAGACCGAGGGCAACGCGGCCGGGATCGGCTACCTCGACTTCATCCTCCAGCGGGCGGCCGACAAGATCGACCGGACCAAGACCTACATGAACCAGGTCACGTCGAAGATGCCGTCCGGCGGCGGCCTGCCCATCGTCGCCGACCACGACCGCCAGGCGATCTTCCTCGCGATCGCCTCGGCGATCAACACGCCGACCGAGCGGGCCCGGATCGCCCGGATCCCGAACACCAAGGATCTCGAGTACCTCTGGGCGTCGGAGCCACTCCTGGCGGACCTCCTCGCGCTCGGCGTCGTCGACCAGATCGGTGACCTCCAGGAGATCGCGTTCGACGCCGACGGGATGCTGGATGAGTCGCAGGGCTACCCGCACTGACCACACATGTCGAGCCGGACGGTCAAGCGTCGGATGGTGCCGCTGCCCAGGATCGCCATACTGGCGACATACGTCGGTGCTCATGGTCAGGCTCCTGCCGAAACCTGGTGTGAACGAGTCTCGATGGCGGCGGGACATCGCCGACGGAACGGGAGAGACAGCACGTGAACCGGCCAATCCCTGATGATGGAATGTCTCTCGTCCAACCGGTGCGACCGCGCCACGTTCTGCTCGGTATCGCCCTGCTGGTCGCCGCGAGCCTCAGCGTCCTGATGCCGCAATCCGCGCTCGCCGCGGCCTCGGGACCACACCCGGTCGTTCGCGCGATTGGCTCTGACGTGACCCCGACGCCGCAGCCGCGGCGGCTCCAGATCAACCCCGTCTCCGCCAACGACGACACCGTCGTCCGGCCGGACGCCGCGACTGGAGATGAGGTCAACGGCCTGCCTACCTCGGGCATCGGCTTCACCGTCCCGGCGGACGGTGCCATCCAGCGCTGGACGAACCTCGCGGTCGCCGCCTTCGCGCTCAACGCCCTCGTCCTGTTGGGCATCGCGATCTGGTCTCTTCGCCGCCGCCGACTCTGATCGGCCCGCCACGACACGCTGTTCCAACGAGAAAATCGAGCGGGTCGCAGTGGCTGGCTGCGACCCGCTCTGGTTTTCGACCTGCCGCCTGCCGGGCACCCGCTGGCTGGCCGGGTGTCCGGGCGACGATCGCGGACTCGCCGTGGAGACCACTATGAGACCTCATGGGTTGGTCGGGGATGACCTGATCGAAAGATATCCGGTCCCGCGTCACAAGGGCATAAGCAGTATTACGTATTTTTCCGGCCCGGTTCGCGGCCAGTGTCGAACAAGGTCCTCCTCAATGCCCCGATGGCGGCCACCGCACCTCAGCCGGAACTCACCCGATGCTCAGGGAAGCGATCCGGTCGTTGGCCAACGTGAACGTGTAGGTGACCTGGACCGGGCTGCCAGGGAAGGTGCCGGTCAGCCGCGCTCGAAGCGTGACGACCGGTCCAGTGGTCTCGGCCGTTAGCGGTTCGACCGTGTACGGGTACTTCGTCTTCGCCTCACGTTTCCACGCCTGGATCGCGGCGATTCCGCGGTAGTCATGCGACTCGTCGTGAACATGGGCGTCCCTGGTGAAGCTGCGGATCAGCAACGCCGGGTCATCGGTCCGATCAGCGGTCAGGTAGTTGGCAATGGGTTCGGGGAGTGCAAGGGGCATGCTGGTCTCCATCGGTTCGGTGCCTCGTACGAGACGCCAACCCGATCTTGCCTGCATGCTACCCTTATGACAAGTACGCACGATAAAGTGTATGCTCGAAGGGAGCCCATGTCTGAACCCGCTACTCCTGCCTCAGCGGCGCAGGGTGTCGTCGCAGCGCTGCGGATGCTCGAAGGGCGATGGAAGCTGGTCATCCTCTTTTCATCTGTTCGGAGGCCGGGTGATGCGCTACTCCGAACTGGAGCGGGCTATCCCGGGCATCAGCCAGAAGATGCTGGGGCAGCAGTTGCGCGGCGTCAATGCCGACGGGATCGTCGTCCGGACGGACTTCCATGAAGTTCCGCCAAAGGTGGAGTACCGGCTGACGACGTGGGGTCAGGAGCTCTGCCCGGCGCTGGACGCCATCCTGACCTGGGCCGCCCTGCGGGAACCGGTGGGCTCCAGTCAGGCCAACGGCCAGGACGACGGCCACGACCAGATCGATGCGTGGTCCAGGCCATCGTGAGCAGTCTCGATCTGAAACGGGCAGGCGAAGCCCGTCGGCGGCGGCCTGGTCATCCGTCGGAAGGCCGCTGAAGTCATCCTCGACGGGCTCCGTGCATCCCGAGGCAGTGTCGTTGACGACGGCTGGCACGATCCGGAACAGACTGCCAGGCGGGTTGGCCAGGATGTTGGGGAGTCTGGCATCAAGGTCATCGGCCCGGTATTCCGGGACGGGTCGCGATTCGAACTCCGACTGCGAGGAGGTCATCTGAGCGCCCCCTACGAACGGGGTGGCGGCGAGCGCCGGGGCGGCGATCACGCGAAGAAGTCGGTCACGCCGGGTCGTCTCGGCGGTGGTGGTTCTGGCTTCCCTGAGCATCTGAACTGCCAGTCCAAGGGACTGGCAGCGAGTCGCGAAGGTCTCCCGCGAGCCAGCCAACGGGTCCCTCGACCGCTGGACCGCTCATTTATCACCACGCCTCCGCCCGAGATCGGTTTCCGGCAAGGGATATTCCTGCGTAGCACCGACCACCCAAAGCACCCGAAATCCGCGGCGCCATCAGACTTCTCAATCAAGGATAACTGGCAACCTACTCGTCTGCCCCGCCCGCCCCTGCTTGGGTGATCCGCTCGATCGCGTCCCGTAACGTCCGCATCGTCGGATCGGGCAGCGCCGCGGGGTCGGCGACCTCGCGGGCGAACGAGCCCATCGGCAGGTCCGGGTCGTCAGCGAGATATTCGCGGGACTGGAGGTAGGTCTCCAGCTTGTCCGCCTGCTTGACGAGCCGGGCCTCCTGGGTCGACTGCTCCTCGTACTCCCGCCAGGCGCCGCTGAGTTGCTCGGCCACCGCCGCCGGCAGGCCGCCGAGGAGCCGCGTCATCGACGCCTCCTCTGCTACGCGCTTGTTGGCCGACCGCGCCGCGGTGCGCTCCTGTCGCTGCTGCAGGAAGGCGTGCCGCGCCAGCGGGTCGCTCTCAGGCGGAACATCTTCCGGGGGGTAGGGCGTCGGGTCGCCGGCGAACGCTTCCGGCAGATCGTGGGCCAGGGCGATGAGCAGCATCCGGGCCGGGTTTACGTTCGCCTCAGCGGAAGATTCGATGGGATATGTCGTGGCGACCATCCACGCCAGTAGCGCCACCCGGAACGAGTGGTCGGCTACCGACTCCGTCGTCAGAGCCGGCACGCCCCGGTCCAGCCAGCCCGTCCGCGGCGTTCGCTTGAGCCGCCCGATTGCGGTCAGCGTCCTGGCGATCGCGTCCCAGTCCGGATCGTCAGAGCGGTTGGACATGTCTGCCAATGGATCGGCACCGGATGTCTTCGCCCTGTCCACGTCGGTCTCCGTCTCCTGATATGCGATGTGCTCGATCGATTTGACGGGTCCGCCCTGACCCGGCCCGATCGGGTAGCATCTCCCTGATCGAATGGCCTCGGGCAATCATCGCCGCAGCGAGCCGCGGTGGCCAAGCAGGGAGCAAGGACGATGTCGACCGGCATCAGCGGTCTCAACACGATCTACGACAAGTGGGCCGAGGCCCTGACCGGCTACTCGGTCGAGGTCAAGCCCGGCCAGACCGTCTACATCAGCGGGGGCGTCGCCGCCGCTCCGCTGTTCCAGGCCCTGCACCGCTCAGTGATCCGGCGCGGCGCCTTCCCCATCATCGCCCCAATCCTGCCGGGCCTGTCGACCGACCTGCTGACCAATGGAAGCGACGAGCAGTTGACCTTCCTCTCGCCCTTGGACCGATACGAGCGGACAGAGTGCGACGTCAACATCCGCGTCATGGCTGACGCCAACACCCGGGCACTGTCCGGCGTGGATCCAGCCCGCCAGTCGATGTACATGTCGGCCCGGCGCGAGCTGCTCACCACGTACCTCCAGCGTGAGGCCGAAGGAACCCTGGACTGGACACTGACGCTGTTCCCGACCGAGGCCTACGCCCAGGACGCCGGCATGTCGACCGAGGACTTCCAGAACTTCGTCTTCCGGGCCTGCAAGCTCGACCTCGACGACCCGGTCCACGCCTGGAAGGAGGTCTATCGCGAGCAGCAGCACCTGATCGACTGGCTCCAGGGCAAGAGCGAGGTCCACCTGACCGGGCCCGACACCGACCTGAAGCTCAGCGTCGCTGGCCGGACCTGGATCAACTCCGATGCGCGGAAGAATTTCCCCGGCAGCGAGGTCTTCACCGGTCCGGTCGAGACCAGTGCCAACGGCCGGATCCGGTTCAGCTTCCCGGTCGTCGTCGCCGGTCGCGAGATCCAGGACATCCGGCTCCGGTTCGAGGACGGCAAGGTCGTCGATGCGACAGCGGCGACCAATGAGGAGTACCTCACCCGCCAGCTCGACACCGACGAGGGCTCCCGCTTCCTCGGCGAGTTCGCCTTCGGGACGAACTTCGGCATCACCCGGTTCACGAAGAACATCCTCTTCGACGAGAAGATCGGCGGCACGATCCACATGGCGGTCGGCTCCGGCTATCCGGCCACCGGGTCGACAAACCGCAGCGCCGTCCACTGGGACATGGTCTGCGACCTGCGCGACGGGCAGGTGACGTTTGACGGCGAGGTCTTCCACAAGGGCGGTCAGTTCACGGTGTAGTGCCATGTTGATACTGGTCGATATTAGTGGTCGGCGAACAGTCCCCTCCCCAACCGCTCCCCATCTCGTCTTCTGCTCGCATCGACTGCGTCGAGGCTCGCCTGGAAGACGGATGGAGAGGGGCTCCAAGCTGGTCGAGCTGAAGCTCTCCGGGAAAATCCAACTCCGAGGCCGCCCGTCCCCCCTCTCCGGGCGTCCCGAGGACGCACCGTGACGCAGTCGGGGTGAGCCGGGACGAGCCGGGGTGAGCCGGGACGAGCCGGGGTGAGCCGGGACGAGCCGGGGAGGGGGCCGGGGGATGGGGACTACTCGCCAACACCGTCGTGGACGCCCGAAACCATCCCCACTTCACAGGAGAACGCGACATGGGCGTCTTCGCCGACACGCTGACGATGGTCCCGACCGCCGGACCGGTCACGGCGACGGTGGTCGTACCGGGGTCCAAGAGCATCACCAACCGGGCGCTGCTGATCGCGGCGCTGGCCGATGGCCCGTCGATATTGACCGGAGCGCTGGACAGCGACGATACCCGCTACATGGCCGAGGCGATCCAGGGGCTGGGCCTTTCGGTCGAGCACGACGCGGCCGCCACGACCTTCGCGGTCCAGGGCGGTGCCGGGACGTTCCCCAACGACCGGGCCGACCTGTTCGTCGGCAACTCCGGCACCTCGATGCGGTTCCTCGTCGCGGCGCTGGCTTTGGGTCATGGCCGCTACCGTGTCGATGGCGTCCCCCGAATGCGGCAGCGGCCGATTGACCCGCTGCTCGATGCCCTGAACGACCTCGGGTCCGACGTCCGGGCCGAGGACGACAACGGCTGCCCACCCGTGATCGTCCGGGCCAACGGGCTTCCGGGTGGCCTGGTCAGGATGGCCGGAGACAGGAGCAGCCAGTACTTCTCAGCGTTGATGATGGCGGCGCCGTACGCCCGGCGGGATGTCACCATCACGGTCGAGGGCGACCTCGTGTCCAAGCCGTACATGACGATCACGGCGGCGGTCATGCGGGACTTCGGCGTCCGGACCGGTATCGACGACATCGACTGGCGGACGTTCGTCGTCCCGAGCGGACAGCGCTACACCGGCCGGCACTACCCGATCGAGCCGGACGCGTCCAACGCGAGCTACTTCTTCGCCGCCGCCGCGGTCAGCGGCGGAACAGTTCGTGTACCCGGTCTCGGCCGGAACTCTACCCAGGGTGACCTCGGATTCGTCCGGGTGCTCGAGGCAATGGGCTCGACCGTCACCGTCGCCGACGACTACACCGAGGTGTCCGGACCACCAGTCCGCCAGCTGCGTGGGGTCGACCTCGACCTCAACGCGATCTCCGACACGGCCCAGACGCTCGCGGCGATCGCCCCGTTCGCGAACGGCCCGACCACCATCCGTGGTGTCGGCCACATGCGGCTCAAGGAGACCGACCGGGTCGCCGCCCTCGCGACCGAGCTGCGCAAGCTGGGGCAGGCGGTCGACGAGCGGCTGGATGGCCTGACGATCCACCCCCGGCCGATCACCCCGGCGATCGTGGCGACCTACGATGACCACCGGATGGCGATGAGCTTCGCCATCACCGGGCTGGCGAACGGCGGCGTCACCATCGCCGATCCCGGCTGCGTCACCAAGACCTTCCCGGACTTCTTCGAGCGCCTGGCGGATGCCCGCGACGAATGAGTTTGCCCACGCAACTTTCGCGGAAGGCCCAAATCCCGGTGATGTAGACTGCGGCGACTCTCACGGTGGGCTGCGAGGATCCACTGGGCCGACGGTCGGGCTCGTTCGACGGACTGTCGTACTGACCGGCTGGGCCCGAAGTGACGGAAGGAATCGATTGCGACGTCTCCTCCCGATCCTTCGTCTCACCATACCCGCCATCGTCCTGTTCGCCCTCGCCCTGACCCACAACCTCGGCGAGGTCGCGCAGACGCCCTTCCACCGGGACGAGTCCCGGTGGGTCGGACGCGCCTACTTTCTGAAAGACCTCTTGACGGATCCCCGTGGCTCGACCTGGGACGACAGTGATCTGACGCGCAACCAGCCGCCCCTGGGTTCGTACCTGATGGGCCTCGGGCTGACGCTCCAGGGCCGCGACACCGACACGACGGTCAACAACCGGCTCTACGACTTCCGGCACGACTTCCAGTGGAACGTCGACCACGGCCGTCAGCCCGCCGGCGAGGACATCCTGGCCGGTCGCCGGACCAACGCCGTCGTCGGAGCGCTGCTCGCCGTGACGGTGTTCTTCATCGGCCAGCAACTCGCCGGGCTGATCGGCGGGACCCTGATCGGGCTGATCGGGGGCGCCGTCGCCTCCGTCTTCCTGATCTACAACCCGCTGTCGACCCACATGTCGAGCTGGGCCGGGGCCGACGGGTTGCTCGCCCTGACCGTAGCGCTGGCCGGACTCACCGCGATCCGGCTGGCCGACCGGCCGGGCTGGGGCAAGGCGATCCTGCTCGGCGTCCTGCTTGGCCTCGGCGCGGCGACGAAGCTCAGCCCCCTGTTCGTCGCCGCACTGGTCGGCGCGGCGGGCGGAGCATTGCTGATCGGCGGCCAGCCGTGGGTCCAGGGTGAGGCTGGGCAGCGGCAGCAGTCGCTCGGCTGGATGCTGATCACCTGCCCGTTCGTGGCCCTCGCGACGCTGGTCGCGTCGTATCCCTACCTCTGGTCGTCCCCGATCCGGAACCTGGGCAATATGCTCGCCTACCGCGAGGACGAGATGGTTCTCCAGGCCGGCATCCCGGCCATGGGGACGCCCGGCTGGGACTCGATCGGCGTTGACGGGGGGCTCCCCGACGCCATGTCACGCACCCGGTTCTGGCTGGGCGACGCGCTCTCGACCGGACGCGTCCTCGGGGACTGGCTCGACGGCCGGTTCGACTGGCCCCTTCGGATCGCGTGGCTGGACCTGACGCTGGGCGTCGCCGGGATCGGGATTCTCGCGATGATGGTCCTGCTCAACGGTCCGGTCTCGCGGGCCGGCGCGGCCCTGCTGCTTCTGCTCGGACAGACCGTCGTGATCTGGATCGGTATGCAGGCCGACTTCGACCGGTACCAGCTTCCAGTCCTGGTCGCGGTGCTCGCCGGCCTCGCCGTGGCGGTCGGCGCCACCCTGCAGGCGATCCGCGTCATGGTCAGTGCCGGAATGCGACGGCTCCGCGCCCGGGAATCAAGGCGCTGGTCGCTGCCGTCCGTCCCCTGGCGGCGCTCCGTTCCATCCTGACCGCGTCACCAGGCGCCACCCGCCCAGACGACCGATCGGCGGTCCAGTGCCGACAGGTCGGTCTGCCCGGTACGACCGCAACATCGTCCGCGGACCGATCGCTTATGATTCGGCCAATACGTCCGACCAATCATGATCGCGGACACCGACGTGCCGTTCCATGTGTCCGCCCGGCCCCATCCGGGCCATCTGGCGCAGCGTCAGACCGATGCCCGAAGGATTCCCACGATGAGCTGGATCCGCGTCCCGCTGCGAGACCTGCTGATCGGGCTGGCCCTGTTCGGCCTCGCGCTCTGGGTCGGTCTCGGCAATGTCGCCACGACGATCCCCCACCGCGACGAGTCCCGCTGGGTCGGCCGGGCCTACTTCTTCAACCAGTACCTGCACCCCGACAGCCCGACCTGGTCGGACGGTCAACTGACCCGCAACCAGCCTCCCCTGGCGTCCTACCTGATGGGGCTCGGGCTGACCGTCCAGGGCCACGACACGGACACGACCGCCCGGAACCTCCTCTACGACTTCACCCGGACGGAGCGCTGGAACCAGCTTCGGGGCCGTATCCCCAGCGTCGAGGATCGGGACGCCGGACGCCGCACCGACAGCTTCCTCGGGGCGCTGGTCGTCGTGCTGGTCTACGCCGTCGCCCGCCGCCTGAGCAACCGGGTCGGCGGGGTCTTCGCGGCGCTGATCCTGATTCCGAACAGTCTCTACATCTACCTCGCCTCGCTGGCCAACTCGGACATGCTGCTGACGTTCTTCGTGATCTCCTCGGCACTGGTCGCGTTGACTCTGGCCGACCGGCCGACGTGGTGGCGGGCGATCCTGCTCGGCGTGCTGCTCGGGCTTGGGACGTCGACCAAGCTGAGCCCGATCCTCGTTGCCGCCCTCGTCGCGGGCTACGGCGGGTTCCTCCTGATCGCCGGGCAGCCCTGGCGGCGGCGCAGCGACGAGGACCGGACGACGATCGGGCTGGGGCTGATGCTCCTGACCGTCCCGTTCACCGCCTTCGCGGCCTTCGTCCTGTCCTACCCGTACCTCTGGCCCGACCCGATCCAGCGCACGATCTACATGTTCCAGTACCGCAACGGCGAGATGGAGTCCCAGGGCGAGCTCTGGCAGGACCGGCAGGTCCTCGGGACATTCGACGCCTTCGCCCGGATCAGGTTCCACCTCGGCGAGCAGTTCTCGGTCAGCCAGTGGCTGTCCGACCAGGTCCAAGCCCGGATCGGCTGGGGCTGGGACCTGCCGTGGCTGGATCTCGCCCTCGGCGTGCTCGGGATCGGTCTGCTGGTCCTGCTCGCCGCGCATTATGGTCTTCGGAGCAAGTACGCACTCGTCGCCCTGCTGCTGCTTGGGCAGTGCGCGGTGACAGTGGCGGGACTGCAGGCTGACTTCGAGCGCTACTACCTGCCGATCGTCATCACGTCATCCGTCGGAGCCGGACTGCTCATCGGTCAACTCTGGGCGTGGGCGCCGATCATCGTTCGCTTCCTCGGCAAGCATCTCGCCAGGCGCCGGCAGCCAACGCCACAGGTACCCGCCCCAGCCACCATCACCGTGCCCCTGTCGCAGTCATCCATCGCTGGGCGGGCTCGGACGATGTTCTGGTCGCTGCCAGACACGCCGACCGTCGAACCGGAACCGGTGGTCGCGGCGACCCGCGGCACGACTGCCTTCCGGACACTCCTGGCCGGTCTGACCATCGCCCTCGGCGTCATCGCGTCGCAGGTACTGACTGTCGTACGGTCCCGCCGGTAGTCCCCGACGCCCGTTCTCCTGGTGGCTCCCATGACCGACCTCGCGTCCGACTCCGCCCCGCGTCCCCTCGATTCCTCGCAGCCGGGCACCGCTCGACCGGCACAGGCCAGGACAACCCCACCGCCCGTCTGGTCCGGCCGACTGGCTGGAGCGATCGCGATGCTGCTCGCGCTGGCCGTTCTGGTCGGACTACGGGCCGCGACCGGGTTGATCTCCCTGCTCGACGCCCTCGCCGAGGTGACGATCGAGATCCTGCCGATGGCGCTGTTCTCCCGGCTGCTGGCGATCTTCGAGACCGACGCCAAGGCCGCCCTGCTGGTCGGCATCATCGCCGTGATCACGATCATCGGCGCCTTCATTGGCCCGCTCCTGCTGCCGGTCGGCGGACACCGGGTGATCGACGTCTTCCGGCCGGTTAGGTCCGTGCTGCTGCTCTCGGCCGCCGGGATCGTCTTCCTCTACTGGGCGATCGCCGAACGCGACTCCGCCGGGTTCACCTACGTCCAGTTGATCACGGCCGCCCTGTGCGTCGTCGCCGGCGCCGTCGTCTACAGCGTCGGGACGCCCCTGATCGCCCGGCTGCTGACCCCACCCGTCGGCGACACGGGCACCGGGACCGCTACTCCCCGCCGGGCGTTGCTCGGTGCCGTCGCCGCGGCTCTGGTCGCCGTCCCGGCCGTCGTCCTCGGCCGCGAAGTCCTGCGGACGCGCTCGGGCGGCTTCCTCTCCGAGCGCACCTCCGGCGAGCTCTCGGCCGCCATCACGCCGACCGCCGAGTTCTACACCGTCTCCAGCAACTTCCGCGACCCGACCGGCGACGGCGGACGGGAGTGGCGGCTGACAGTCGACGGGCTGGTCGACCGCCCACTGGAACTGACGCTGGCCGAGGTCCAGGCGCTGGCCGACCCGGATCTGGCCGTGACGCTGAACTGCATCAGCAACGAGATCGGCGGACCGCTGATGTCCACCGGTCTCTGGAACGCGGCGCCGCTGGCCCGCATCCTCGCCGAAGCCTCACCCCAGGCTGGCGTCGTCGACGTGGTCTTCCGGGGCCGGGACGGCTACACCGACTCGGTCCCGATCCAGAAGGCGCTCGCGCCGGAATGCCACGTCGCCTGGGGTCTCGACGGCGAGGCCCTCCCGGCGAAGCACGGCGCCCCGCTGCGGGCACTGGTACCGGGTATCTACGGCATCAAGAGCGTCAAGTGGCTGGAGCGGGTGACGCTCGTCAATAGCGACCACCGGGGGTACTGGCAGCAGCGCGGCTGGACCGACGACGGCACGATCAAGCCGATCAGCCGGATCGACACCCCGGTCGACCGCGATGTCCTGCGGCCGGAGCCGACCGAGATCGGCGGCGTCGCCTGGGCCGGAATCGCCGGGGTGGACCGGGTCGAGGTCAGCACCGACGACGGTGAGACCTGGACCCAGGCGGAGCTCGCCGAGCGACCCGGCCCCTACGCCTGGGTGGTCTGGAGGCTGCCCTGGACGCCAACGGACGGCACCTACGACATCACGGTGCGGCTGGTCGACGGGACCGGCGCTCTCCAGCCAGACGACGGCGACCCACCGCTCCCCGACGGTGCCAGCGGCTGGCACCGGATCACGGTCGGCGTGATCTAGCCCCACCATCCGTCAGCTACGGGGCCGCGACGGGACTGGCAGGCGTCAGCGAACCCAGGCCGGACGATTCATTGAGGATCTCGTAGTCGGCCGGGAAGCGGTCCAGCCCGGGAAGTTGGGCGATCGCATCGCCCTCGTGATCCTCGTCGAACCACGGCTCGGCCAACGCCAGCAGACCCTCGGGCAGGCTGGCTGGGTCGACCAGCAGGGTGTTCTCCTGCACAGGAACCGGCAGCGCCGCCCATTGATGGACGTAGACACCGTCGAGGACGAACAGGGTCGCGATCCCCGCGGCACCACTCTCGTCCGGCTGGTAGTACATGATCGCGTCGTCGGCAAGATCGATGTCGGTCTCCTCCAGACCGGCGACGCTCGTGGCGACGGCGTCCGGCGTGGCGTCGTTGGGCGCCAATGCGCCGCTCGCCCCATCGACGATCAGCTGGAACGCCGCCGCCGCCCGCTCGTCGTCCTCGAACTCGAGCACGGTCAACTGGTAGACCAGCGCCTCAGGGTCGCTCAGATTCCAGACGGTCCGCGAGCCGGCATCGACGACGCCGATGTCGCCGACGGTTTGCTCCGGGGCCGGCGTCGCGTCCTGCGCCTGTACGGTCGGACCTGACGCGGCAAGCATCGCCGGTGTCAACGCCAGCAGCCCGACCATGGATCGACGGTTGATCGGCATGTCTGATCCCTCTCTCATAACGCCCTGACCGGGCAGCGACGTCTGGAGCATAGCCGATCGCGTCACCCTGTCCGTGTTCGACCGTCATTCCCGTTTCGTCCCGACAACACATTGACAGGAAATGGGTACGACCCCATCGATGAGACCCGGGCCGTTTGGACCTGTGTGCGGATCGTTCTCACGAGCTCACTGAGGACGACACCCAACCGCCACCCGACCCGTCCCGGTCCGATAACGGGCCCCGCGATCCCGGCGAGCGGCTCGAATTCATCGAGATTCGCGCCCGAGATAATCCTGCAGTACCGGGCCCGGAACGGGTTCTCGGTCAGGAGCGCATCGAGCAGCGCAGCACCGCGCTGGTCCTCGATGAACCAGCCGATGTCGTGGGGCCAAGTTCCGGAGCTATGCCATCGACGCAGGACCCGAGTAATCGATCACGGCGTGTTGCGGACTGAATGAACCACGATGGTCCGTCAGCGCTGATCGCGACGGCTGCTCGTCCGAACCGCGTTCAGTTGGTTGGGCGGACGCTCACCCCGCAGGACCATAAGCACTCCTGAGGCGGCGAGGCGGGCCATCTCGTCCCGCGCCGCGACGGTCGCCGACCCAATGTGCGGGACGACGATCGCCCGGGGCTCGCGGACCAACGGATGGTCGGCGGCCAGCGGCTCGGGATCGGTCACGTCAAGACCGGCGCCAGCGATGGTCCCAGCGGCCAGCGCCCGAACCAGTGCCGCCTGATCGACGACGGGCCCGCGGGCGGTGTTGACGAGGATGGCGGTCGGTCTCATCAGCTCAAGTTCCCGCTCCCCGATCAGGTGCCGGGTATCCTCACTGAGCGGGACATGCAGAGAGACGAAGTCGCTCTCGGTCAGGAGTACGTCGAGCCCGACGGCGCTCATGCCGAGCGCCGCCGCCTCGTCGCTCAGGCGGCCGGAGCGAGACCAGCCGAGGAGGCGCATCCCGAACCCGGTCCCCCGCCGGGCGACCTCGGTCCCGATCCGGCCCGGCCCGACGATGCCGAGCGTCCGGCCATGGAGCTCCTGCCCGAGCAGCAGCTGCGGCCCCCACGTCTGCCACCGCCCATCCCGGACGTAGGCAGCGGCCTCGACGAGCCGCCGGGCCGACGCCATCAGCAGCGCAAAGGCGCAGTCGGCCGTGGCGTGCGTCAGGGCATCGGGCGTGTTGCAGACGGAGACACCTCGATCCGTCGCGGCGCCGACATCGATGTTGTCGTAGCCGACCGCAAAGTTCGAGACGACCCGGAGCCGCGGCTCGCGGTCGAGCAACGCTCCATCGATGCGGTCGGACAGCAACGTCACCGCACCGTCGCAGCCGTGGAGCAGCTCGGCGAGCTGGTCGGTTGTGGGCGGAAGTTCCTCCGGCCAGATCCGCAACTCCGTGATCTCCGGGGCCGACCGCAGCAGGGCCAGACCCGCCTCCGGAATCGCGCGGGTGACGGCAACGGTGAATCCGTCCTCGTGAGACGACATGGTCTTTCCTCCCTGGGACGCAACCGGCGCCTGCCAGGCTAAACCTGTCTACCCCGGGCAGAGGGCATCACCGGCTTCGATACCCTGATCATTCCCGCGCACCGGGACGCGCGGATCAACGGGATCCTAACGCGAAGCGCGGCATTGGGGACTGATGTCCGCGTTGAGAACGAGTCCCGATTGCCCCCCAACACGGTATTCCGACTATAATGGTTGGTATTCGCGTCGAACGGGCGAACAGGCGCTCCGACCGGATCGCGAAACACGGCTCGGTGCCTGGTGGAATGGTGATCGAGCGCGGCTCCGGCGTGGCAGCGAGACCCCCCAACTGGTAGAATTGCAGATGGAAACGAGACTCATTCGCAGGTTGCGTCGTCTTCCGCGAGGTGGCTCGGGACCGTAGGGTGGAGCACATGGAACAGCCGGCGATCAAGGCCTATCGCAATACGACGCAGCGTTCCGACATCCTCATCGAGGTCCGGGCGGCGGAGCGTCACCTGACCGCCGGGGAGATCTTCGAGCGCGTCCGGCGCCGCAACCCGCGCATCGCCTACGGGACGGTCTACCGCTCCCTGCATGTGCTGGCTGAGCAGGGCCTGATCCTGGAACTGACCTTCGCGGACCAGGCCAGCCGCTTCGACGCCCGCGTCGACCGGCACGACCACGTCCAGTGCCTGTCCTGCGGGGTGATCGACGACGTCGACGTTCCGGTCGCGCTCCTGGCCGGGCACGTCGCCGGTGAGCAGAGCGGCTTCCATATCACCGGCCACCACACGGTCTTCACCGGGACCTGCCCGGCCTGCCGGTCCAGACCCGGTTCGTCAGGGGCTCACTAGCCATCGGCCAGGTTCATGGCAGCTTCCCTTCCCCCATTCGATCTCCACCTCCATTCCGCCCGGTCGACCCCAGTTGGGGACCGACGACCCGCAACCAACACGACCGCCCCGCCGGGCGGCGGCCAGCGCCAGAGGAGGCTCCAGGACCATGGCTGACGCCCCGACTACCACCGCGCCGATGTTCGTGATCGAGGACCTGCACGCCAGCATCGAGGACAAGGAGATCCTCAAGGGCATCGACCTGACGGTGAACCTCGGTGAGATCCACGCCATCATGGGTCCGAACGGGTCCGGCAAGAGCACCCTCGCCAACATCATCGCCGGCAACCCCTCCTATGAGGTGACCAGCGGCGCGATCTACTACAAGGGCGAGAACATCCTCGAGTGGGAGCCGGACGAGCGGGCCCAGAAGGGGCTGTTCCTGGCCTTCCAGTACCCGACCGTCATCCCCGGCGTCTCGATGGCCAACTTCCTCCGGATGGCCGTCGGCAACACCCGGAAGGCCCGGAACGCGGCCGCCGAGGCGGCGGGCGGGACGGTCGCCCCGTTCACCCCGCGCGAGTTCCGCCGGCTGATGCGCGAGAAGATGGCGCTGCTGAAGATGGACGACTCCTTCGCCTCCCGCTACCTCAACGAGGGGTTCTCCGGCGGCGAGAAGAAGCGGGCCGAGATCCTCCAGCTGGCACTGCTCGAGCCGAGCCTCGCCGTCCTCGACGAGACCGACTCCGGGCTCGACATCGACGCCCTCCGCGTCGTCTCCGAGGGCGTGAACACGCTCTTCAACGACCAGATGGGTCTCATACTCATCACTCACTACCAGCGGCTGCTGGACTACATCAAGCCGCACTACGTCCACATCGTCATGGACGGCCGGATCGTCCGCAGCGGTGGCCCGGAACTCGCCCACGAGCTGGAGCGGGGCGGCTACGAGGCCATCCGCACCGAGCTGGCGGCCACCGCGGCTGGCGCCTGATCCCGTCCCATCTGCCTACTGCCCGTCACGATGCATGAACACCGCACCTCGGGGACGACCGACCGGCGGCATGATCGCCGGTCCGTCCCACACAGGGAGTCACACATGGTTGCTGTCGAGAAGCCCCAGGTCGATATCGGCGATTACAAGTTCGGATTCCACGACACCGAGGAGCCCGTCTTCAAGAGCGAGCGCGGCCTGAACCGCGAGGGCGTCGAGCAGATCTCGAAGATGAAGGGTGAGCCTGACTGGATGCTGGAGTACCGGCTGAAGGCGTTCGATCACTACGTCTCCCGGCCGATGCCGGAGTGGGGCGGTGACCTCTCCGAGATCGACTTCGGCAACATCTTCTACTACATCCGCCCGGCCGAGAAGCAGGGCAAGACCTGGGACGAGGTCCCGGCCTACATCAAGGACACGTTCGAGAAGCTCGGCATCCCGGAGGCGGAGCGGAAGTTCCTCGCCGGCGTCGGCGCGCAGTACGAGTCCGAGGTGATCTACCACTCGCTGCGCAAGGATCTCGAGGAGCTCGGCGTCCTGTTCCTCGACATGGACACGGCCGTCCGTGAGCACCCGGACATCGTCAAGCAGTACTTCGGCACGGTGATCCCCGCCAACGACAACAAGTTCGCCGCGCTGAACTCGGCGGTCTGGTCCGGTGGCTCGTTCATCTACGTGCCAGAGGGCGTTCGGATCGACGTCCCGCTCCAGGCCTACTTCCGGATCAACGCCGAGAACATGGGCCAGTTCGAGCGGACGCTGATCATCGCGGCGCCGGGCTCCTACGTCCACTACGTCGAGGGCTGCACCGCACCGACCTACTCGACCGACAGCCTCCACTCGGCCGTCGTCGAGATCATCGTCCAGGAGGGCGCCCGCGTCCGCTACACGACGATCCAGAACTGGTCCAAGAACGTCTACAACCTCGTCACCAAGCGGGCCGTCGCCTACAAGAACGCGACGATGGAGTGGGTGGATGGCAACCTCGGCTCCAAGCTGACGATGAAGTACCCGGCGGTCTGGCTGATGGAGGAGGGCGCCCGCGGCGAGATCCTCTCGGTCGCCTTCTCCAGCGACGGCCAGCACCAGGACGCGGGCGGCAAGGTCGTCCACGTCGCCCCGAACACGTCCTCGCAGATCATCTCGAAGTCGATCTCCAAGGGCAGCGGGCGCAGCTCCTACCGCGGTCTGGTCAAGGTCCACAAAGGTGCCACCAACGTCAAGAGCAACGTCGTCTGCGACGCGCTGCTGCTGAACGAGGAGAGCCGGACCGACACCTACCCCTACATGGAGATCGAGGAGGAAGAGGTTTCCATTGGCCATGAGGCGACCGTCTCGAAGGTCGCCGAGGACCAGATCTTCTACCTCCAGAGCCGCGGCCTGTCACAGGACGAGGCGATGAGCATGATCGTCAACGGCTTCATCGAGCCGATCGCGAAGGAGCTCCCGCTGGAGTACGCGGTCGAGCTCAACCGGCTCATCCAGCTCGAGATGGAAGGTTCGGTCGGGTAGTC
>JAABUS010003833.1_pt1 | contig 23219 bp, 11 predicted proteins | sample 5560161 | NCBI WGS metagenome assembly JAABUS01 (sample SAMN10711885, study PRJNA513376) | rock metagenome | isolation source: Antarctica rocks | place: Antarctica: Victoria Land, Trio Nunatak nord | collected 2016-01-04
TTCTCGATCTGCTCGATGAAGGTGGGTGTGTAGGGGATCCGGTCGCGCTCCTCAGGCGGCGCGAAGATGGCGACGAAGAGGTAGTTGGCCACCAGCAGGACGGCGAGGACGACCGCGAAGCGGCGCAGGCTGAAGGGGATCATCGGTGGCTTCTCGCGCTTGGCACCGCGGCCGTCGGGCGAAGGGTCCACGCGCCAGCCCGGTCCGCGGCGGCCTGCCTGACGCCCGGAAGTCAGCTTGCGCGGGTCGGGCGTGCGGCTGGCGGAGCGGTTGTCGGCCATGTGTCGAAGACTAGGGTGCGTCGCTTCGCACGCTCGTCCGCCGCGGGCCGGGCTGCCCTTTGGCCACCCTTAGCGGCGCCAGGTCCAGTTTCGGCGCCGGGCGCCGATAGGCACTCCATGCGCCATCTCGCGCGAGGACCGCGGTTTCGACCGCCGGCCATGGGGCCCGGGTGGCGCGGCATGCTGCTCGCGGCCACTGTCACGGTGCTGCTGGCGAGCGCCGCGGGAGCCCCTTTCGCCAGCGCGGCGGCGGGAGACATCTCCACCGCCGCCGGCAACGGCAGCTACAGCTCCACCGGCGACGGGGGACCCGCCACGAGCGCCGGCACAGGCAGCGTCGAGGGTGTGTTCTTCTCCCCGGGCGGCTTTCATCTGACTGAGGACGCCGGGCCCCGCGTGCGCTACGTCGACGCCTCGGGCGCGATCTCGACCACGGCCGGGGGAGGCGCCGCAAACCCGGGCGATGGCGGACCGGCCACCGCGGCGCTTCTCGATGACCCCGAGCAGGTGATCCGCGACCGCGACGGCAACGTCTACTTCACCGCCGGGAACCGGGTCAGGCGCGTTTCCACGCTCGGGATCATCTCGACCGTTGCCGGTACCGGTACGCCCGGCTACTCGGGCGACGGAGGCCCGGCCACCGCGGCGCAGCTCAACCGCCCGCACGGACTGGCCCTCGATTTGGACGGAAACCTTTATGTGGCCGATTGCGATAACTCCCGCGTTCGCCGCATCGCGCCACTCGGCGTGATCAGCACCGTTGCCGGGACCGGGACGCCCGGCTACACCGGCGACGGCGGGCCGGCAACCGCGGCCGAGCTCGATTGCCCGGTCGACGTGGCGATCGACTTCTCCGGCCGCCTGGTGATCGGCGACAACCGCAACAACGCGGTGCGGCGGGTAGACGCCGGTGGCGACATCACCACCATCGCCGGAACCGGGATCGCTGGCTACTCGGGCGACGGAGGCCCGGCCACGGCGGCGTTGATACGCACGCCGCAGGGCCTAGACGTGGACGGCACGGGCAGCCTCTACATCGCCGAAGCCTACAACCACGTGATCCGCAAGGTGAACGCGGCGGGCACGATCAGCACGGTGGCCGGGACCGGCGCCGGGGCGGGAAGCCTGCAGAGCAACCGCTTCTCCGGTGACGGGGGTCCGGCGACCCTGGCCGAGCTGAACGGCCCCCGCGAAGTGAGCTTCGATCCGGCCACGGGCGACCTATACATCGCCGACCGGTTCAACAACCGCGTCCGCCGCGTCGAGGCGTTGGGCGTGCCGAGCCTGCCGCAGAGCCCGAGCATCGACTCCGCGCCCTCGAGCCCGGGCAGCGACGCCACGCCGACGTGGGCATTCTCCGGTCCCGCCGGGCAGGACGTGCGCTACGAATGCCGCCTGAGCCGGGGCGCCGCCGTGATCTCCGACTGGGCCACTTGCTCGTCGCCTCGGACCTTCGACCTGACAGGGGAGCCGGACGCCGGCTACACCTTCGAGGTGCGCGCGATCGGCGTGTCCGGGGTGGGTGCGCCCGCCTCGTCCACCTACTCCCTCGAGCGTGTCGACCACTTCGAGCTCGACCCGATCTCAGAACAGACCTCCGGCCAGCCGTTCAGCGTCACGGTGCGAGCGACGACGGCATCCGGGGCAACGGACACCTCGTTCAACGGCACGGTCGACTTCAGCTCCGGAGCGGGGTCGGTCTCGCCTACCACGAGCGCACCGTTCGTCAATGGGGTGATGACCCGATCGATCAGGCTGACGGGCTCCTACAACTCGGCGGCGAGCCTCACGGTCACCGGTGCGGGCGGGCTGAGCGGGACCAGCAACTCGTTCCTGCTCCACGACAGCAAGTACTACTTCAAGCAGACCACGCTCCAGAACGGAGCAAGCTGCGGTGCCGCCTACGCCCAGCGCGACATGGAGGAGGGATACGCCGGGCAGGACCCCGAGGAAACCCACCGGCGCTACACGAGTGGCGCCGAGACGATCAGCTTCTGCTCGCCGCCCTTCCCGGCGGCCAAGCCTCTCCCGGCGGGTGCGGCGACCGTGCGCGCCTACGTCAACAGCACCCACGGGTCGAGCTGCGACATCTCGGCGACGCTGCTGCTCAACGGCACGACCTCGCTCGGCAGCACCACCCGAACGATCCCGCCCTTCTCATCGCTCTCGTTGTTCACCTGGACCATCAACGTCGGCGCTACCACGATCGCCGCCGGCGACAAGCTCACCGTGCGCCTCGAGATGCAGCAGGTCAAGGCCTGTCAGCAGACCTACATCCATTACGGCGGCACGGTCACCCGATCGCACCTGGAGCTGCTCGCCGGCTCGGTCGCGCCTACGATCACCTCGAGCCCCGGGCCCGCCGGTTCGTCGCGGACGCCCACATGGGGGTTCTCCGGCGAGGCGGGCTCCACCTTTGAGTGCCGCCTCGAAGACGCAGCGGCAGCGCCGGTGCCCGGCTATGACTGGTCCGGCTGCTCATCCCCTCAGGGCTACGGCCTGACCGGACTGCCCGATGGGAGCTACACCTTCGCCGTGCGCCAGACCGATGGCGCGGGAACCACGAGCCCCGCCGCGCGCAGCGACTACGTACTCGACACCGCGGCGCCGGCGGCCCCCACCATCGGAACGGCCCCGCCGTCACCGAGCAGCGACACGACGGTGAGCTGGAGCTTCTCGGCGGAGGACGGGGGCAGTTCGCAGTGCCGGCTCCTGAAGGGGAGCGTGGTGGTGTCGCGGTTCGCGGACTGCTCGGGCTCCCAGGGCTACACGCTGAGCAACGGGGACGGCCCGTACACCTTCGAGGTGCGCCACACCGACCTGGCCGGCAACGTGAGTCCGGTCGCGACGGGCAGCTACCAGCTCGACACCTCGCTTCCGGCGGCGCCCTCGATCGGCCCCTCGCCGGCCTCGCCGGGCAACGACGCCTCGCCCACCTGGGGGTTCTCCGGCGAGGCTGGAGCGAGCTTCGAATGCCGGTTCGAGCGCGGCTCCACCGTGATCTCGGACTGGTCGGCCTGCTCGGCGCCGCAGAGCTATGACCTGTCCGCCGGCCCCGACGGCGCGTACAGATTCTCCGTGCGCCAGACCGACTCTGCGGGCAACACGTCGGCACCGGCGACGAGCACGTACGCATTCGACACCTCGCCGCCGGGGCCGCCGACGATCGGCGGCCGGCCCGCCTCCCCGGGACCCGACGCCACGCCCACCTGGGACTTCTCAGGCGAGCCGGGCGCCGGCTTCGATTGCCGGATCGAAAACAGCGCGGGGGTGGTGTCGGACTGGGCACCGTGCACCTCGTCGCGCACCTACGATCTCTCAGCCGAGCTCGACGGCACCTACACGTTCTCCGTGCGCCAAGCCGACTCTGCCGGCAACCTCGGAGGCGCGGCCACGGACGTCTACGTTCTCGACCGGGCGGCCCCGCAGGCGCCGGTGATCGACTCGACGCCCCCCTCGCCCTCGAACTCGGTCGCGCCGTCCTGGGACTTCTCGGGCGAAACGGGGGCCTCCTTCGAATGCCGCCTCGCCAGCCCGACCACGGTGGTCTCGGACTGGGGAGCCTGCTCGCCGCCCATGTCCTACGACCTGTCCGGGGAGGCCGACGATGAGTACACCTTCTCCGTGCGCCAGATCGACGCGGCGGGCAACACGTCCGGCCCGGCCACCGACCGGTACACGCTCGACACCTCAGCTCCGGGGGCCCCGAGCATCGACTCGGCCCCGGCCTCCCCCGGATCCGACCCGCTGCCCTCGTGGACGTTCTCCGCCGAGACCGGCGCCACGCTGGAATGCAGGCTCGCCCGGGGACTCGCGACGGTGTCCGACTGGACCGCTTGCTCCTCCCCCCGCAGCTATAACCTGGCGGGCGAGACCGACGGCACCTACACGCTCTACGTGCGGGCCACCGACGCCGCCGGCAACACCGGTGCCGCAGCCGGCAGCGACTACGAGCTCGACCGCGCGGCCCCCGGCGCGCCGGCGCTCACCGCCACCCCGGGCGGTCTGAGTAATGACTCGAGCCCCACCTGGTCATTCGACGCCGATGCCGGTACGACATCCGAGTGCCGCCTGGAGCGCGGGGTCGCCGTGGTCTCAGCCTGGCAGCAGTGTGCCGGTACGGCCAGCTACGACCTGAGCGGCGAGCCCGACGGCAGTTACCGCTTTCTCGCACGCTCGACCGACGCCGCGGGCAACGTGAGCGCGCAGACCGCGTCCGACTACGAGCTCGACCGCGCGGCCCCCGGAGCCCCGTCGATCGATTCCCGCCCCGGCGATTCGGGTTCGAGCAGGACCCCGTCCTGGAGCTTCACCGGCGAGCCGGGCGCCGTGCACGAGTGCCGTCTGCGGCGTGGGTCCACGGTGGTGGACGACTGGGCGCTGTGCTCGAGCCCTGCCGCCTACGACCTCGCCGGCCAGCCAGACGACACCTTCACCTTCGAGGTGCGCGGGCGCGACGGCGCCGGCAACACCGGCTCCGCGTCCTCTGACGACTACCGCCTGGACACGGCGGGAGCCGACGTGGCGATCGATGCAGGCCCCGGCCCGCTGGGCAACGACGCGAGCCCGTCCTGGGCCTTTTCCGGCGAGCCGGGGGCGCGCTTCGAGTGCCTGCTCGAGCGTGCCGCCACCGCAGTTTCCGGCTGGGCGTCCTGTAGCAGCCCACAAAGCTTCGGCCTATCCGCGCAACCTGACGGGAGGTACACCTTCCGGGTGCGCGCCCGCGACCAGGCCGGCAACCTGGGCGCTTCGGCTTCCTATGAGTACGAGCTCGACCGCGTGGCCCCCGGTCTCCCCGACTTCACCGACTCCCCAGGCGCACTCGGGAACGACACCACACCCCGGTGGGCGTTCACCATCGAGCCCGGCGCTGTGGCCGAGTGCACCTTGGTTTCCCGCGACGGGACCGCCGGACCGTGGACGCCGTGCGCCGACGAGCGCACCTACGACCTCGCGCTCGAGGGCGACGGGACCTACTCGCTCGCGGTGCGCGCCACCGACCGCGCCGGCAACACCGGGGCGGCCGCGGACTCCTCCTACCGGCTGGACACCACCGCGCCGCAGGCCCCCACGATCACCGACGGCCCCGGCGCCAGCGGGCGCGCCCAGCGTGTGAGCTGGGCCTTCACCGGAGAACCGGACGCCACCTTCGAGTGCCGCCTCGTGCGCGGCGCCACAATTCTCGATGGGTGGTCGCCGTGCGCCGAGAGCGCGCGTTACGACCTGGACGAAGCCCAGACGGGCAAGCACACCTTCCGGGTGCGCTCGCGCGACCAGGCCGGCAACCTCGGCCCGGCCGCGCGCTCTGACTACGAGCTGCTGCCCCCGCGAGAGCAGCCCGACCCTGCGCCGGACGACAAGCCTGTTGACGAGAAGCCCCGTGAGGACCCGAATCCGGGCCAGACCGCCGGCGATCCGGCACCCGGCGCTCCCGCGGCCCCCACGGCCGCCACGGCCGCCACGTCCTCCGGCGACGCCCCGGCAGCGGAGTCAGACCCCGCCTCCTCGCCACCGGCCCGGCGCCGATCGCCACCACGCGAGCCCAAGGACGACCGGCGCCGGGAGCGCCGCGACGCCGACCATGGGGGCGGGATCCCCATAAACGATGGGCAGCCGCCGGCCGGCCCCACGCCCACCGATTCCCCGGAGGAGGGCGAGAGCCTCGGCGATCAGCTGTTCGGCGCGCTCGGCGACGCGGCCGGATGGATTGGGCGCAATCTCGACAAGACGGGTTTCCCACTGCTGCTGATCCTTCTCGTGGCCGGCTACATGGCGGTGCAGAACCGCCTCGACCGTCGCGATCCCAAGCTCGCGCTGGCGCCCGTCCATGCCGATAGGGATCTCGAGTTCCTACCTCCCCCACGCCGCGGCGGAGCTCCGCTGCGCTCCCTGACACCGTGAAAACGTCGAGCGACCGCAACCACCAAGCGTCGGAGCTGGTGCCGATCGCGGACCGGATGCGCTACATCCAGACCCTGCGCGTGGTCTCTGCCGTGGCGGTTGTCGCCTACGCGGCGGCCGTACCGGGCTCGGATCTTCCTTTCGCGACCATCCTCGCGGTGAGCGCCGGATATCTGGGGCTGGGCTTCGCCTCCCAGGCGGCCTGGCGCGTGTCACGCGCGGGAGGCGTGATCCTGTTCGGCATCGCGGTGATGGTCGACGGCCTGTACCTGACCGGGGTGTCCTACGTCTCAGGGCTCTTCGCCAGCCCGCTCAGCGCCCTGATCCTGGTGCATCTGATCGCCGTCTCGCTGCTGGCCTCCTACCGGACCGGCATGAAGCTCGCGCTCTGGGACTCGCTCCTACTGGTCGTCGGGCAGGAGGCCGAGAAGGCGGGCCTGCTCTCGGTGGCCGACGGAGCGATGCATCTGCCCTTTTCCGTGATCGCGGTATTGAGCGTGGTCATGATGGTGATAGCCGGCGCCACGGCAAGCTTCTCGGCCGTGAACGAGCGCGAGCTGCGCCGGCGCCGCTACGACCTCGAGGCGCTGGCCGGAATGGCCCGGAGCCTGGAGGAGTCGGAGGGATCGGCTTCGGCCGGCGTGGTGCTGGTGAGCAGCGTGGCCGACGCCTACGACTTCGAGCGCTCCGTGCTGCTGGGGTCGCGAGACGGCGACGGGCTGGCCGCGCTCGCCTTCCACGGCGACGTGAGCGTGAACGAACCCCCGGCGGCGGGAGGCGAGGGCTCGGTGATCGCCCGCGCGCGCAACGAGCGCCAAGTTCAGCTCGTGACCCATGTCGATCCCTCAGAGGACCCGTGGCTCGACGCCCTGCTGCCGGGCGCTCATCAGGTGGCTGTGTTCCCCCTCACCGTCGAGACGCGCTCGATCGGGGTCCTGTGCGTAGAGCACTCGCTGCGAAGGGGCTCGCGCATCGAACGGCGGGTGGTGAGCACGATCGAGCGCTTCGTCTCCCACGGTGCGCTGGCGTTGCACAACGCCTGGCTGCTGGAGCACATTCGCAGCCTGGCGCAGACCGACGGGCTGACCGGCGTGGGCAACCGCCCCACCTTCGACACGCGGCTGAGCAGCGAGCTCTCCCGGGCGGCGCGCCACGGCGAGAACCTCAGCCTCCTGCTGGTGGACGTCGATCACTTCAAGATGCTCAACGACGACCACGGTCACCTGGTGGGAGACATGGTGCTGCGGCGAGTGGCGCGCCAGATCCACGACGCCAGCCGGGAGTCTGACGCGGTGGCCCGTTACGGCGGCGAGGAGTTCGGCGTGGTCCTACCTGGCGCGGACTCCGAGGAGGCCCTGATCGCGGCGGATCGCGTGCGACGGGTGATCGCCCACTCCGAGGACCGCCCCGGGGTGACCGTGAGCATCGGGGTGGCCACGTTCCCGCTGGACGGCACCGAGCCCGACGAGATGGTGGCGGCGGCCGACGCCGCGCTCTACCGGTCCAAGCGCACGGGGCGCAACCGGGTCACCGCCGCAGCGATGCCCGTGGACGCGCTCTCGGTCTGACCGCCCGCTCCGCGCTCGCCGAACTACTCGGCGAGGACTCCGGCCCGGCGCAGCAGCTCGGCCCGCACGAAGCCGTCGAGGTCACCGTCGAGCACCCCCTGGGCGTTGCCCACCTCCACCCCGGTGCGGTGATCCTTCACCATCGTGTAGGGGTGCAGGACATAGGAGCGGATCTGCGAGCCCCAGGCCGCGTCCTGGGTCTCGCCCTTCTCCCTGGCGATCTCAGCGCGGCGGCGCTCCTGCTCCAGCTCGACCAGCTTGGAGGTGAGCATGGCCATGGCGGTCTGCTTGTTGGCGCCCTGCGAGCGCTCGTTCTGGCACTGCACCACGGTGGCGGTGGGCTTGTGGGTGATGCGCACCGCGGAATCGGTCTTGTTCACGTGCTGGCCGCCCGCGCCCGAGGCGCGGTAGGTGTCGATCTGAAGGTCGTCGGGCTCGATCTCGATGTCGCCCGTGCTCTCCAGGAACGGGGCCACCTCCAGTCCGGCGAACGCGGTGTGGCGCCGCGCGGCGGAATCGAAGGGCGAGATGCGCACCAGACGGTGGACGCCCTTCTCGGCTGAGAACAGGCCGTAGGCGTTCTCACCTCTCGCCAGGAAGGTGGCCGACTTGATGCCCGCCTCCTCGCCGGCCGAGGCCTCCATCAGCTCCACCTCCAGGCCGCGTCCCTCGGCCCAGCGCATCTCCGTGCGCAGCAGCATCTCGGCCCAGTCCTGGGAGTCGGTGCCGCCCGCTCCGGCGTTGACCGTGACCACGGCGTCGCCGGCGTCATAGGTGCCTGCGAACAGGCGCGCCTCCTCGAGGGTGGCCAGGCGGCCCTCGATCGAGGAGCGCTGGCCTTCGACCTCGGCGGCGATCGAGTCGTCGGCGGCGGCCATCTCCTCGAGCTCGGCGAGGTCGGCCACGTCGCCCTGCAGCGAGCGGAACTCGTCGAGACGGCGCTGGGTGCGCGAGTGTTCCGCGGACACCTTGGCGGCGTGCTCGGAGTCGTCCCAGAAGCCGCCGTCGGCCATCTCGCGCTCTAGCTCGGCGGTGCGGGCCTCCAGCCGTGCCGGGTCAAAGATAGTCCGCGAGCAGCTTCAGCTGGTCGCGGAGGCCACTGGCGCTAGGCGCCATGGCACTTCTTGAACTTCTTGCCCGAGCCGCACGGACAGGGGTCGTTGCGGCCCACCGTCTCCTCGACTCGGCGAGTCTCGATCTGGACCGGCGCGGCCACCTCGTCGGAGGCGTACTCCGCGGCTGCCCCGATCTCGTCGGGGATCGCGCCACCGCCGCCGGCGCGCGCGGCGGCCAGCGCGCTGGGCTGATCTTCGGCGCGACCGCCGGCGTAGCTGAAGGAGGAGGTGGAGCTGGCGTTCGAGGAGCCGCCCCAGCTGCCCTGGGCCGCCGGAGCCGGGGCGTTGCCGTTGGTGGGCTCGGCCTCGACCTCGACCACGAAGATGTAGCGCCCGAACTCCTCCCAGATCGAGTTCATCAGCCCGGTGAACATGTCGAAGCCCTCGTTCTTGTATGCCACGAGGGGGTCGATCTGGGCGAAGCCCCGGAGGTGGATGCCCTCGCGCAGGTAGTCCATGTCGTGCAGGTGCTCGCGCCAGCGCTCGTCGATGATCTGGAGCAGCATGAAACGCTCGAGCGCGCGCATCAGCTCGCTGCCCAGCTCCTCCTCGCGCTCGTCGTAGGCCTCCACGATGTCCACGCGCAGACGGGCGATCAACGTCTGGCGGTCGAGCTTCTGGGTGTCGAGCTCGTCGAAGTCGATCCCCACCGGGTACATCTGCTCGAGCTGGGTGTAGAGCTCGGGCAGGTCCCAGTTCTCGGGGAAGTCGCCCTGCAGGTAGTCACCCGCGAGCCGCTCGCTCACCTCGGACAGCTGCGCGCGAGCGGTCTGAGACATGTCCTCGCCCTCGAGGATCCGGTCGCGGTACTCGTAGATGATCTCGCGCTGCTGGTTCATCACGTCGTCGTACTCGAGCACCCGCTTGCGGATCAGGAAGTTCTGCTCCTCGACCTTCTTCTGGGCGCCCTCGATCTGCTTCGAGAGCATCTTGGCCTCGATCGGCTCTTCCTCACCCTCCTCGTCCTTGGGGCCCAGACGGTCAAGGATCCGGTAGATGCGGTCCCCGGCGAACAGACGCACGAGGTCGTCCTCGGCGGAGAGGTAGAAGCGCGACTCGCCGGGGTCGCCCTGGCGGCCGGAGCGGCCGCGCAACTGGTTGTCGATACGCCGCGACTCGTGGCGCTCGGTGCCGAGGATGTAGAGGCCGCCGGCCTCCATGACCGTTTCGCGGTCGCGCTCGACCTGCGCCTCGATTGACGGGTACAGCTCGTCCCAGGCCTTGTCGTACTCGGGGGTGCCCGGCTCGTGCTTGGACTCGCGCAGGGCGACCTCGGTCAGGTGCTCCGCGTTGCCGCCCAGCTTGATGTCCACGCCGCGGCCGGCCATGTTGGTGGCAATCGTGACCACGCCCGGGCGCCCGGCCTCGGCGATCGTCTCGCCCTCGACCTCCGCGTACTCCGGCTTGGCGTTGAGCACAGCGTGCTTGATGCCCTTCTGCTTGAGCTGCTCGGACAGAACCTCTGAGACCTCGACCGAGATCGTGCCCACGAGCACCGGCTGGCCGGTCTCGTGGCGCTCGGTGATCTCGCGCGCCACGGCGGCCCACTTGCCACCCTTGGTCTTGTAGATCTGGTCGTTGCGGTCCTCGCGGACCATCGGCCGGTTGGTGGGGACCTCGACCACCTGCAGCTTGTAGATCTTCATGAACTCGGTGGCCTCGGTGAGCGCCGTACCGGTCATGCCGCCGAGCTTGTCGTAGCGGCGGAAGTAGTTCTGGTAGGTGATCGTGGCGACGGTCTGGTTCTCCTCCTGGATCGCCACCCCCTCCTTGGCCTCGATGGCCTGGTGCAGGCCCTCCGACCAGCGCCGTCCCTCGAGGATGCGGCCCGTGAACTCGTCGATGATCTTGACCTCGCCGTCGATCACCGCGTAGTCCTTGTCGCGGCGATACAGCGACTCCGCCTTCAGCGACTGCTGGAGGTGGTTGACGAGGTTGCCGTGCTCGGCCTTGTACATGTTGTCGATGCCGAGGAACTTCTCCGCCTTGGCCACGCCGCGCTCGGTGACCGCCACGGTCTTGTGCTTCTCGTCGGGCTCGAAGTCGAAGTCCGCCTCGTAGTCCTTGGACTTGGCCTCGAGGCCCTCAGGCTTCTTGCCCGGCTCCATCATCGGGGCGAGCTTGGCGAACTTGTAGTAGAGGTCGGCCGCCTGCTCGGGCGAGCCGGAGATGATCAGCGGCGTGCGCGCCTCGTCGATGAGGATGTTGTCGACCTCGTCGACGATCGCCAGGCTGTGGCCGCGCTGTGACTTCTCCGCCATGTCGGTCGCGAGGTTGTCGCGCAGGTAGTCGAAACCGAACTCGGAGTTGGTCCCGTAGGTCACGTCGGCCTCATAGGCCGCACGCTTTTGCTCCCAGTCGCGGTCGTCGGACTGGAGGATCCCGATCGTGACCCCCAGCAGGTCGTAGACGGGCTTCATCCACAGGGCGTCGCGGCGGGCCAGATAGTCGTTGACGGTGACCAGGTGCACCCCCTTGCCGCGCGCCGGCGTGTCGTCCTCGTCACGTGAAAGCAGCGCGTTGAGAACGATCGGAAGGGTCGAGGTGAGGGTCTTGCCCTCGCCCGTGCGCATCTCGGCGATCGAGCCGTCGTGCAGCACCATGCCGCCGATCAGCTGGACATCGAAATGGCGCTGGCCCAGGGCGCGCTTGGCCGCTTCGCGCGTGACCGCAAACGACTCGTAGAGCAGGTCGTCGAGGCTCTCGCCCGCGAGGGCCCGCCCGCGCAGGGACTCGTATCGCTGCTTCAGCTCTTCGTCGGTCTCGAGCTCCATCTCGGGCTCGAAGGCGTTGATGCGCTCCACGTTCTTCTCAAACGCCTTGAACTTCTTGCCCTCGCCGACACGCAGGGCCTTCTCGAAGATGGCCATTGGATCGAGACTAGCAACGGAGGAGCCGGGCTATCGGGTAGGCGCTGACGTGCGAAAGCAGGCCTGGCGGGGAAGAGGTGGCCGACGTGTGCCAAGGCGGCGGTGCCGCCAAGTGCCATCGCGGCGGTGCCGCCAAGTGCCATCGCACGCGAAGCCGCCGATGACACAGCCAGGCGCCGCTTTGCAGCGCTCAGCGGCTACGCGGCGCGCGGCGATGCGTGGTGGGCCTCGCGGCGCTTGCGGCGCTTGTCGCGGTGGCGCTTGACCTGCCGGGCCATGTCCTCGGAAGCCATGTTGATCGAGTGGGCCATGTCCTCGGACGCCTCGCGGGCCCGCAGCGTCACGCCCTTGAGGTAGAGGGTGACCTCGGCCACCTGGGACTCGCGTATCGAAGGGTTGCGCTCTTCGATCAGCTCGACCTCCATATCCGCGAGCGAGGACACCTGCCTCGCGATCTTGGCGAACTTCCTGTCCACCCTCTCCCTTAGCTCGTCGCCGACCGGAACGTTACGGCCCTTCACGCTGATGCGCATGCGATCTCCTCGGGTGTCGCGTTTCGTGCTGCCTCGGACTCATGGTAGACGCGCGAGCGGCGGCTGCCAAGAGATTCTTCGGTGCGGTGCTCGCCGGAACGCCGATGCCGCTCGCGACGAGTCAGATGTCGTCGTCCGGCGCGACTCGGACGCGTGGGAGAATGGCACGCAGCTCGGGCGGCAGCGACGGGCGTGCCGTGGCGTCGCCGTCGGCCTCGCGGCGGACAACGTCGAGGATGCTCCGTGGGATCTCCGCTGACGCGGAACGGGCCAGGGCGGCGAGCCAGGTATCCAGCCACGCCTCGAGGTGGGAGCGGGTCCACTGCCTGCCCGCAACTCTGATGATCGCCGCCGTAAGACCGGACAGCCTCGCCGGGTCGTCGTCGGTCGCGGCGCGGAGGGCTGAGGCGATGCCGGGCGCGGTCGCGGCGCACGTCACCAGAGCGAGGAGTCCCGGTCCCGGGGATAGGGACAACAGGTGGGGCAGCGCTGCGCGTTCCTGCGCGTCGTCGAGATCATGGGTGGCCCGGTCAGCGAACAGGCCGTCGAGTGCCCGCAGTGCCTCGGATTCGACGGCGGGCGGGCACGGACGAGACAGCACCGAGAGCGCAGCGTCGCGCTTGGCGGCCCGGGTGCGGGTGAAAGCCAGCGCCGACACCCGGCTGGTGAGGGTGTCGGGGTGGTCGGGGCCAAGGACGCGCTCGCAGTCGGTGATGAGCGCCGCGTAGAGGTCACGCGCGGTCGCGTGATCGCCGGTCACACCGATCAAGTAGGCATGGCTGCCGCGGCTGGTGAGGGTGTCGGGGTGGTCGGGGCTAAGGACGCGCTCGCAGTCAGCGATGAGCGCCGCGTAGAGGTCACGGGCGGCCGCGTGATCGCCGGTCACACCAGTCTCGTAGGCGTGATTGTGGCGACTGGTGAGGGTATTGGGGTGGTCGGGGCCCAGGACGCGCGCGAGGTCGGGTATGAGCGCCGCTAGGAGGTTGCGGGCGGTCGCGTGATCGCCTGTCAAACCGATCGCGTAGGCGTGGTTGTTGCGGCTGATGAGGGTGTTGGGGTGATCGGGGCCCAGGACGCGCTCGCGGTCGGTGATGAGCGCCGCATGGAGGTTGCGGGCGGTCGCGTGATCGCCGGTCACACCGGTCTGGCAGGCGTGGTTGTGGCGACTGGTGAGGGTGTCGGGGTGGTCGGGGCCCAGGGCGCGCTCGCGGTTGGTCCAGACGCGCCGCATGCGGTCCAGCTCGTGCGGCCGTTCCCCGATCAAGCAGCCGAAGTAGGCCAGCTCGGCCTCGACCGCGAGGCGCAGCGCCACCCAACGTTCACCGAGGCTCTCGGCGCGCTCCAGAACCGTCATCAAGCCGCGGTAGGCACCCTCGTGGTTGCCCGTCGCGCCCCGCCAACCGTGCGCGATCAGCGCAACGGCGACCCCATCCTCGAGCGGCCCGTGTGCGGCAGGCCGGATGGCCGCGTCGAGCCCGGCCTGCACGGTCGCCTGGCGGTTGCCCAGGGATCCGTCGCCCGAGGACGAGATCGCGCTGGCCCGAGCGGCCTCGACGCCCCCGCGCGCGATCCGCCCGACGACATCGCGTTTGAGCGCCTCAACCGACTCCAGCCGGGCCGCGAGCGTCGTCTCCACCTCGTCGGTCTGGCCGAGCGCGATCAGCGCCACGGCCTCGGCGACGATCGCAGCCGCTCGGCTGCGCACGGCGACCGAGGTCCCGATCTCGGTCTCGGCGGAGTACCACTCCCGGGCGCCCGCGAGTAGGTCGACCGGGTTCGCCGCGTCGTACAACGCGTCGCTTGGGGCCGGCGCGTCGTGGAGCGACTCCATCAGGTAGCCCTCGGCGACCGAGCCCGCCACCGTCCCGGCAAGATGCTGTCGTCGCTCGGACGGCGAGAACCATGCGCGCAGGAACGACACGATCAGCGCGAGCGGGTCCCCGGCCTGTCGGCGGTAGGCGACGTGGTAGCGCAGCAGCGGCTCGCGGATCTCGTACCACGTGGCGCGCCGGTCGGTACCGGCCGGCTTGGTGGCTAGGACCCAGCTCGCACCCTCCAGGCGGCTGAGGAGCTTGGCGGCGCTCTTCTCGGGCACGCCGGCGGCGAGCGCAAGCTCGCGCACGGTCCGCCCGGTGCTGCTGCCGAGCGTCTCGGCGCGACACAGCGCGACGACGAGCTTGCGCTCGCCGGAGGGCAGCTCGGTGAGCCGTGCCTGGTAGTAGGGCACGAGCTCCTCCAGGGTGGCGAGCACGAGGGGCACCAGCTCGTCGAGCAGCTCAACCGTGATGCAGCCGGCGAGGATCGTCCACAGCCGCGGCAGGCCACCGACGAGCCGGTCGACCGCTGCCAGGCGGGCGCGTCCTGTTGGCGAGGCGATCAGGTTGGCGAGCGCGCTATCGCCGCGCTCCTGCGCGACGCGCTCCAGGAACGCAGCACCCTCCTCCGCGCTCCACGGAGCCAGCCGCTCCACCGCGAAGGAGCCGAACCATGGTTCGGTTCGGCGGCTTACGCCTTGGAAGAGCGCCGGAGCGGACGCAACGAGCATCACGGCGCGACTGGTCTCGACGAACGCGCGCAACTGACGCTGGCCCTCAGAGCCGAACTCTGAGAAGACCCGATCGAGGTTCTCCACGACGAGGACGAGCGGGCGTCCGTCAAGGACCGCGAGGACGAGCCGCTCCAGCTCGGCGCGCCCGCCGTCACGGCGGAGCAGGTGGGCGCTGTCGATCTCCGCGCTCGTTCCCAGCACCGCAACGATCGCGACCAGCAGGTCGGCGTGGGAGCCGATGTCCACGGCGTCCTCCGCGACGACGACCACGGCGAGCGCTCGCGCTAGCTGCTCCTCCTTGCGCAGCCGGTGGACGAACAGCGTCAATACGTGCGTCTTGCCTCCGCCGCGAGGGGCGACGAGCAGCGTGTGGGCCCGGTCGAGCCCGCGTGCGGCCGCGCGGGCGCCGTCCAGCAGATGGTCGAGGATGTCACTGCGCCCGACGGTGCGGCGTTCGAGCTGGTCAGAGTCCACGGCTGTCGGCGTGAACGGGACGAGCGGGAAACGTCCCGCCTTCACGGCCGCCATCGCAGCCACGCTCGCCGCACGATCTCGGAGCGGAAGCGCAGCGTCTGGGCGGCTCGCACGAGATAATGATCCTGCTCCAGACGTCCCGCGAGCGAGCCCACATCGGCGTCCGCGACATCGTCCGACGCGGCAGCCAGACCGCGCCGTATCTCGCCTGCGGTGGACGGCTGGCGGGCGATCAGATCGAGGATCGCGCCCGCCGCAGGGGCATCGGGGCCGTAGTACGCCGGGAGCCGCGTTACGTAGTGCTTGAGGTCCCACGGATCGTCGGGATCCTCGATGGCCGCCGTGACCATCGACTCGACAGTCGCGCCGTCGAGCGTCGCGCCAGCGGCGTGGCGGCGGCGAGATCCGCCAGCCAGAAGATGCAGATAGTACGGCACACCCTCGCTGGAGGTGGCCATCTGAGGCGCGATGGCGCGCTGCGTCGCGAGCGGCACGTCGGTGCCCTTGAGCAAGCGGACCGCGAGCTCGAGCGCACCGTTCGGCGCGAGCGGTCCGAGCGAGTGTGGATACATATCGTTGATCGCACCCTCCAGGTCGGGCACGACGTGGTGAAAGCCGATCGACCCAAGACACAACATCGTCAGCGGTTCGTGCGCCTGGCGCAGGCGGCGGAGCCGATGCAAGAAGGCGAGGCCGGCGCCGGCCTCCCTGCGCTCGAGCGCACGAGCGCAGATGGGCAGCTCGTCGAGGATGAGCAGCAGGTGATCGGTATGCGAACAGGCCTCCGCGAGGACATCCTCGAGCGACAGGGGCGCGGACTCGATCCGGACCCCGCGGGCGGAGAACTCCGCGCGGGAGCCCAGCCACGCCTTCACGCGCGCCAGGGGCGGGAGGACGGCAACGAGGTCGCGTGCCAGCTCCTCGGTCACTTCCTCGACCGATGTAGTGCCCTCGACACTGCGGGTCACCACCGTCCAGCCCAGTGCCTGCCCTCGCTCCTCCACGATGCGTGAGAGGACAGTCTTCCCGTGGCGGCGTTCGCCCGGGAGGGCGACACTCTCACCGCCCGAGAGGGTGGCGAGCACGTCGGCGACCTCCGCGTCACGACCGACCGCGTGGGCAGGGTCGATGACGCCGCCGTGTGTGATGGGAACGGGCGGAAGATCCTCGAAGTCCACATCCGCAAGATACACGACAGTATTGTCATATGACAGATCTGTCACATATTATGACGACCGGCCCATTTCTCGCTCCCAATATTTGGACATCCGGAGCCGCGACCGCTGCCGCGACCTCCCGTCCCACTGACATCTCTGTGACGTAGGACTGCGTGCGCCTACCCTCAGACCTCCGGCGAGCACCGCACCTTTCCCTTCCCTCTCCTACCTCCCCGGGGTACGCGCGAAGGCCACGGCCACCACGCGCGTGGCGCCCGCCGCGCGTAGAACCGCTGCGCAGGCAGCGAGGGTTGCGCCGGTGGTGGCCACGTCGTCGACGAGCACGACGCGGCCAGGCACCGGCCGGCCCGGCCACAGTGACACCGCGCCGGACGGGCGCTCCAAGCGCTCGCGGCGATTGCTACCCACCTGGCGGGTGGCGGGTCCGCGACGTTGCAGGCAGTCACAGAGCGCAAGGCTCGTGCGGACGGCCAGCGCACTGGCCAAGCGCTCTGCCTGGTTGAACCCGCGGCGGCGCATCCGGGCCGGGTGCAACGGCACCGGAACGAGCGTGTGATCGGCCCGCAGCAGGTCGGCCGGCGCGTTGGCGGCGATCTGTGCGGCCATCGGGCCGGCCAGCTCGACAGCGTTGCGGTACTTGAGCGCGCGCACGAGGGCCCGGGCCGCGCCCTCGTATGCCAGTGGCGCCCAGGCCTCGCAACCGGCGAGCACCACCGGCTCGGAACCCAGCCGCTGAAGCCCCGCTCGGCAGCTCCGGCACAGGGGCTCGCGCGGGTTGGCGCCGGCCCCGCAGCACCAGCAGAGCGGCGGAGCCACCACAGCGAGAAGATGCACGAGAGCGTTCACCGGCCCCAGGTTGGCCTGCAACGTGTGAAAAGCGGGCATCCGCTGCGACAATCGAGCCCGTGTTCGGTGACGATCCCATGACGGTGCTGCTCGCGACGGATCCCCAGACCCACTGGGATCCCTTCGCGCTCGTGCCGCTCGCGCTGCTCGTCGCGCTCTACGCGCGCCGCTTCCGGCGCGCCCGGACCGAGGGACGCGGGTCGGAGGGGCCGGTGCGCGGGGTGGGAGTCGCCCAGGCCACGGCCTTCGCCGCGGGCATGACGGCACTGGTACTCGCCCTGGCAACGCCGCTCGACGGGCTGGGCGAGGACTACCTCTTCTCCGCCCACATGGTTCAGCACGTGCTGCTCGGTGACATCGCACCGGCGCTGCTGCTGCTCTCGCTCTCGAGGGTGATCATGCGCCCGGTCACGAGGCGGCTGATGGGTGTCGAGCGGGCCCTCGGCCCGCTGGCCAGCCCGTGGACGGGAATCGCGTCGTGGATCGCGCTGATGTACCTGTGGCACCTGCCCGTCATGTACGACGCCGCTCTGCGCCACCCCGTCGTTCACGTGGTCGAGCACGCCTCCTTCTTCACCGCCGGCGTGGCCGTCTGGTGGCCGCTGATCGCACCCGTCCCCATGCGCCGGCGGCTGGTGGGACTATCGACGGTCGCCTACATCGGGACGGCGAAGTTCGGCCTGGCGGTACTCGGCCTCTATCTCACCTGGTCGGGCAACCTGCTGTATGAGTACTACGCCGAGGTGCCGCGAATCTGGGGGCTCAGCCCCGTTGGCGACCAGAACGCGGGCGGTGCGATCATGATGGTCGAACAGTCGTTCACGTTCGTGATCGCCCTCGTGGTCCTGTTCACGGCGATGCTGAGGCAGTCGGAGGCCGACGAGCTGCGCAGGGAACGCCTCGAGGATGCATCCCCCACCGTAAGGCCCAGCTCCGCATGAGGATCAAGCGTTCCGGCCCCCGCGTCGATACGACAAGGACGGGCCCTCTCGAGGAAACCGACCAAGAGGCGGGATAGCCCCACTGTGGAACCCCGGAGATCCGCCATCCAGGCGCAGTCCAAGACGGTTTCCACCCTCGAAGCGCTGGCCGCCGTGCGCCGGCTGTCCTTTGCCGTGCTCGAAGCGTCGGAGGCGCCCATCATCTACCGCGCTCTGGTGGCCGAGCTGTTCACCGTCTTCGGCGTGGACCAGGTTCACGTGGCGCGCGTGTCCCAGGACCACAGCGTGGGCCGCGGCAACGGCTATGCGATGGGCGAACACGGCACGCCCGAGCCCGGCCCCGAGTACGTACAGCATTTCGACGAGAAGTCCGCCGTCAGGCTGGTGATGGACAGCGGCGCGCCGTTCAACGAGCCGGATGCCCGCCACTCCCAGGCGATGGACCAGGGCCTGACCGAGCGCTACAACGCCAGCAGCGCGCTGTTCGTGCCGGTCGGCTTTGGTGGTGACGTGCGCGCCGTGGTAGGCCTGATCTCCGAGACCCCCCGGGTATTCGACGACGAGGAGGTCCAGCTGGTAAACACGCTGGCCAACCAAGCGTCCGCGGCCCTTGCGGTGCTCGAGATGAGCACCGCTCTGAGCGCGCGCGCCGAGCAACAGACCGCGCTGGCCCGGGCGGCCAGGACGCTCAACGCCAGCCTCGATCTGACCTCGGTGCTCGACACGCTCTGCCGGGAGGCCAACCTCTCCCTGGGGGGAGACGTGGCCGGCGTCTACCTGGGAGACGCCGACTCGGGCGGAGTGGCCGTGGCCACCGCTGGACTGGAGGCCGGCTGGCTGGGGACGGTGATGCAGGCGGGAGAAGGCGTGGCCGGACAGGTGCTGGTCAGCGGCCGCCCCGTGATCACCAACGCCTACAACGAAGAGGTGCGGGTACCCCGAAGCGCGGCGCTGAGCACCGTGAAGACGGCGGTAGCCGTGCCGGTGCGCTGGAACGGGCAGCTGAAAGGGGCGCTGTCGGTGGGCTTCTATTCCATGCGCCGGATCTCAGACGAGGACATGGGCACCCTGCAGGCGATGGCCGACCTGGCCGCGGTCGCTTCGAGCAACGCCGAGGCCTTCGAGCAGGCGCAGGTGCAGGCCAGGACCGACTCGCTCACGGGCCTGCTCAACCACGGAGCCCTCCACGTACAGCTGATCGAGGAGATCGCCCGGGCGCGCCGGGCCGGTGGCGCGCTCTGCTGCCTGATGCTCGACCTGGACGACTTCAAGCCGATCAACGACCGCCACGGCCACCTCGTGGGCGACCAGGTGCTCCGGCTGGTGGCCGCATCGCTGCAGAGCGAGTTCCGTCCCTACGACGGGCTGGGCCGCTTCGGCGGCGACGAGTTCGTGCTCGTCCTCACCGACACCGACGTCGAGGAGGCGCTGGCGGTCAGCGAACGCCTGCAAGCCGCGATCTCCACCGCCGTCAAGACAGCCGGCGGCCTGGGGATCGAGCTGACCACCTCCGTGGGCCTGGCTCGCTGGGAGGAGCCGCTCAGCACAGGCGAGCTGCTCGACCGCGCCGACCGCGCGCTGCTGGTGGCCAAGCGCCGCGGCAAGGACTCGGTGGTGGTCGCCACCCGCGAGACCGAGGAGGAGCTGGCGCGGATGGAGGCTCCGGCCAGCGGACCCACGCGGCTGGTCAACGACCTCTGGGGGCTGGTGAGCCGGTGCGAGAGCCCGCAGGACGTGCTGGACCTGCTTCCGGGCTTCATGCGCCGCGTGCTGGAGCTCGAGGAGGTGGCCTTCTTCGGCCCGCACGCTCAGCTTCCCGGCTTCGTGTGCGCAAGGAGCGCCGGTGTGGAGGACGACCCGGGCCAGCCGGCCTTCCCCAAGAACGGGCTGTTCGTGAACGAGGACCGGGTGACCGCCCTGCGATCGAGCGCCATCTCACGCGAGTCGCTACACGACATGCACCTGGCGCTCGGGGCCGACCCGCCCGCGGCGGCGTCCGCCGCGCCAGTGGGGTCCTACGCCGCCCTCCCGATGGCCCGCGACGGGCGGGTGCACGGGCTGGTGCTCATGCGGTCGCTGGCTCCACGGTTTCCGCTGGCCTCCCTGCGGCTGGCCGAGCTGCTGGTGTCCCAGGCCGTGATCGCGATGCTCGGACAGGCCGGCGGGGCCTCCCGCTCGGCGGTGGGCGCGCTGGCCGCCGCGATCGACGCCCGTGACAACTACACCCACTCCCACTCCCAGCAGGTCGTGCACCTGGCCGTGGAGACGGCCCGGCTGCTGCGGCTCTCCGAGAGCGACGTCGACCGCGTACGCGACGGAGCCCTGCTGCACGACGTCGGCAAGGTCGCGATCCCCAACGAGATTCTCTTCAAGCCCGGCCCGCTGACCACCGAGGAGTGGGCCGTGATGCGCGAGCACCCCGTCATCGGCGAGCAGATCCTGCGCCGCACTCCCGAGCTCGCATCGATCGCGTCGATGGTGCGCCACGAGCACGAGCGCTGGGACGGCAGCGGCTACCCCGACCGGCTGAAGGGCGAGGCGATCCCGATGGGCAGCCGCATCATCCTGGCCTGCGACGCCTACAACGCGATGATCACCGCGCGTCCGTACCGGGCGCCGATGTCGACCGAGGATGCCGTGGGTGAGCTGCGCTGCGGCGCCGGCAGCCAGCTCGACCCGCGGGTGCTGGCCGCACTGCTACAGGTGCTCGCCGGCCACAAGGCCGAGCCGTTGCTCGCCCGGCCCTAGACTCGCGCTCAGCCCGCGGCGCCCGGGCTCGACGTACCGCCGCGCTGAACGGGGGCCTGCTCCCAACTGTGGAGATAGAGCTCCTGCTCGTCGGTCAGCCGGTCGATGCTCACGCCGAGGGCGGAGAGCTTGAGCCTCGCGATCTCCTCGTCGATGCCGTTGGGCACGTCGAGAACCCTCGGTGGCAGGGCGCCGGCCTCGCGCACCAAGTGCTCGGCGGCCAGCGCCTGGGTGGCGAAGCTCATGTCCATCACCGCGGCGGGATGACCCTCCCCCGCCGCCAGGTTGACCACCCGGCCACCGGCCAGCAGGTTGAGGCGACGTTCACCGACCTCGTACTGCTCCACAAGGGGCAGCACCTCGCGGGGCTCGCCGCCCGCGACGGCGCGCAGATCCTCCAGGTCGATCTCCACGTCGAAGTGGCCGGCGTTCGCGAGCACCGCGCCGTCCTTCATCCGCTCGAAGTGCTCGCGGCGGAGCACCGACCGAGACCCCGTCACGGTGACGAACAGGTCGCCGCGCCCGGCGGCCTCGAGCGACGGCATCACCTCGAAGCCCTCCATCCGCGCCTCGAGCGCCCTCGTGGAGTCGACCTCGCACACGATCACCGCCGCGCCCGCGCCGCGGGCGCGCTGAGCGATTCCCTTGCCGGCGTAGCCGTAGCCCAGGAGGACGAGGGTATGCCCTGCCAGCAGCAGGTTGGTCGCGCGCAGGATGCCGTCGAGGGCGGACTGCCCGGTGCCGTAACGGTCGTTGAAGGTGCGTTCGGTGCGCGACTCGTTCACCGCCAGCACCGGGCACCGCAGCCCGCCCTCGGCCTCGAGCTTGCGCAGGCGCAGCAGGCCCGTGGTGGTCTCCTCGGTGCCCCCGATCAGCTCGTCGGTGGATTGGGCCGCGTGCATCACCGTGAGCAGATCCGCGCCGTCGTCGATGGTCACCTGCGGGCACCCCGCCACCAGCGCGCCCACGTGGCGCGCGTAGGTGTCGAGGTCCTCGCCGAAGCGGGCGTGCACCTCGATCTCGTCGGCCAGAGCCGCCGCCACGTCGTCCTGGGTGGACAGGGGATTCGCAGCGCACAGCGCACCCTGCGCCCCTCCCGCGGCGAGGCAGCGCATGAGGTTCGCCGTCTCCGCGGTCACGTGCAGGCACACCGCGACTCGCACCCCATCCAGGGGCCGCTCCTTGGCAAAGCGGCGAGCGATCTGGCCGAGCACGGGCATCTGCCCGCGCGCCCATTCGATGCGCGCCCGGCCCTCTGGGGCAAGCCCCGGGTTTGCGGTGTCGCTCACCTAGGCCAGTCCCCAGTCCTCGGTCCCCGGGGCGGTAACGGCTGGTCCCCGGGGACTGTGGACTGTGGACCGGGGACTCCCTAGTACCGGTAGTGGTCGGACTTGTACGGCCCCTCGACCGGAACGCCCAGGTAGGCGGCCTGGTCGGGGCTGAGCTCGGTGAGCTTGACCCCGAGGGCGTCCAGGTGCAACCGAGCGACCTTCTCGTCGAGGTGCTTGGGGAGCACGTAGACCTGCTTCTCGTAGTCGTCGTTCTTGGTGAACAGCTCGATCTGGGCGATCGTCTGGTTCGTGAACGAGTTCGACATCACGAAGCTCGGGTGGCCCGTTGCGTTGCCCAGGTTCAGCAGGCGACCCTCCGAGAGCATGATGATCGAGTGGCCGTCGGGAAACGTCCACTCGTCCACCTGCGGCTTGATGGTCAGGCGCTTGAGCTCAGGGTGGCGCTCGAGGCCGGCGATGTCGATCTCGTTGTCGAAGTGGCCGATGTTGCCCACGATGGCCTGGTGCTTCATACGGGCCATATGGGCGGCGGTGATGATGTCCTTGTTGCCTGTGGCGGTGATGAAGATGTCCGCCGTTTCGATCACGTCCTCGAGGGTCTTGACCTCGTAGCCCTCCATCGCGGCCTGGAGCGCGCAGATCGGATCGATCTCGGTCACGATCACGCGGGCGCCCTGGCCCTTGAGCGAGTCGGCGCAGCCCTTGCCCACGTCGCCGTAGCCGCAGACCACCGCGACCTTGCCGCCGATCATCACATCGGTGCCGCGGTTGATGCCGTCGATCAGCGAATGGCGGCACCCATAGAGGTTGTCGAACTTCGACTTGGTCACCGAGTCGTTCACGTTGATGGCGGGGAACAGCAGGTCCCCGGTCTCGGCGAACTGGTAGAGCCGGTGCACGCCGGTGGTGGTCTCCTCGGTCACG